>Ga0307986_10003705_pt1 | contig 10548 bp, 10 predicted proteins | sample EllFjometageno82_FD_203170 | JGI IMG/M metagenome (GOLD analysis project Ga0307986, IMG submission 203170) | Marine microbial communities from Ellis Fjord, Antarctic Ocean - #82 | ecosystem: Environmental > Aquatic > Marine > Unclassified | place: Southern Ocean | collected 2014-10-09
AAATAACTGAATCTTTTTTACTTAAATGATGATAGTATTTACTAGATGAATAACATGTGCGTGTTAGATAATTGGGTGGGTTATGATTACAAATCAATTGCTCTACCAGCTGAGCTACAAGGGCATTAAGTTTCTCGATCATTTATTACTGTAATTAGTCTTAATAATCAATCATAAATAAGAAACATTTTCTAAACAGAAGTAAATATGTTTTTGTGAAAAGTTATTAAATATTTGAATATAATAGTCAATAATTGAAAATTGATTAACTAATTTGATCCATATTAGTGGCTAATAAAATTTGTAAAAAATATTAAAAATTTAGATAGTTAAATAAATTTTTAGATTTCTCTTGATAATTTTTTATACCTTACGTTAATAATATATTTATCATTGTTTTGTGTAATATGGTGAATAGCATTAATGTTACTTTTAAAATTTGGATAATATATATTACAATTAACTTCTTTAAATTAAGTAAAATTAAATAATGATATTATTGATTAATAGAATTTCTTATTTTGATATCTAGACTATCTTTGTTTTTCATATTCTTTAAATTTATTTGTTTAATAAAGATAAGATTAGATTTCTAGAAGATATTAATAATAAAATTCACAAATAATGACTAAATAGTTTTTTTTCGAAATTATTGAGGATCAACATCGTAATCACATTGATCTATAGGAACGGTTCTTTCACCTATAACACTATACTGAAAAACTTTTTTTCCATCAGCATCCTTATAATCATGATAAATAACTTTTGTTTTTTCGAACCCTAATAGTCCAAGCATACTAATAATTGCTTCTTGATTAAAAGCCCACCATGCCGCTCCTTGCTTAATAGTTTGTGGTAAAAACCTCATTACAGGTAATGGTGCTTTTAAAAAATTTTTTCTAAAAAAACGGGGAATTGCATTAAATAAAGTATTTCTCATTTTATAGCCACCAAGTTCTGTGATAACTATTTTTTCATTACAATGTGAACACATTCTTAGCAAAGCTGTGAAAGGGTCTCTAATATGAACCAAAACCGAAAAGATAATTCCAATATCATGCATACCTGCTTCATCGGGCAAGTTATTTATATGTGAAACAATTAGTTTTGATTTAGATTTTAAAGCTTTGTGAGCATACCAAAAAGCGTTTCTTCTTTTTTTTTCACGACCCATAAATTCTGCCATATCTTTTCTCCATGGTTTTTTTACATTATAGACCCAATCGCGTTGCAAATTATTTGGTTCAACACCTAAATCTATCGATGTAACTTCTGCACCTCTTTCTTCTGCTGCAAAATTTAAATAACCAGTAATAGGACCTAAGTTTAAAACTTTTTTATTTTTAAAATCTAAGTTACCAAAAATATTATCAATATCTTCCCTACAATCAAAAGAACCATCTGTTAAGCCATCTACCCCTGGAACTTTCATTATATGATACCATTCACAATCATCCAAAGAAATATTGTCTGATGGAGGTGTTCCCCATGTAATTTTTTTGTCTCTCATATATAAACCTTATTTTTAATTTTTTTGAATATAAAATTGTGTATATACTTAGATATATATTTTTACAACAATACTTTTAAAAATTACAATAACTTACAGTGCATACCTGTATCTAACTAAACCTTAAAATTAATTTTAATAAAAAATCTGGTTTTTAGTCTTTTAATTGATCTGTCTCTTTCTTGTCGGACTTTGTAATATAACGATAAATAAATTTTTTTACTTAAATAATATTAGTATTTACTAGGCAAAAGATATGTATGTGTGTGGAAATTAGGGGAAGTTTTTGATTATAAATTGATAACTCTACTAGTAGACCAACAAGATTTAGTTTTTTGTTCAGTTATTTGTTTAATAAAGATAAAATTAGATTTCTGAAAAATACTAATAATAAAACAAGATTTTTTTTTAATGTTAAAATCCCTTAAAAAATCGATTACAAATTATTAAAACATAAGACGAAATAATTTGATGAACCAAAAAATATGATTATAAATATACATATATGAGAAATTTTAAAAAGATTCAAAAATTAATTAAATCAAATAATATTAATAAAATTTTAGAGAAAAAAGTTTAGAGTGAACATTCCACCAATTAAAACTGCAATTATTCTTTGTGGAGGTAAAGGCACAAGGTTAGGTGAGATTGGAAAAAAAATCCCAAAAACACTTGTCATGGTACAAAAAAAACCGATTTTGTGGTACATTCTTAATGAGTTGTTAAAAAATCAGGTAAATCATTTTATATTACCAATTGGACATAAGGGCAACCTAATAAAAAATTTCTTAAAAAATTTTGAGAAAAAATGTAAGCATAAATTACTCATTGATACTGTTGATACAGGAAAAAATACAACAATTGCAAATAGAATTTTTAAAGTTTCGCACAAAATTATTTCTGATAATTTTTTACTTCTTAATGGTGATGCAATTTTTGATTTTAATTTATCAAAGATTATTAAAAACCACATTAAATCAAATTTACATTTAAGTTTAATGACGTGTAAAGTTATTTCACCATTTGGAGTCGTCATTATTAAAGATAACAAACCCATTAACTTTAAAAGAGATATGATATATGATTCATTAAACATTAATAAGAGCATGTATGAAGGAGCAATATTTACTGGTATGGCTTTGATAAATAAAAAAATTTTAAAAGGTGTAAATTATAAATCATTCTCTAATTTCGAGATGAGTTTTTATCCAAAGATATTAAAAAAAAAGAAAAGTTCTTATAGTCAAATAAATGGCTTCTGGTATGCAATGGATAATTTAAAAGATGTAAATTTAGCAAATAAATTAGGCAAAAAAAATGAAATTTCAAAGTACATATTTAAATTGAAAAATAAATTTTTTAATGTTTAAAAAAAATTTCTGGAAAAATAAAAGAGTATTTGTAACAGGTCATACTGGCTTTAAAGGTGGTTGGCTTTCTATTTGGTTAAAATTACTAGGTGCACATGTTACTGGCTACTCACTTAAACCTGATACAAGTCCAAGTTTTTTTCAATTAACTAATTTAGGCAACCATATAGATAAAAGTTATATAAAAGATGTGACCAACTTATCTGATTTAAAAAAAGCAATAACTAATTCAAAATCAACAATATTATTTCATTTAGCAGCCCAACCAAGTGTGAGGTATTCTTATAAAAATCCCTATGAAACTGTAGAAACAAATATTTTAGGAAGTGTAAATATACTCGAAATTTTAAAAGGTAAAAGTAAAATCAAGTCTGCTGTTATGATAGCAACAGATAAAGTTTACGAGAATAAAGAAACAAAAATTAGCTTTAAAGAAGAATCTCCTCTAGGTGGCAAAGATATTTATAGCGCAAGTAAAGCATGTTCTGAAATTTTAGTAAATGCTTATAGAAGTTCATTTTTTAAAAATACAAAGATAAATATTGGAAGTGCAAGATCTGGCAACGTTATAGGAGGGGGTGATTGGACCCAAGATAGAATTGTACCTGATTGCCTGAGTTCTTTTTCAAAAAATAAAAAATTAATAATAAGATATCCAAAATCAATAAGACCTTGGCAGCATGTTCTTGAACCATTATATGGTTACTTATTGTTAGCAGAAAAAATGTACTCACATGAGGGGGCAAAATATTCACAAGCTTGGAATTTTGGTCCCAAAAAAGAAAATAATACCAATGTTTACAAATTAGCCACAAAATTAAAAAAAATAACAAACTCTAAATCTAAGATTATCAACTCAAAATTAAAAAATTTTTCAGAAGCAAGGTATCTTTATCTAGATAGCTCAAAAAGTATGAAGCTTCTAAAATGGAAAAAAATGCTAAATTTAAAACAAACATTAAATTTAATTAATGAATGGCATCAAGCATTTTTAAAAAAAAAAGATTTAAGAAAAATGACTATTTTCCAAATAAAATACTTTACAAAAGCTTTAAATGAAAAAAAAATTTAATTTTATAAAAAAAGATAAACACTTAATTAAAATCAAAAGAGAACCTATAATTGATAACAGAGGTTCGTTTGAAAGATTATTTTGTCAAAAAGAATTTAACAGTCTTATTAAAAAAAAAAATATTGTTCAGATAAATAGAGCTTACACAGAAAATAAAGCTACTATTAGAGGAATGCATTACCAAATGGGTAATACAACGGAAGATAAGATAGTTACATGTTTTAGAGGTAGAGTTTTTGATGTAGTTATAGACCTAAGAAAAAAGTCCAAAAATTTTTTAAAATGGTATTCTTGTATCTTGGATGAAAAAAAAAATATTTCTACTTTTGTACCTCATGGTTTTGCACATGGTTATCAAACATTGACTAATAATTGTGAACTAATTTATTTTCATACAGATTATTATGATAAAAAAGAATCAAAAATTATTAACTGTTTTGATCCATTAATTGATATTAAGTGGCCATTAAAATTTAAGTTGGTTTCAAAAAAAGATATGAACAAAAAATTTATAAAAAAAAGTTTTCAAGGTATATAAATGAATTGTAGAAGTTGTGGAAATTTTTCTAAATATTCTTTTTTAGACTTAGGTCACTCACCACCATCAAATGCTTTTTTAAAAAAAAAAAGTGACACAGAAAAAGTATACCCATTAAAAATTTTTTTTTGTGAACATTGTTATTTAGTACAAACACATGATTTTGCTAGTAGAAGAGAACTATTTAACAATGATTATGTATATTTTAGTGGATTTTCAAAGACATGGATAAATCATCTTAAAAAATTTGTAAGAACATTAGAAAATAAATCATTCTTAAAAAAAAATTCTTTTGTAGTTGAAATAGCATCTAACGACGGAACTTTGCAGGAAATATTATTAAAAAGAAAGTATAAATCTTTAGGTATTGAACCTACAGATAGTACAGCAAAAGTTGCTGAGGCTAAAGGCTTGAGTGTTATAAAAAAATTTTTTGGAAAAAATCTGGCCGTAAGTCTTAAAAAAAATAATTTTAAACCAGACCTGATTGTTGCAAATAATGTTTTAGCGCATGTACCTAAAATTAATGATTTTATATCTGGATTAAAATTTTTGTTAAAATCCAAGGGCATTATAACCATAGAGTTTCAGCATTTATTGAATATAATAAAAAAAAATCAATTTGATACTATTTACCATGAACACTATTCATACCTATCCCTAATTTCAGCTAAAAATATTTTTTTAAAACATAATTTAGAAATTTTTGATGCAGAAAAATTATCAACACATGGGGGTAGCTTGAGAATTTTTATTAAGCACTCCTCTGACTTGTCTAAAAAAACTTCTAAAAGATTTAAACAAATTTTAAATGAAGAAAAAACGTTTGGTTTAGATAAAATAGATGTTTATAAAAATTTTCAAAAAAAAGCTGAAAATATTAAAAAGGAATTTTTAAACTTACTCAATGAAAGCAAAATAAATAAAAAAAGACTATGTGCGTATGGGGCTGCTGCAAAAGGAAATACTTTTTTTAATTTTTTAGGAATAAAATCGAGCCAAATACCCTTTATAATAGACAAGAACCCTTTTAAAATTGGAAAATATTTACCAGGTAGTAAAATACTAGTAAAAGATGAAAAATTTTTAATTAAAAAGAAACCAGATTATATTTTAATTGTTCCTTGGAATTTAAAGAATGAAATTACAAAACAATTAGCTTATACTAGAAAGTGGAAAGCTAAATTTATAACTGCAATTCCCAAAATTAAGATTTTTTAAATGAAAGTTTTATTAACTGGTCACTCAGGTTTTATTGGACAGAATTTACTTAAATATTTATTAAAAAAAAAAATTAATTTATTTGTTACAAAACATAATAATATTAAAATATTTGGAAAAAAAAATATTAATATTATTGATTTAAATAATCGCCTAAACCAAAAAAAATATTTAACAGATTTTGATTTAGTTATTCATGCTGCTTGGAGTAGCCTTGAAAACTACAACTCTACAAAGCATTTAAAAAAAATATTACCTGAAAATATAAAATTTTTAAAAAAATTGATTTACTTAGGTGCAAAAAATTTAGTTGTATTAGGAACATGTTTTGAATTAGGAGATTGTTTTGGTGAAGTAAAAGAAACCCAAATTATGAAACCTAATACTCAATATGGCAAAGCAAAAAAATTACTATATGATAAACTTATCTCTTTACAAAAAAAAAAGTTTTATAATCTAACATGGATCCGTATTTTTTATATATATGGATCAAGTCAACGTAATAAATCTATTTTTTCACAGTTAAAAAATTTTAACGCCATGCAGAGTGGGAAAGTCTTTGAACTTACAGAGGGTAAACAATTAAGAGATTATATGCATGTAGCAACTCTTGCAAAAAAAATAATCGATCTATCTTTTCTTAATAAAGATTTTGGCATTATAAATGTGTGCTCTGGAAAGCCGATTAGTGTAAAAAATCTTGTTTTAAAATGGAAAAATAAATTTAGATGGAAAATTAAATTAAAATTTGGTGGTAAAAGCTTGAAAAAATACGAACCAAATAGTTTTTGGGGTTCCACTCTCAAATTAAAAACTATTTTAAAATAAAAAGTTACTATAAATACATATTCTAAATATGAATAATATTAATAATATAAATAAAAATACTTCACCTAAAAATGTATCTTTGGTTGATAAATATAAATTTTCTAATCAATATTTTGACTCACCGGAAAAATTAAAAGAAGAAATTATTAAAAAAACCATCATACCTCATCAAGTAGAGTTTCAACCTGGTTCTCAAAGCAAAAAAATATGTTGGCTTTCTTGCCCTTACTGTTATGGCGATTCTGCTATAGATAGTGGTGAAAGATTGTCGGGAGAGCGATTGGTTGAAATTATTCGTGAAGTATCTGATATGGGTGTTAAAAAAGTAATTTTTGCTGGATGGGCAACCGATCCTTTAAATTCAAAACATATTGATGTGATGTTAGAAGCTGCAATAAATAATAACCTTATATTTGGATTTAACACAAAGCCGATTAAAGTTTCAAATTTTTTCTTAGAATGTCTGTATAGCCCTAAAGTTAAAAAAAATAGTTATATGAGTTTAAGTATTGATGCTGGCAGTAATGATATTTTCAACAAAGTTCATGGGATGAAGATTGGACCACCGCTATATGATAGATGTTTAGAAAATACTAAAAATATTTGTAAAGCAAATATTAAAGAAAAAAAAATTGATGTGAGCGCTGCCTATCTTGTTAATAGATATAATTCATCTGAAAAAGAAATCTTGAGTTTTATTAATGATTTTAGATTAGCTGGGTGTAATTTGTTAAGGTTTACTTTTGCGCAACCACCAAGAGGAAAAGTTGATGAAAATTTAGATACCGTTCCTACGCAAGATGAATGTAATCAATATACTAAATTACTTAAAAAAATTGTTCAAAATGAAGATAGTGAAGAATGTAAAATACTTTTTGTTGACGCCGATAAAGAAAATGATTTTTTTAGAAAACCAAGAACACTTCCTTGTGTGGCAAGGTTTATTTACCCAACAGTAGGGTTTGATGGTAAATTGTACCACTGCTCTCAATCTGCTGCACCAAATTTTAAAGAAATAGATTTAGGAAATTTAAAAGAAAATAACTTTAAAGATCTATATTATAATTATGATGTTTCTGATTTTAAAAAATATTTTAATAATCTAGGAAAAAAATTAGAAAAAACTGGATGTAGGTGTGACAGGAAAGAACACACGGTAAATACCAAAATTAAAAAAAGTAATTTATTCTAAATGTATGAGTAAATTTAGCCTTGCAATTATAGGCTCTTCTAGAATTGCCCAAATCCATTATAAATTTTTAAAAGAATATAATTTTTTGAAAGTATTTTTTATAGGCAGAAGTGTAAATAAAATATTAAACTTTTTAAAAGAAAATAAAATTAGCAAAGTAAAAGCTGGAGAGAAAGGAAAAATTAACAAAGAAAATTTTGATGTAATAGCAATATGTAATAATACAAATTATCACCAAGACTATCTAAATTTGATTGTTAATATACCTAAACTCTTAATTATCGAAAAACCAATTATATCAATAAAAATTTTTAAAAAAAATTACAAGATATATTTACATAAAATTTATAAGAAATTTAAGAATCTAATAGTTGTTTACCCCATGGTATATCTTGCAAGATCAATTTCTGATTCTATCAGTATTAAGGCTAAAATTAAACAAATTGAAGTTAATTATTATACCAGTGGCGAACAAAGAGGTGATGAAATTTTTATAGACTTAAGCCCTCATGCCTTAACTTTCTTTTATGAAATTTGTAAAATAAATAAAATAAAATTAAATAAAGTTATTCAAATTAAAAAAACAATAAAACCTAAAATATGGGTTGCAACTATTATTTACAGAAACATAAGATTATTAATGAATTTTAAAAAAATTTCAAAAAGAGAAAAATCAATATTTTCTGTAAAAATAAATAATTTGAATATAAGTAGAATAACAAAGCAAAAAAATGGCATATTAATTAACTATTTAAAATTTAATAAGAAAATAATTCAAGTCCAAAATCCAATGAAAAATGTTTTTGATGAAGCAATAAACTCAATTGTTAAAAAAAAAATATACAATGAAAATAAAGTTTTAACAAAATGGTTAATGGAGATGACAGAAAAAATTTATTTTAACAATATAGCAAAATAATAGAAAATTTTTTACACTCTCTTATTTTGATTTAATTATTTATTTGCTTCAATAATATCTTTTATCTTAACTTTTTTTTCTATATCTGAGGATAAATCAATAACCTCACAATCATAAATTTCTCTTATCTTTTTTTCTTTTGAAAGATAATTTAAATTACCCTTTACATCTCTACTTTCTCTTATATTTGAGTCCACATAATAATTAATATCTTCTACTTTTAAGTTCTTAAAATATTTATCAATAGGGTAGTCATTAGAGATAAAAAAAGCATTATTTCTCGTACTATTTGTTCCAATAAAGTAATAGTTTTTTTTTATCATTATATTTATTAATGCTTTTAAAGACATTCCAAAACAAAGTTGAGAATAATGATATTCTCTTCTATCAAAATTCTCTAAATTTGGTGTTGTTACTTCAAGAGTGTCTCCAAAAACTGCATTATATTCTGCAACAAATATTTTAGATATATTTGATTTAAGCTTGTTAATAATCCAATAGTCAATGCCATCAATATCTAAACTAAATATATCAATATTAAAATCACAATTTTTAGAAATTATATTATTAATATTTTTTGAAGATATCCTTTCTTCAAGAATTGTTAAATCACCTTTCCAATAATTTATGTTGGATAAAACTTTATTTTTTAAATCTTTTTCTGAATCTATGATTATTCCCTTTGGATAAAACCTATCATAAATAAACCTGGTATTAGCTTCCGAATAGGTTCCAACCCCAATTTCAATAAAATTTGGTCTCTCTATTTTTAACATAGTAGTTATATAATCAAGTATTCCATCTTCTCCATTTTGTGAGAAAATTTTGCACTCTGATTGTGCCAAATTACTTATATCGTCATATTTCTCAGATATTATTAATAAATTATTTAAACCTAAGTTGTAATTAATATTACTGATTAATTTTTTTTTTATATTAAGAAAACCAAACAAACTTGAGATTAGTTTTGCTATCTTGATATAAAAATTTTTCATTTAATAATTTTTTTTAAATAATTTATGTGATGAAAAACTATAGCTGCACTATTTGATATATTTAAGCTTTCAATATCATTATTAATTTCAATTTTAACTAAAAAATCTGTATACTTACCAGTATGTTCTCTCATACCAAATCCTTCAGAGCCAAATAAAAGAATATTTTTACCTTCCCATTTGATTTCTGTGAAATTTTTTTCTCCCTTTGCATCAAAACCATAAACCCAAAAATTCTTTTCTCTTAAATTTTTTAAAGTTGAATTTATATTTGCTACTTCAAATATATTTAAGTGTTCCATTGCACCACTTGCAGATTTGTACATTAATTTGCTATCATTAGGAAATTGTCTTTCTTTAACTATTAATCCATCAACATTAAACGAAGCTGCGCTTCTTATTAGAGAACCAATATTTCTTGGGTCAGTTACCTCATCAATACAAACAAAAGTTAATTTATTTTTCCCTTTAATAAATTCTTTTAAATCAGGTTGATCCACATGTTCTACTTCAGCAATATAACCACCATGCATTATTTGATCTTTTGAAGTGTATTTATCTAATTCTTTTTTGGATTTAAAAAAAACCTTTACATCTTCAAGAACATTTTTTTTTGGGTTTTTTCTATGAATATTTTTCTTACTTTCTTCTGTTAAAAATACCTTTAAAACCTTTCTTTTTGGATTTCTAAGAGCTTCAATTACAGCGTGTTGGCCCACAATCAAAAAAGACGATTTATTCATATATATATGTTTGTTTTATACGTATTTTATTAGATTTTCCCAGTAAATCTCGTGTTGCAATTGCATAATAAAAATATATAAAACGCTTGTTGTTTGAAGCTTTTATTGAACAGGGGACACTTCCCCAATAAGGAGGGGTTCCAGAGCGGTCAAATGGGGC
>Ga0307986_10003706_pt1 | contig 10548 bp, 12 predicted proteins | sample EllFjometageno82_FD_203170 | JGI IMG/M metagenome (GOLD analysis project Ga0307986, IMG submission 203170) | Marine microbial communities from Ellis Fjord, Antarctic Ocean - #82 | ecosystem: Environmental > Aquatic > Marine > Unclassified | place: Southern Ocean | collected 2014-10-09
ACACTATAATTTCTGTATCTGCAGCTTTACCAGCAGCATATGCTTTTTCGAGATATAAATTTTTAGGAGATAAGCATTTATTTTTCTGGTTGCTCACTAACAGAATGGCGCCACCAGCTGTTTTTGCCTTACCATTTTTTCAATTTTACTCTTCAGTAAACTTATTTGACACACATATAGCAATAGCATTGTCTCATTGTCTCTTTAATATTCCTCTCGCTGTTTGGATTCTAGAAGGATTTATGTCATCCGTTCCCAAAGAACTAGATGAAACTGCTTATGTTGATGGTTATTCATTTGGTAGATTCTTCTTTAAAATATTTATTCCAACAATTGCAGCTGGAATAGGTATAACAATGTTTTTTTGTTTTATGTTTTCATGGGTAGAGCTACTACTTGCAAAAACATTAACAGCAACAATTGCTAAACCAATCGCTGCAATAATGACAAGGACTTCAAGTTCTGCAGGTTACGAGCTAGGCTTGTTGGCTGCCGCAGGTACTTTAACTATAATTCCAGGTGCAGTAGTTATTTACTTTGTTAGAAATTATATAGCCAAAGGATTTGCGATGGGACGGGTATGATATTTAAAAATTTGAACGCTGCATCATGGGACAAGGTTGGACAAGCCAAAGAAAAAGGTCTTTTTGATTTTGATTTTATCACTTGGATGGCCTGGACATGGCCAACAGCAACCTTTTTTGTTTTTATAGCAGCATGTATTACAGCTATGTACTTCTGGGAGAAAAAAGATCCAGGTGGATCACCGCGTAGGGGTATTTTAGGTTTGGACACCACTAGAGGAGACAGACTTTTTATTTCATTATTAGGAAGTGCATTTATTCATTTAGCTTGGCTTGGTCTAACAAGCATGATTTTGTGGATAGCTACTATAATTAGTATTTTGTATGCAATTATAGTGTTTAAATACGTTTAGTGAAGAATTTTTTTTAAATTATTTATAACAAAATTTATTTCTTTATCTTTGATACCAATACCTGATGGTATGTAAAACCCGTTCTTTGATATAAATTCTGCATTTGGAAGCTTAATATTTTTAAATAAATTCATCTTTTTAAAAATTGTTTGTTTATGCATAGGTAAAAAAAATGGTCTTGTTTCAATTTTCATTTTTAATAATTTCCTCATGATTTCATCTCTGCTGTATTTCGATGTGTTTTTAAGAACTAGTCCAAAAACCCAATATATATTTTTTGCATATTTAGTTATTTTTTTCTGCAAGAGTATATTTTTTAAATTATTTAATTTTTTAAAATATTTATTTCCTACTTCTCTTTTTTTTTTTACAATCCATTTAATTTTTTCTAATTGACCACATCCAATTGCAGCTTGAAGATTAGTAAGTCTATAATTCCATCCTAAATCAGTATGATTAAATCTATCAAAATAAGATTTAGAAAAAGATAAATTCCTCAAAGATTTAGATTTTTCGTTAATTGCAGGATCATTAGTTAAAATCATTCCACCTTCTCCTGTAGTTATATGTTTGTTAGCATAAAAACTAAAAATGCTAATATCTCCAAAACTTCCACATATCTTATTATTATAATTTAGACCAATTACTTCTGCTGCATCCTCAACTATCTTTATTTTTTTTTTTTTTGAAATTTTTAATATATTTCTTAGGTCAACAGGCAATCCATAAATATGTGTTAATATAATAGCTGAAGTTTTTTTTGTAATTTTTTTAATAACTTCTTCTGGATTTACATTCCATGTATCAATATCACAATCAACTAGGACAGGTTTTAAATTATTTTTAACTACAGCTAGAGCAGTAGATATAATTGAAAAGGCAGGTATTATTACTTCTGAATTCTTTTTTAAATTTAATGATTTAATCGCAATTTCTAAAGCTGCAGTTCCGCTACTAACCGCTATACCATACTTTCTTTTATTATATTTGGCAAAATTTTTTTCAAATAAACTTACAAACTTACCTCCAGAAGAAATCCAATTTGTTGAAATACATTCGTTAATATATTTTTTCTCTAACCTATGTAATTTTGGAACATTTACCGGAATGAATTTCATTAAAATCTTATTTTATCTTTACTTTCATTGTATGGACCTTGCTTAACTTCAATTAATTTACAATTTTTGACAACTTTAAATCCGTGACCTCCAGTTAATAAAATCACTATATCTTTTGTTTTTGCCGTTTTACCAAACAAATAAGATTTTTTTTTGTTATAAAAATTTATTCTTAATACTCCATTTAAAATTATCAATACTTCTGTTGTAGAATTTATTTTTCGAATTGAATTTTTATGAAAGTGAGGCTTAATTATGTGATTCTTAGGGTGGTGCATAAAAGCTACTTGTTGAGTGAGTTTTTTTTCAGTAAAAAAATTAATACCCTTTTTTTTTAAATATCCACTTCTTACAATTATAGCTAAAGTTTCTTTTTTGTGTGTTATATATTCAATCATTGTTCTTAAAAGAAATTAAAAAATTTAATAATGAGCTTTAGTGTAATATTACCAACATTTAACGAAAATAACCACATTAAAGATTTGCTTAAATCTATTAGTGATATTTTTTTTAAACAAAACATAACTTTTGAAATTTTAGTTGTTGACGATAATTCAACAGATGGAACAAGAAAAACCGTGCAAGAATTTGCCAACACAAACAAAAATACAAGATTGATTACAAGAGAAAATAAAAAAAGGAACTTAGCTAGTTCAATAGATGATGGTGTTAAAAGTTCTAATTATAAATATATAATATGGATGGACGCTGATTTTCAGCACCCACCAAAATATATTAATAAGTTTATAGATTTATCAAAACATAAAGATGTAATTGTATGCTCAAGATTTTTGGAGCACAGTGAAAGGTACTTTAACGACAGAAAAATAAACAAAGTGATTAATGAAAATCAAAGTCAAATTTTTAATAAACTATGCAACTTTTTGTTGTTTAAGGACTTAACTGATTTCACTAGTGGATTTATTTGTTTGAAAAAAGAACTACTTAAAAATTACAGTTTAAATGGTTTTTATGGAGATTATTTTGTTAATTTAATTGTTTTTTTAAAGAAAAATAAAATTCAAATTTTCGAGATACCATTTAAAGATGATTTAAGAGCTACAGGTCTTTCAAAAACAGCCGTAAAAATTGATTTCAAGTATTTATATTTATGTTACAGATATTCTCTTACATTGATAAAAAATTTATTTTTAAAATTTAATTAATTTTTTTAGAAATAAAGTTTGTCTATATCGTTTTGCACCATTTCACTTACAAGCTTTTTAAATGAAGTTTCTGGTTTCCATTTTAACTCTCTTTTAGCTTTTCGCGCATCTCCCCGTAATTCATTTACTTCAGTTGGCCTGAAATAATATGGGTCAATTTTGATCAAAATTTTATTTGTTTTACTGTCAATCCCCACTTCATTTATATTTTTTCCCTTCCATAGTATTCTAACATTAATACATTTATAGGCTTCTCGTACAAAATCACGAACAGACCTACTGACACCGGTTGCTACAACATAATCACTTGGTTTATTTTTTTGCAACATAAGCCACATAGTTTTAATGTAGTCTTTTGCAGAACCCCAATCTCTTTTAGCATTTAAATTTCCAAGATATAAAATCTGATTTTTTCCTATATGATAGTCTGCTACAGCCCTGGTTATCTTCCTTGTAACAAATGTAGCTCCTCTTCTTTCACCCTCATGATTAAATAAAATGCCATTTGCTGCAAAAATTTTATACGCTTCTCTATAATTAACTACAGTCCAGTACGAAAAAAGTTTTGAAATTGCATATGGACTTGTTGGGTTGAAGCTTGTTTTTTCATTTTGTGGAACTTTAGTATTGCCGAAAATTTCAGATGTAGAAGCTTGATAAAACTTTACTTTTTTTTCCATTTTTAATAATCTTATTGCTTCTAATAATCTTAAAGTTCCTAGAGCATCAACATTTGCAGTGTATTCTGGGCTTTCAAAACTAGTTTTAACATGAGACTGGGCTGCCAAGTTATAAATTTCATCCGGTTTTGTTTCTTGGATTATTCTAACTAAATTTGTTGAATCTGTTAAATCTCCGTAATAAGGAAAATATTTAATGTTTAAGATATCTTTTTTGTAAAGATGGTTAATTCTTTCAGTATTAAAAGAAGAAGATCTTCTTTTAATTCCAATTATTTTATAATTTTTTTTTAAAAGAAAATCCGCCAAAAGAGAACCGTCTTGTCCAGTAATACCAGTAATTAAAGCTGTTTTTTTAAATGTCATATCTTTAAACTCTTAATGTTTTTAAATTAAATTGCTATATAAATAAACAATAATAAGAATTATTTATCAAATCCTTTATTCTAAAATGTCTATATTTAAATTAAAATTTATATATTTCTTTTTCATAAGCTATCTCATTTTGGGATTATATATTTACAACGATTATGGGGTAGGGATAGAGGAACATTTTCAAAGAAAAAATGGATTTTATTGGTTAAAAGAATTATTCATTTTTTTGAATTTAGAAAATTTAACTTTTTTAGCGCTACAAAAATACGAATCTATAATACTTTTAGATCCAAGCCTACCAAATACAGAATTTTTTAATTTTTATGGTATTATTTTTGATGTTCCGACGGCATTTATAGAACTAATTTTTAAAATAGAAGATTCAAAATTATACTTTGAAATAAGGCATTTAATCAATTTTTTGTTTTTTTTTGTTGGTTCTATATTTTTTTATAAATTAATTAAAAATAGATTTAAAAATGATTTAATAGTAAATTTTGGTACTATATTTTATGTTTTTAACCCAAGAATATTTGGTGATAGTTTTTATAATAATAAAGATGTTTTATTTCTCTCAATTCTCACAATATCAATTTACTATCTTTTTAAATATTTTGAAAAAAGTAGTTTAAAAAGTTTAATTTTATTTTGTCTGTTTGCTTCATTTGCTACCTCTACAAGAATTGTTGGCATATATTTACCTATATTATTGATAATATTTTTATTTCTTGAGTATGTTTCAAATAAAATAATTTTAAAAAATTTTATTAAAAAAACTGTATTAGTTATATTTTATTTTATTTTTTTCTTATACTTACATTTTCCTTATATTTGGGATCTAAATATATTTAATTTAATTAGTTGGTTTAAAGTATTTTTTTACAATATGGGTTTAAATATATTGTTTGAAGGTAAGTATTATCATATTAAATACTTACCTTATTCATACCTACCTAAATGGATTTTTATTACAACGCCATTAATTATTTTACTTTTATCAACTGCTGGTTTTTTTTTTATATTTAAAAGATTTATCATCAGAATATTAAATATAAAATTAACCACTCAAAATTTTAACGACTTATGGAGATCAAAGAATGAAAAAAAAGATTTATTTATTTTAGTTAGTTTAACTTCCTTCTTTTTTTTCGCTGTATTATTAAATGTTGCAATGTTAAGTGGATGGAGACATTTTTATTTTCTCCACATTTTTATAATTTATTTTGCAGTTTACACGCTGAACTTTATTTTTTTTCAATTTAAAAGAAAAAAAATGAATATTTTTTTATTTAGTTTTGTAAATTCAATATTTATTTTTTTTATTTTTTTTCAAATTATAGTATTTCATCCATATCAAAGTCTTTATTTTAATATATTTATTAACAGTTCAAATACTGTTGATTTTCCTGTAGACACACCATCTTTAAGCAGAGCAGACGGTCTCAAGTTTATCGTTAATGACGCCAAAGATTTAAATAAAATATTTGTTGCAACATCAAGCTGGACACCACTATTTAATGGAGCTGATCTTTTAACTAATAATGATAAAAAAAAATTAATTTTTGTAGGTCAAGAATATAAAAAAGCAAATTATATATACACAAATTTTAATTATGATGTAGATCCGAAATTGAATAAAAAGTATAATATTCCTAGTAATTTTAGAAAAATTAGACACGTAATAATTAAGGGTATACCAATCTACTCAATATACAAAAAAACTAATTAATGAGAATATTTTTTTATAAATTTTTAATAATAATCGTAGGATTATTTTTTCTTTATCAATTCACAGTCGGTTTCTCTATATCGAAAATACAGCAAGAAATCTTTTCACTAAGTACAAAAGAAAATTCGCTATTTATACAAAACAAAATAAGAAAAGAAATTAAAAATAGCTTAAAAAAGGATAGAATTTTATCAGAAGAAGATTCTGTTTTATTAAATAGCTTTCTCCAAAAGATTAAGTCAGACTTAGAATCAAGTAAATAAACTTTTAATCGTTAAAAGAATTCTTATCAAACACTCTTTTTACAATAAAAATTCCATTTTGATCATAAATACCAAGCTCATCAATATTTTTTTTTATAACTGCATGAGCCGTAATAATTGAACCATATCCTATTTTGACACCAGGAAGAATCGTAGAAGCCAAACCTACGAAACAGTCTTTTCCTATGTGTATTTTCGCACGTTTAGTTTCAACTTGCTCGCTTTTACACATTGGTCCACCCATTCTTTTATTTGGTGCGTAACTATTTGAAGCACTATAAATATTTGTTCTTGAACCGATTGCACTATAATCGTCAATTTCAATATCACTATTTAAGCCAGCGTAAATTATTACACCAATACCCAAATGGACTCTTTTGCCTAACCTGAAGTTTGACATACATCTAATAACACAAAATCTTTCTATATAACTCCAATCATCTAAAATAATATTATTCCCTTGAAAATAAACACCTTCTTCAATTACAACATTTATACCAACTTTTTTAAAAATTAATTTATAATAGAATCTTCTTATTATTACTCCAACAGGTCCAGGCAGGTCTCTTATCAACCACTCAATAAAATTTTTTGGAATTCTAATAAAAAAATAAAAATATCCTGAAAGTGGCATTTTTCCTTCATCTATAAATTTTTTTAGTATATAATAATCTTTAGGTGCTTTAGTCATATTTTATAATTCATTGATAATACTTAAAAATTAACATAATAACAAAATAAAATTATATATATAAAATGATAAATGTTGGAATTAATGGTTTTGGAAGAATTGGCAGACTTATTCTAAGAGCCTTGCTTGAAAACTATAAAGACAAAATTCGAGTAGTGGCGATTAATGATCTGGGTTCAATAGAAGCCAATGCTCATCTGATTAAGTATGATAGCACACACGGAACTCTACCCTATGATGTTGAAACATCTAATGATGGTTTTAAAATATTAAATCAAAATATAAAAGTATTCGCTGAACGTGACCCTGTTAATTTACCTTGGGGCAAAGTTGGGGCAGATGTAATTTTAGAATGTACTGGTTTATTCTTAGACAAAGCATCTGCAGAGAAACACATTAAAGCGGGAGCAAAAAAAGTAATTATTTCAGCTCCAGCAAAAAATGTTGATTTTACTATTGTTCAAGGCGTGAACAGTAAAGATTTAACAAAAGAACACAACGTTATTTCTAACGGGTCTTGCACTACAAATTGCCTTGCACCCGTTGCAATGGTTTTAGAAAAAAATTTTGGCATTGAATATGGTTACATGACAACTATTCATAGTTATACTGGCGATCAAAAATTATTAGATACACTCCATAAAGACTTAAGAAGAGCTAGAGCTTCTGGAGACTCAATGATTCCGACTTCTACTGGTGCTGCAAAAGCAATGAGTTTAGTTTTGCCTAGCTTGAAGGGAAAATTAGATGGAACTGCAATAAGAGTTCCAACACCAAATGTTTCCTTGATTGATTTCACCGTAGTAACAACAAAAGAAGTGAGTGCAGATGACATAAATAATGCCATGATTGAAGCATCTAATACTAATGAACTTAAAGGTATACTTGGCACAAACAATAAACCATTAGTCTCAAAAGATTTTAATCATAATCCTCACAGCTCAATTTTTGATGTCACCCAAACACAAGTAATCAAGAATAAATTTAGTCGGGTTTTGTCTTGGTACGATAATGAATGGGGCTTTTCTAACCGCATGTGTGATACTGCTATTCAAATAGCTGGATTAATTTAAACCTCAATCACAAGTTGTTCCCCAGATTCATTACCGTATAATGTTTTATATCCGTGTAGTTAAATTTATTCATAGACAAAATAAAAAAGGATAATAAAAATGAAAAAAACTATATCAATAATAGTTTCTCTCCTAACGCTTACACTTTATTCATTTTCATCATTTGCTGCTGGCGATAGTGAAAACGTAAAAAAGTTAAGTAATTTTAAAAAAACAGGTACGAAAGCTGGTGTTGTAATTCCTCAGAACACTAAGTTTGCGGCTAATATTAAAAAAAATATTTTGCCAAACATTAGAATGCCTGCTGGTTTTAAAATTGAATTATTTGCTCTAGCGCCGGATGCAAGACACATGGCAGTTAGCAGAAACAAAGGAACAGTTTGGATCGGAACAAGAAAAACGAAAGTATGGCAAGCCACAGATAGAGATATGGATAATGTTGCAGATACGGTAGAAGAATTTAGCCCTAGTGTTAAATTCGATATACCTAATGGACCATGTTACAGTGATGATGGACATTTATATATTGCTGAAAGAAATAGAGTATTGTGGTTTCCAGCCGCTGAGTACTTCATGGAAAGTCCAGACACTGTAGCAATACCGATAATTGATCAAGGAAATTTAATTCCTGAAGATGAAGAATCGTACAACCACACCGCAAGAGTTTGTGCTATCAATAAAAAAGATAACAAACTTTATGTAAGTATGGGTCAACCTTTCAACGTAGCAGGTGCTGACAAGTATCCACTTTATGATCAACTTGGAATCGGGGGAATGATTAGATTTAATCGTTTTCCAGGTAAACTTGAAAGAGAAGTTGTAGCTATTGGAATAAGAAATTCAGTAGGACATGCTTTTAATCCTAAAGATGGATCTTTATGGTTTACAGACAATCAAGTTGACGGCATGGGAGATGAAACTCCTCCAGGTGAACTTAATAAAGCTTGCAGCCTGAGTTCTAAGACTTGGTACGGACATCCTTACTACGGTGGTGGTAATGTGAGAACCAATGAGTATAAAGATAAAAAAATACCTGAGAATTACTCAAAGAATTATTGTAAGCCTCAAGTAGACATGATTGCTCATGCTGCAGACTTAGGAATGTCATTCTATTCAGGAAAAATGTTTCCTAAGAAATACAAGAATGCAATTTTTAGCGCTCAACATGGTTCATGGAATGCTGTTAAACCAAGAGGAGCTAGAGTTATGGTTACTTACTTAGATAAAAAAGGTAATGCAGCCAAAACTGAACCCTTCGCAGAAGGTTGGATGACAGAAGATGGGGTTTACCTAGGTAGACCTGTTGATGTTCAAACTTATATAGATGGATCACTGCTTGTATCTGATGATAAAGCAGGTGTTATTTATAGAATATCCTATGACGGACAAACCGCTGGCTTAGCAGACCAAAAAAATAAAAAAGTAGTTAATTAAATTATTTAAATGGACCGGCATAAAAACCGGTCCATTTTTTTGAAAAGTTGAAGGAATTTTTAACATAATAAAGGATGGTAAATGAAAAAATTAATTTTAATAATTCCACTATTGTTATCATTCACATTTAGTGTTTTAGCGAATACAAACAAAGAAGATAAAGAGTTATGTAGTGGTTTTGGCAAATGGACAAAAGAAGGTGAGTTTAAAATCATTAGGAAAAAATGCATTACTGAAAAAGAATACCAAGCTAATCTAAACTCAAAAAATTATTTGTGTAACTACTATCAAAAATCAATTTGGAAAGAGTCCGAAAGAGAATATGGAAAAAAACAATATAAATGGTCTGAAGGAAGTTTAGAAAAAATAAAGTCTTTAAAAGATCAAGGTAAATCTCTTTGTGACAAAGGAAAATTAAAAGAAGGTGAGGCTAAACTAAAAGAAGCTATTAAAATTATTAGTCACACTATGATGAACTAATGAAAAAATTTTTACTTATAATTATATTCTTATCGGCACCGAGTGTTTTAGCAGAAGAACTTTCTAAAGAATTAAAGAACGGAAAGTTAAAAGCACAAACGATTTGCGCTGCGTGTCATGGAATGAATGGTCAGGCGACCGGTGCTGGAAACTCAGTAATTATTCCCAATATAACCTCGCAACAAAAAAATTATATGATAGCGAGGCTTGAAGCTTATAAGTCTGGAGAACTCAAACATCCTCAAATGACTGTAGTCTCACAGATGTTGACCGAACAAGATATAAATGATGTAGCTGAATGGTATTCAACAATAAAAATCCAAATATTTGATCCGGAAAGAAAGAATTGGCGACAATACAATAAATAAAGTATGTTTTTTTTTTTTATGTTATGTATTTAAATGTTTATAGCAACAAAAATTGCTCCAATAGCTTTAGCTATTATCATGTTAGGGCTTGGATTTGGCTTAAAATTAAGTGATTTTTTAAGAGTAATAAAAAATTTTAAAGATTTTTTTATTGGTTTTTTTTTCCAAATTATTCTACTTCCGATTATTGCATTTATCTTAATAAAAATATTTAATCCTCCATTAGAAATTGCA
>Ga0307986_10003709_pt1 | contig 10543 bp, 6 predicted proteins | sample EllFjometageno82_FD_203170 | JGI IMG/M metagenome (GOLD analysis project Ga0307986, IMG submission 203170) | Marine microbial communities from Ellis Fjord, Antarctic Ocean - #82 | ecosystem: Environmental > Aquatic > Marine > Unclassified | place: Southern Ocean | collected 2014-10-09
AAAAATATTGATATTGATCCCTGGAAGTGTATTGATTTATACTTTAAAGACAAATATCGTTTGTCAGAACATCAAACTCAATCGTTTGATGATTTTATTGAAAACAAGATACCGGATATTATATCCCAATTCTTTCCAATGAAAGACTTCTTTATCGAAGGTATTGAATTGCCCGGTTCCGAAGAAAAAAGTAAGTTTACTCTTCATATTGATATGAAAAATCCACAAGTTTCAAAACCAATTATTCACGAAAACAATGGTAAGACCAAGCTAATGTTTCCAAGTGAAGCCAGAATGCGAAACTTTACATATGCATCGACGTTGTATGTTGATATTCATATTGATACTTATATTGACCAAGAATCAGATATTATTCAACTACAACCTAGAGTATTGGAAAGAATTAACATTGGAAAAATACCGGTAATGGTTCACAGTAAGTATTGTGTTCTATCTGAAAATAAACACGTTGACCCTAAAAAACTTGGTGAATGTAAGTATGATATTGGCGGATATTTCATCGTTAATGGTAATGAAAAAGTATTGGTGAGTCAGGAAAAAATCGCGGATAATATTTCACTGGTTTTCAAAAATAATAAGAATACTTGTAAATATTCTCACATGTGTGAAATTAGAAGTGTTTCGGACAACACTTACAATATGTCTAAAACAATTAGTATTAGAATTGTTGAACGAGGAAGGGGTCAAGAAAGTGGCAGAATCTATATATCTTTGCCGCACGTCCGACATGATATTCCCATATTTATCCTATTTCGGGCTCTGGGCGCAGGTAGTGATAAAGAAATTATTCAGTATATTCTGGGGGATTACAATGCGTTTGTAGAAGATTCAGTAAGTATTCAGCTACTAAGAATTCTTCAAAAATCGATGGAAGAAGCAGCAGATATTAAAACAGAAGGACAGGCACACAACTATATCTGTAAGTATGTAAACATTACCAGCTATACCCAGGATGAAGCAGCAGAAGCGCAGAAGAAGATATCTTATCTCCGGAAGATTCTACACGAAGAATATCTACCCCACTTGGGTGATAACAAAAAGAAGAGACTATTTTATACGGGCTACATGATAAAGAAAATGCTCTTGTGTTATATTGAAAAGATACCACTAGATGATCGTGATAATTATTGTAACAAACGGGTTGAAACACCAGGTGTTCTACTAGCAAATTTGTTTAGACAATGTTTCTCAAAGTTGTGTAAAGATATTCGGGCTTCAGTTATCAAAGAGATTAATACTGGTGCTTGGCGGGCAAATAACAATTGTGCAGATATTATTAACCACACAAACATTTATAAGATTATTAAAAGTTCGACACTGGAAACAGCAATTAAAAGTGGTTTGGCTACAGGTAATTGGGGATTAAAATCAACTAATAATAGACAGGGAATTTCACAAGTTATTAGTCGGCTAACTTATCCTTCTTATCTGTCTCACATTCGTAGAATCTCAACACCAACATCAAAAGACAGCGGTAAACTAATTCCACCCAGAAAACTACATGGAACACAATGGGGTTATATTTGCCCAACGGAGACACCAGAAGGTCAATCGGTTGGTGTAGTTAAAAACATAGCTATGTCTTGTAAAATAACCAGTCATTCTAATTCAGATAATGTTAGAAATATTATAGAAAGCTCGGACCTATTTATTAGCTTTAACGAAGTCAACTTTACAAATATTATTAAAACAAAGATTTTCTTGAATGGAAACTGGATAGGGTTGACAAATCACTCGCTAGAATTGTATCATAATTTGAAAAAACATAAATATAAAGGGAGTATTAATATTTATTCGAGTGTATCTTATAATACAACATTAAATGAAATCTATGTATTTACAGATGCGGGCAGATGTACAAGACCGATATTTACAGTTAATGATGGACACCACAATATAACAAAAGTTGTACGTGATAAACTTTGTAAAGGAGAACTCAATTGGAATAATTTAGTATGTGATCTAAATGTTAACACCACCGGAAATAACTGTAACAAGGAAGACAATATTAATAACTTCAAATCAATAGTTGAATTCATCGATGTTCATGAAGTTTGTAATAGTTTAATTGCTATGGATTTTACTAAACTAACTAAAGAATCAACACATTGTGAAATGCATCCTTCATTAATTCTAGGTGTTTTGGCTTCTTGTATTCCTTTCTCGCACCACAACCAGTCCCCGAGAAACACCTATCAAAGTGCTATGGGGAAACAGGCGATGGGTGTTTACGCTACTAATTATACAACAAGATTGGATACTTTCTCGCATATCTTATACTATCCACAAATGGCGATGTGTTCTACAAAGGTTATGGATTATATTCATCTAAATGATATGCCTAATGGTATGAATGTTATTGTTGCGATTGCGACTTATACAGGATACAATCAGGAAGATTCTATTATTATGAACCAATCGTCTATTGACAGAGGTCTATTTAGATCAGTTTATTACAGAACTTACAGGGCCGAAGAACAGAAAAACCAGGCTACAGGTGAAGAAGAACGCTTTCGTAAGCCGGACAAGGAAAATACTATGTATATGAAACCAGTAAACTATTCAAATGTTGAAGACAATGGTTTTGTTAAAGAAAATACTAAACTAGAATCGGGAGATATTGTTATAGGCAAAGTTTTACCTATTAAACATGATTCAAAACAAATGTATAAAGATAGTTCTATTTCTATTAAAAACAATGAAGACGGTTATGTAGACAAAAACTATATTAATATTAATGGTGACGGGTATAACTTTGCTAAAGTGAGAATGAGAAGCGAACGTATTCCAATGATAGGTGATAAATTTTCGTCCAGACACGGACAGAAGGGAACGGTTGGGACAGTTTATAGAGAAGAAGAGATGCCCTTTACAAAGGATGGTATTGTTCCAGACATTATTATTAATCCGCACGCTATTCCAAGTCGGATGACAATTGCTCAATTAATGGAATGTATTCTAGGGAAAGCTGGTTGTAAATATGGATTCTTTGGTAACGCAAATGTATTTAATGATACTAAAGCATCGGACATCTGTGCCATTCTTCTAGAAGCCGGTGTAGAATCACATGGTAATGAAATTCTATACAATGGTATTACTGGCGAACAAATGCAAACTAAAATATTTATGGGGCCAACATTCTATCAAAGACTTAAACACATGGTTGTAGATAAGATTCATTCTAGATCTAGTGGTCCGGTAATGCTAATGACCAGACAGCCGGCGGAAGGTAGAAGTCGTGATGGTGGTCTTCGTTTTGGTGAAATGGAACGTGATTGTATGATAGCCCACGGTGCCTCTTCTTTCCTCAAGGAACGGATGATAGATGTATCTGATAAATATACTATGTATACTTGTAAAAAATGTGGTATTCCCGCAATTGTAAATCCTAACAAAGGTATATATGAATGTCGCAATTGCGAAAACTATTCAGACTTTAGTCAAGTAAATGTTCCATATGCCTGTAAACTATTGTTCCAAGAATTACAATCCATGAACATAGCACCTCGTTTGATAACACAATAAAATATATTAAAGAAAAGAAGAATATTAAGTAAAAATGAGTGAAGTCGATTATTCCAAGTATCTTTTTTATGTACAAACTATCCAATCTTCTGAATTTAGAATTCTTATAGAAGCTTTAAAGGAAATTTTAACCGATGCAAATTTTGAATTTGTTCCTAGAACTGAAGAAAAAGGAGGTCATATTAAACTATTAGCAGTAGATCAAACGCACACTGTTCTAGTTCATTTACTGCTACATGATTTCCAGAAATTTCATTGTTGTAAAAAAATGACCATCGGTCTTAATATGCTTAACTTATTTAAATTGATTAAAACAATGAATAACAATGATCATTTAACATTGTATATTGAAAAAGAAAATGAAAACCATTTATGTATTAATATTGAGAATGGTGAAAAAGCCTGTAAAACAGTTTATAAATTAAATATCCTAGATTTACCCGAAGGTAGTATTAGTATTCCGAGTGTTGAATTTAAATCGGTTATTACAATGCCTAGTGGGGATTTCCAGAAATACATCAGGGATATGCACAATCTAGCTAAAAATGTAGAAATAAGAAGTGCCGGCGAAACACTATATCTATCTTGTAAAGGTGATTTCGCGGAACAAAATACAACTTTAGGCAAAGCGCAACATGGTATGAACTTTACCAAGTCTGACGAAAATATAGTTCAAGGAATATTTGCTTTAAAACATTTGTTTTTGTTTACTAAATGTACTAACTTATGTAATAATATTGAAATGTTTCTTAGAAATGACTATCCTTTAATAGTAAAATATGCTGTTGGGTCCCTTGGTGAAATTAAATTATGTTTAGCACCCATCCATAATTCTTAAGCTCTTAATGGTGACTTTTATATTGTGAAGAACCTTTATTAAATTCTTTACCTATCTTTTCTAATTCTTCTGAAAAAGAACAAGCATCAGCTTTTTCACCACACCATATCTTTAGAATATAATAACCTTTCTTAGGTGCAACCGATAACCCATTGACTATAGTATCTTCTTTAAACAAAGAATTATTTATTAAGATATTATTAATATGCCACCAGACATCTAGTATTCTATTGTCATCAATTTTAAAAGACCAGGTTCCACCCACCCTGTTTTTTGGGTCTTCCCACGTTGGTTCGATATCTTTTTTCATAATAAAAAACATAGAATTAGGAAATATCTTATGTTCAATAGATTTTAATATTGTAGAAAATTCAACAAAATTATTCATTGTTGAGATATTTTTATAACTAGAAATGTCCCATTTAGTATTATTAACACTATGGAACCATAAAACAAGCGGTGAGTCTAAGTCCATCATATATTTATAAGTATATTTTATACTTTATATCTTTTTTTTTCTAAATATAAGATATAACAGATGTTAACTCAAAAAAACTTATTCTACTTAGGTGTTCTAGCCTTTTATTTTTGCTGTATGTATTGCTACAAGAAAGATCTAAATACCTGCGTTGGTGTATCAGTATTAACTCTGGTCATCCTTCAGTTTGGTGGTAAGTGCTTCCAATTAACTGAGGGTTTTGCTAGTCATTCGGACTATGCCCCCGCAAATTATGGTAGTGAAGAAGAAGGTATGAGTCAATATGATGGACTAGTTATAAAAGCGGACGCGGGTGAACCGTACACCCTTGTTGATCCAAATGATTTATATACTTTACAAGGAACTCCGTCAGGTTTAGAAGACGCTGTTTCCAAATACGACCCGGTCAGCAACAACTACCCAAGTGTTGACGGAACCGAAGATGGTCCGCAGAGTTTATTTGCGTTCGCGTTTAATAAGTCATCGCCGCACTGCTGTCCATCTACTTATTCTACCGATAGAGGATGTGTATGCACAACTGAACAACAACGCGACTTCATTGGCAAACGTGGTGGCAATCGTAATGGTCAGGTGACCTCTTTTTAATTTTTTTCTAACTATATTATAGAATGCATTGTTCACCATTAGGGGATAGTGATAATATTTCATGTTTTATGTTAAATGACCTAAAATATATAGCTGCTGAATTGACTAAATCCGGTTTAAATATTCCTAATACTAGCAACAAACGAGAACTTCACAGCATTATTTCTCAACACATGGAAAAATCAAATAATTGTAATGAAGAAAGCTGTTGGGTTGGAACAAATATTGCCAAACAATTCAAGGATAGATTCGTACCCATCATGCCTGACATATGGAGAGAGAAACCATCCGAATGGTTAAATACAAATGATATAGATAATGTTTTAAACCAATATGCCAAGGCTTATAAAAATTTTCATTATGGCGGCGCTGTTCCCATAGATTTTGATTTAAAGGGCAATGATAATTATTGTGAAGTATCCAATATTTGCAAGATATCAATACCCAAATTAGATAAAAAAGGTGTAAAGAAAATAGGAATGGTTTTTAATACCGATCCAAGTACAAAAGGAGGAGAACATTGGATATCTTGTATTATAGATATTGATGGCATCGATGCTAATAAATTACTTGGTGGTGCCCCCTCATCTGGAAAAAAAACTAAGAAAAGAAAGCGTAAACGTAAACGTAAAAGTAAAGAACGTAAAAAAGTTAAAACCAAAGAAAAGTTTTACGGAATGTATTTCTTTGATAGTGTTGGGGATCCTGCCCCAAAAGAAGTTAAAAAATTATTCAATAGACTAAAAGAACAGTTAAAAAAACATAATGGTAAAGACTTACAATTTATAGAGAATGACGTACCACATCAACTTGGCAACAATGAGTGTGGTGTATATTGTATTTATTTTATAACAAATATGCTTAAAGGGCGAAGTTTTTTTGATATAGTTGAAGATATCAAAAGAGATAAAGATATGCATGAATTTCGAAAGGTTTATTTTCGAAGTAAAAAAAATGAAAAACAAAATAATAATAATTAAACTCTAACTATAAGTTTATTTTTGTATGAATATTCAGGTAAACCAGAATAATCAAATCCTTTTTCCTCGCATTCGGGCCAACTATACAATCTATTTATACTTTCCCGGTTTTCTAGTTCATTACTTAAATCTTTAGTTGCTAAATACTCTTTTCCATTTTTATATACAACTTTAAAACCGACTATACTTTGTTCCGAGTCATTATAATTTAATAATTCTTGATAAGTTGGTAATTCTTTATCTTGTATTTTTACCAATTCATCTGCCGGTATTATTACAACATTTCCTAAACATTCAAAATCAGTCGGCGGATCGTATAAACAAGTCTTATTTTCTAGTAAAGCTCTACCAGTATCATAACTTAATACTGCTATTGGTTTATCTAAATCTTTTGGAGTAATATTACGAATGGATTTACCCTTAACATTAAAGTATAAAATATAGTCTTGAGTACCCGTTTTATTTTTGGCATCTACTACGTAGTAATTACCTTTCTTTAGCCCTTCTATTTTCAGTTGTTTAGGATTTAATAATCCTAGTTGTGAAGTCATTAATCCGGGAAAATACATATCTTCTTCTTTTAATTCTTTGGGAAAATCTAAGCAGGTTATACCTTTAACACGTTTAGCGTGTTGTTTGCAATCCATAGACGCGGATATTAATATTTCTTTACATTGTTCGGTTATTTTATGTTTTGTTTCCATAATGCTCATTAAATACATATCCATAGTTTGTTCATTATCACTTATTTTTAGTGAAGATACTCTATTAGCTAATAGATTTTGTTCACCTTCTTCCACGTTTTGTAAAAATTCTGGGTCTTTTTCATCAGGAAACATAGAAACATACATATAAATACTAACATTTCTAGAGTCTTTTGGTAAATCCTTGTGCGAATCTTTTCTGATAGCTCTTCCAATAACTTGTTGAATTCTTGTAAAGTTCCAATGCGGTTCTATAATGTGAACCTGTCTAACATTTGTAAGGGATATACCTTGGGCACCCGCTTCAGAAATCAACATTACTCTTATTCTCTTATTATCATTATATTCATCAATGTTCTGTTGTTTTTGTTCAGGTGACTCTGAACCAGTAACTTTACGATATTCTACACCTATTTTATTTAATAAATATTCAATATTGTTTAATCCAGCATTTTCAATAAAGTTTGAATAGATTAAACTTTTTTCTGGATTGTTTCTTAAATTTTCAAGTAACATATGGAACTTCGGCGAATATATTTTTAATAACTCATAATCATCTAGAATATTATCTATTTTATTATCTTCATCAAAAGCAATAGTTCCATAAATTCTGGTCATAATATGATAACTATTACCACCACTGCTCATTATAGCCTTATTATTTTCATAATTATATATCTTCTTTCCATTTTTTGTCATTCTCATTTTTTCAGTTTCTTTCTTTCTTTCTTTATCATAAACATTAAATTGTTCGTGTGTCATTGGACACGAAACTATATTGATATTTTCCATTGTTTTATATTTCTCAAAATGTTTTACTTTAAATGCTCTTTCAACTGGATTCTTTGTAGCCATATCCGAACTGGCAACATCATCACTACTAGGATAATAGGAAACACATCCATAACACATTCTTGTTAATAAATCTTTTCTGTCTGGTCTAATATTATATCCCGCGTCTATAAAAGTATCCATAAAGTTATCATTATTTCTACAATCTATTTCTTCTCCATTACTATTGATAACTGTAAAAGGTGCAATTTCTTTATAGAAATAAGATTCCTTTCTATTCTTTATTGTTCTTAGAATTTCAGTTATATTTTCTTTATCCGGTTCTATTATACTTTTCTTTCTAGATTCCAATACGGTATCTAGTGTTTCGCTAAGCGCGTCGTATAATTCAAACAAAAAATCTTTTTCGGTTGATTCATTTGTTCCCTCAACAGTTCTAACAACTCCATCTGCTCCTAAAATAGAAACAAAGTTTGGAATATTTTTTACTAATGATAAAATTAGTTCCCCTTGTTTTGTTTTCTGAAATAAGAATTGTTTAACCGGACTATTTAATGTGAATAAGGTTCTCGTTTCCTTGTAGAATTCCTTGTATTCTTTTTCAGATAATTCCGGGATTTTAAAAGTATATACTTTTTGTATACCTTTTAACATATTAATAAGAACAGCCATTTCAGATGGTTTATTAACAACGGGTGTCGCTGACAAGCAAACCAGTTTGCAAGACTCAGATTTCATTATCCAATCATATATTTGGGTTGACCTTTTTAATTCTTTAGTATCTAGTTTATTAACTATCTTACTTATGAAACCGTGTACTTCATCAATAATTATAACATTTCTATTAAAAGGTGTATTACCCCGTCTTCCTTCTCTAACTAATCTATGATAAAATGCTTTTTCTCTGTCATCCGAGTCTTCCGCATATTCACCGTCCACTTTCGTTAAATCTTTACCTGGATTATATCCCATAAAATGATACTTTGTCTTTATCATTTTTAACACTTGTCTATTAATGAACTCCTTGTCTTTCTTAGAAAGTTCTTTGTATTTTTTACCTTCCCCTTTTTCGGTTGCTAGTTCAAATATACCAATTCTATTACTCGGTTTTACTTTACTTCCTTTTGAACCTTTTGAACCTTTACTGTCACTGTAATCTGACATATCTTCTATGTCTTCACTATCTTTAGTACCTTCACCGTATACTTTAGAAGCTATATTATTAATAAATTTAGCATTTATACCGTAATTTAATCTTAATTCTTCTTGGTTCTCTGAACTTATATCTTTCCAGTTACGAAACACCCATTTTGTTTTTTCATCTTTAATTCTTAGTATATCATCTCCAAATTTCATTATTTCTTTGACAAAATTGCTTTGTAAAGAAGCTGGTAACATTGTTATTATTTCCCAGTCACTAGCCGCACCTTCTACCGCGGTAATTGCTGTCGCGGTTTTACCTGTTCCTAGACCATGGAATACTAACGCTCCCCTGTATGGCGTGTCTGTATCTATATATTCTTTTAGTAATTCTTGATATATCTTCTTAAAATTATCTTGTCCTTTTCTGTCTTCTACTAATTGTTTGTAAAATTCATTATTAAACCAATTAACAAATGCTTTGCGTTCTGGTAGTATATATTCAGCCATTCTATTAAATATAGAGATTAAAATATTATATTTATTTTAATAAAAAAAATAATTTATCTACTCTGTGAATCTGACAATCTTTTATCTTTCTCTTATGTTTTTCTTAATTTTTTAAAAGCATTTCTTAATGATAACATAACTTCTCTATTGGTTAGTTTACTCTGAGAACTTTTAGATTTCCTTTTTTTTTTATCTTTTCTTTTTTTATCTTTTCTTTTTTTTGTTCTTTTTTTGGCTGAACTACTTTTGGCTGAACTACTTTTGGCTGAACTGTCTGTGGCTGAACTGTCTGAGGATGAACCTCCTTTTTTAGTTTTTCTTTTTAATATTGTTCTTCTTGCCATTTATTATTAATTAGATTTTTTTATAGGATACCTAATTTAGTTAATGTTATTTTGCAAGCTTCTTGTTCGCCTTTTTTCTTGGTTACACCTTTGCCTGTTCCCAGTATCTTTCCTTTTGAATCAATAACGTCCATTTGAAATAGTGTTTTTCCATTTTCTTCTAATTCTGCTTCTTTATTTGGTCTAAATGTTGGTGTGATATTAAAGTTGTGTTGATAATATTTTAATAGTTGATCCTTAAAGTTTGTTTCTAGGAGAATTAATTCAGTCCAATCCAATTGTTCTTCAATAATATTGGTTATCCATTTTTCTACTGCTGTGTATCCTTTTCCCGTGAACCAGTCACTACCCTGTTCATTGAAATCTGTAAAAATAGCGCCGCAGAAACTTTCAAACGCATCTTCTAGAATATGTTTATTGTCCCTACCATTGTGTACGTCATCTACATGTTTAGACATGATACAATATTCAGGAAATCCTATTTTTCTTGCTAGATGAGCCAGCATTTCACCATTAACCAGTTTAGTCCTCATTTTAGTTAGGAAACCTTCGTCACTGTCCGGAAATCGTTCGTATAAATATCTGGCAATTACTACACCTAGAAT
>Ga0307986_10003710_pt1 | contig 10543 bp, 9 predicted proteins | sample EllFjometageno82_FD_203170 | JGI IMG/M metagenome (GOLD analysis project Ga0307986, IMG submission 203170) | Marine microbial communities from Ellis Fjord, Antarctic Ocean - #82 | ecosystem: Environmental > Aquatic > Marine > Unclassified | place: Southern Ocean | collected 2014-10-09
GAGTAGGGTAGGTATAAAACTCACCTTGATGACTAAAAAATTCTTCAGTCCAAGCTTTTTTCATCACTGTTAAAGTTTCATCAAATAATCTAAAATTTTTTGCCTGATCTTTTAAGTCAGCTTCTTTATTCATGTTGATAGCTTCTCTGCCATAAATTCCTCTACCAATACCAATATCAACTCTCCCATTTGATAATTGATCCAATAAAGCTATGTCTTCTGCAAGACGTATTGGATTATGAAATGTAATCACATTACAAGCCTGACCAATTCTAATTTGTTTTGTTCTAGCTGCCGCATCCACTCCCATCATTAATGGGTTAGTACAAGATTCCATTCCTTCGTGATTAAAATGATGTTCTGTATACCAAATTGAGTCCCAATTATTTTCATCACAGTAAGTTGTGATTTCTTTAGTCTCGTTTAATAATTGATTATACGGTTTATGATTCCAGTTAGTAGTGTTACAAAAATATCCAAATTTCATTCAAACCTCCTTAAATAGTTAAATTTAAAGACGACTGATCCCACTTTCGTATTCTTTAGTATCTTTTAAACCTTAAGTAACGACGAGTTATGTGCGCTTTTAATAATTGTATTTTAATCATAATTTTTTATCAATAAATTATTTCATTAAATGGATTAATTTATTATGTTTGTATTCCTCGTAATAAAACTTATCAATTATACGCCAATCTTTAAAGATGTTCTTATGAAGGGTATAATCACTTTCAGTAACAAGAACAGACTCTATATTATCATTAATTTCAAAAAATAATTTCAGATCTACTTTTTTATAAATTTGATCTTTAACTTCTAAATTTCTATTATTTACAACCACAAGTTCATTAAATTTGAAGTCATTTAAAATTTCTGTAACAAAACCATAGTAAACTCCAAAATGATAATTAGATAAATTTAAATTTTTATTTTTGATTGATCTGAAAGCAGCTTTATAATCAAATCTATGACGTATTTGAAATTTTTTATTTTCTATTTCATTAACATAAACAATACTTTTAAATTTTTTTATATTTAAAATATTGAAAAAAATTAAAGTAATTAAAATAATAGGCATAATTTTAGTATTAAATTTGCTAAAAATAATCAAAAATAATACTAAAAAAGGCATTATAAATTCAAATATATATTTTGGATGCCCAATCCACTGACTTGAAATAGATGAATAAATGATCAAATATATAAAAAAAGTTAAAATAATAGCAAATCCTCTATTATTAATTTTTTCTTTAAAAATAAATAATAAAAATCCTAAAAATGAAAAAACAAATATATAATTAGGTACAAAAAAAATAGCAGATTTTAAAAATGAGTTATCTTTTAGAGACTCCGCAATACCCAAATAGATAGTTGATACACCTGAGGAATGAACATTAGATCCAAGCAATATTAACTTTAGAACAAAGGGTAAGAAAAATATAACAGGAAGAAAAGTCAATAAAAATTTTTTAATTTGAAAATTTTTTTTATTTTCCAAAAAATAAATATAAAATAATGGTAAAATTAAAATAAAATTAGTAATTCGTGCCATTGAAAAAATTGTTATAAACAAAACAATCATTTCATAATTTAATTTTTTATTAAAATAAAAATAAAATAGAAAATTAAGTAGGAATACATATCCCCAAGAATTATGATCAACATTTGTTGAAGAAAGTAAAGAAATTGGAATTGTGAATAAAAATAAAATTATTAATAAATTAAGTATTCGGTTTTTAAAGATTCTATTTAATTGATATAGTAAAACAATATTTCCAAAAACATAAATTAATAAATATGAAAATCGAAAACCATAATCAGTAAATCCAAATATACTTGTTATAATAAATGAAGATAAATGGTTAACAGGAGGATGCATTCCAAAATCTTTAAGATAAATTCTAAAAAGTAAAGTAAATAATATTAATAAAGCAATAAGGTATAGATTTTTTTTTTTAGAAATTAGGTAAGCAACAATAGTTAAAAATATTATTTCAATAAATGAAAATAAATAAACCACTTTGTTAAAATTAATCTTTTTTAATATTTCTATATCTATTAATTTTAAGAAAATAAATGATGAATAAATCGAAGTTCTTTGAGTTCTAAGAGCAGTAGAAAACTCATCTCCCTCAAGTGAAAATTTAAGGTCTTGGAAATTCAAAATCAAACCAATTATTAACAATAAAAAAATTGAAAGTATTTCTATATTTAAAATCTTAAAACTAATTTTTAAATTATTTTTAGAATATATTTTATGAAAAATTATATATAGAAAGATGGTTATAACCGTAAAAAGAAAATTATAATTTTTTGATATAATAGCAAAAAAAGTGTATGTATAAAAAGTGAAAAATATAATTATTGTATAAAAACTTATTTCAATTTTTTTTTCTAAACTTAAAAACTTCATATGAATAAAAATATTTCACTAGTAATACCATGTTATAATGAAGAGGGAAATATTAATAAACTTGTTGAAAGATGTGAAGCTTTTCTCAAAATTGATGGAGCCGAATTAATTTTGGTAAATAATGGATCGCAAGATAATACAAAGAAGATTATAGTCGAACAATGTGACATAAATTCTAAAATTAAATTAGTTAATATAGAAAAAAATATTGGCTTTGGGAATGGTGTCTACAATGGTTTAAAAAATTCTAAAAATGATATTTTAGCTTATACTCACGCTGACCTACAAACAGATCCAAATGACGTTTTGCGAGGACTAGAACTATTTAAAAATGAAAATCACTTTATTAAAGGTGTTAGAATTGAAAAATTAAAAAATGAGTGGAGTTTATTTGATATTTTTATTTCTTATTCAATGACTATTTTTACATCGCTTTTAATGCGAACTTATATGAATGATATTCATGCTCAGCCAGTTATTTTTCATAAAAAATTATTGGAAAATAACAAATTTTATCCAAATGACTTCATTTTTGATGTGTGGATTTTTTATAAGGCCAAAAAAGCAAAATGTAATATTTTACGTTTTCCAGTTATCTTTAATAAGAACATGAGATTTTATGGCGTAGGCAATAATGATACTTTTATAAAAAGCTTAAAAGGGAGCTTACATCACGTAAGAGAAACTTTTAAATTATTATTTAGATTATAATTCCCAGTTTTGAAAATAATCTTTCTTGGTACATACCATGTCTATATTAGCATGATTTTTTTTAATAAATTTTTTGATTAAATTATTACTGAAGCTTTTTTTATGAAGTTTGGGACATACTAGACATACCTTTTTATTATTTTTCTTTAGTTTTTTTAGCTCTTGATTTTCTGGGAGTCCTTCGTATGTATCAAACCAAACCCATTTTATTTTGTCAAAAAACTTAGTTTTAGGTAAACTCTCAAATTTTGAGTATCTAATGCTTTGATTGTATATCTTTTTTCTTAAACATATAACTTTCATTGGAAATGAAGAATCTAGAAAAAAAAAGTTTTTTATTTTAAATTTGTTAAGAATTTTAATAACTTGAAACTCAATTCTTTCTGATTTTATATTACAGATTATAAATTTATGTTTATAGTTTTTTAAGTATTTAGATAATTTAATTCCTTTTTTGAAAGGATCATGAACAATATGAATATCTTTGTTGTAGTCTCTTAGATCTATTTCAACACCAAATTTTGGATTTAAATTTTTTAATTTACTTATAGAGTTTATTCTATGTGCTATAAAAATCATCTACGGTTTTAAAATTACTTTAGAAAATTTAAACTCTTTTTTATGCATTGCAGGAAAAACCTCTTTTGCTTTAGAATATTCAAATTTGTGCGATATTATTTTTTTAAGATTTGTATTTTGTTTTAAAAAATTTAATGACTCTTCCCATTCATTAACTGGCTCTATAATAGAGCTCCAAGACCCAGATATGGTAATTTCTTGTCTTAAAATTTTGTTAAGTGTTTCTTTTGATAATTTTATCTCATTAATTTGATTGCTTAAAATGACAATTTTTCCACCTTTCTTTAGTCCATTTATAGATGTGTTTAAAAGCTCTTCAGAACCTGAACATTCAAATGCAACTTCAGAATAATCATTATTTGTGTAAGATTTAATTTTCTCTAGAACATTATCTTTATTTGTATCAATTATTTGATTACATCCCATATCTAAAAAGTTTTTAAACCTATGATGATTTCTATCTATGCCAATTATATTTTTGATTTTAAAACTTTTGCACCAAGCAGCTAAAATTACACCAATTGGCCCAAGGCCAGAGATTATTACACTATCAAATTTTCTATCCTTTAAAGCCATTCTAAGAGCATGCAAAGCTACAGCAGAAGGTTCTGTAAATATTGAAAGGTCATCATCTAGCTCAGAAGGTATTTTCACTAAGTTTTTAATAGGTGAAAGAACATATTCGGAATATCCACCATGACTTCTTGATCCTAAAAAATCATAAGTCGAACATAAGTTCGGACTCTTTTGAAGACCATAAGCAGACTGACTTTTGCCACAACATTCTTCTGAATCACACTTTGTTATTAATGGGTATACACAAACTTTATCCCCTTCTTTGAAGTTCAAATTATTTTTTCCAATTTTATAGATTTTTCCAATTATTTCATGGCCAGGCACAATAGGGTAATTGTAGAATCCAGCCTCCATAGACCTAACAATATCTGTACTACAAATTCCACATTGAATTACTTTAACTAAAACTTGATCATGGTTTGGATTTTCAATGGTAACTTCATCATAATCCCAGTTACCCAAAGATTTTAGTACTGCAGATTTAGATTTAATCATTAAAGTAACCTGACCAAAAATTATAAACCTTTAAATCTTGTAAAGTTCCAAGGCATATATATTGTTCAACTTCAAATGGTATAACACTGTACTTTTCCTTTATCAATTGATTAATAGAATTACCAACATAATACTCATTATTAATTTTATTTTTATCATTAATCATTTTTTTAAAAGCTTTCATAAAAATTTTTTTAGATTTAAAATAAAAAATTCCCTGTGCTATATGATCTAAATGTGGCGTGTTGCTTATGGGAGTTTTTTCAGAAATGTTTTTAACCTCTCCATTTTTTATTTCACAGTAAGCATAAGCAAGTGGTGCTATTCGAGCATCTGGATAATTTTTAAAAGTCCAAATTATAACATCAGGATCAAAAAAATTAATAATTTTTTTTAATTTTTTTTCATCAAATACAACTGCATAATCACAAGAACTTATTAAGATTGGATTATTATTTTTATATTTTTTTAAATATTCATAACATGTAGTTGCCATCCCAGATGTTTTGTTTTTAAGAACCATTACATCTAAATTCTTAATTTTTTTTTTAATTTTTTCTTTAAAATGATATTTTGCATCATGATCTTCTCTAATAATTACTGCATTTTTTTTACTTTTAGGGAGAGAGTCAATAGTTTTTGCAATCATAGACTTTCCATCTACATTTATTAATGGTTTAAAATTATCCTTATCATTTTGTAAAAATCTTGATCCATCACCACAACTAGGAATTAAATTTAAAAAATTAAATTCAAGATTTAATTTTTTTTTAATATTATGCTTAAAATATTTATACCAAAAATTATATTCATTTATGTAAGGCACTAAGCCAAATGTAACATGTCGCTTTACATTAAAAATATCAATTTTTTTCTTATCTTTTAAATATTCGTTATAAACTTGGGCAATAAAATGCCTACCCTTTATTGGTGACTGATTGATAATAGTTCTTTTTGAATATTTTAAAAAATCACTCCATCTTGTAAAATGATAGATGCCTGCAAGTGTTTTTGAATTTTTTCTTTTTATTGTTTTTTCTATGATCTCAAAAATTTTATCATCTTTCATAATTGCTCTGCCGGTATGAGTTTCAGATGTATTAGTTTGACTGTCTTCATCATAAGCAAAAATTAAACCATCGACGTTTGGTTTAATTAATTTTTTTTTCAATTCATTTTTTGAGAAAAATAAATTTATATTATCAGGATGACAAATTAAAACTTGTTCGTTTGGTTTTACATATTTTTTTGCAAAACTAACTGTTTCAATAACACTTGAGGTATCTTTTTTGATTTCTATTATTTTTTTTCTTATTTTTAAATTTTGGATTGTATTTAGTAATTTTGTTTCAATCAAATCTTGCTGTTTACATAAAAAAATATACTCGAAATCAAACTTAAAATTTTCAATAAATGTTTCAATCATTGTTTTATTACCAAGTGTAACAAGAGGCTTGATAATAGAATAATTTTCAAGCATATCTTTATCAGTGCTTGCCATAGGTATGATTATTTTCATAAATTTTATTCTAGGTTTGCGTGATTTTTCCAAAGATTAATCTTATTTAATCTAAGTTTTTCAATAATCTGAACAGAAACTATGTCACCATAAATATGTAGGGCTTGATCAAATAATGTACTCATTGGCTGAATGGAGACTTTAGTTTTACTTGCTGAGTCGGATAAACTCTCTTTTACTTTTTGTTTAGTTTTTTTTGTTGGTGCGTTTAATTCAACTACATAATTTGCTATTTTTCTAATTGATGATTTTTTGGCAGAAGTTATATGTAAGATCTTGCAACCAATTTTTTTGGCTTTTTTTGATATGTGTAGTGGAATAATGCTCTCACCAGAGCCACTGGCAACAATTAATAAATCTTTTTTTGTTGCTGGTTTTTCAGTTAATGCACCTACTAACTCAACTTTAAACCCAAGATGAGATAGTCTTTTGCCAAAACACTGCAAAGATAAATTAACTCTGCCAATTGCAACTAAAAATATTCTATTAGCAGATATTATTTCACTAATTAAGTTTTCAGTTTGCTTTTCTGGAATGTTTGACAAAATATTACTTATTTCATCTATAATTAAAACAGCATTTTTTTGATAATCATTTTTTTTCATTAATTTGGTTTAAATATAGATTTTATTTCTTTTTTATTTTTTAATAACCTTATTTTATCCGTAAAATTATCATAATTTGCATAAGAAGTTACTATTTTTGAAAAATCAATTGATTTATTTTTAATAATTTTAAAGGCTTTTTCCAAATGATCTTGATTTGATGAAAAAGACCCAGTGATTATAGCCTGTTTGTAATGAATAAAATTGGCATCTATTTTAAGTTTTTCAGTAATATTTTTTGGAATACCCCCAAACAAGTTAATCACTCCCTTTTTAGCAACTAGCTTACAAGCAAGTTCATGAGCCTTTATGTTACCGTTTGCCGAAATTACCGCATCATATCCAACGTTATTAGTAGGCTTTAAAATCTTATTTATTATACCTTTATTATTTTTTGATATTTTAAATAGGTTATTTGCCCCTAATGATTTTGCAATTTTTAAACGTTTTTTATCAAAATCTAAAACAGAAATATTTTTCGCTTTATTAATTTTTGAGAGTGCTACAAACAATAAGCCCATATAGCCCGCACCAATAATTACAATATTTTTTTTTTTTTTAAAATTTGTTATTTCTAAACCATTTATTACACATGCCAAACTCTCAGCTAAAGAAGCATATTTTAATTTTTTTTTACTTCTATATGTTACGTGGGGGATTTTAGATAGAATTTTTTTATTAATTGAAAAATAATTTGAAAAACCACCATCAAAATTTGATCCAACAGAAATCGGATTATCACATAGGTTGGTATCTTTTTTTAGTTTTTTACAGCTTACACACTTACCACACGGAGCTTCTGCTCCAAAAACAATGTGTTGATTTTTACCTATAGTACCAGATATCTCATGACCAAGAATTATAGGATATTTTTTAATTCTTGATCCAGTGTAAATAAATTTTAAATCAGAACTGCAGATACCACATGAATCTACTTTTACCAGAACTTGCTCTGTATCAATTTTTTGTAATTTTTCATTAATCTTAAATTTATTAATACCGGTTAAGTAAATACTTTTTTTTGAAATATATTTATTCTTTAACATACTGCCTCCAAAGTTTAACAGATTCTTTAATGTCTTTTATTGACTGTGAGTCAAATGGCTCTCTTTCTCTAAAAGAAAACTCAAAATATAAAATTGTATTTTTACAGTTACTTTTTTCAAGGCTTTTCAGAATTTTTTCTGGTTTAATTATCCCAGTCTTGTTATATTTTTTAATAAATGGTTTGTGTGTATAAACATCCTTAGTTTTTTGCTTAATATGTATAGATGGACTTAAGTACGATAATTCATTTAACCACTCATAGGGATTTCCATCCTTTTTATCTTTTGAAAAATGATTACCATGATCAACATCTAGGTTTAAAAGAATTGGCACTTTAGAGCTCTGGTTTAATTTTTCATGAAGATATCTTGTATATTTGATTGTATCACCCATCTCTCTTCTAATAGACATAGGTTCCCAAAGTAAATATTTGAGCCCAATTTTTTTTGCATATACAGATAATTTCTTCCACCCATCCAAAATGTCTTTTTCACGTTTTTTAAAATTGTTATTTAAATCATCAAATGACATTATTCCCAATAGACTTCCAGCCCCTTCAGCTCCAAGCTCTTTAGATATCCATAAAAATTTTTTTAGCCATTTAGACCAATAAGCATTTATTTTTTTATTTGAGTGTCCTAAATAATTTGCTCTGGGACTTGTGAAAGTATGGTTTATTTTAATTTGGTTTTTTTTTGTATGATATTTAATCTTTTTAATTTCATTTTTTATAATATCATTAGAGTAGCTGGGCTCTAATAAATTTGATGTGAATTGAACATAGTTTAAATCAAATTCATTTCTAACAATGTCTGCCCATAGAGATGGTTCGTTATAACGAGTTGCAGCATAACCTAAATGTAAACCTAATTTAACACTCATTTGTTACTTAAAATTGCTAGTGATCCAGTCTCTTCAAAAATCATTAATATTTGTTTATTATTTTTATCATAAATTATATCTCTAATCCTTTCACCAAAATATATTGTTTCGTAAAATAATACTTTGCTAAAATCATTGGTAAATTTAATTCTATAAATAGAGTTACCAGCCAAAGAAGTTAATAGAAAGTTATTTTGCCATTTTGAGTTAAAACTGTCAGGAATTCTTATAATTTGTGAAATACCTATAGAAGGTACAAAAGCAAAAATCGGTTCATTAAAACCATTGTGAGACTTATCAAAATGAAATTTTTCTTGGTTTTTTTTGTATGAATATTTTTCACCATAAGACGCGATGGGAAATCCATAGTTACCATCTTGGACTATTAAGTTAATTTCATCTCCACCAAAAGGTCCATGTTCAGTTGAAATTATATTTTCAGAATCTACAAGAAGCCCCTGGGGATTTCTATGACCTTTTGAGATTATATTTAAAATTTTATTATCTATACCTATTTCTATAATTTTTCCATAAATTGAACTATCATCTTGGGGAACTCTTTCAGCTCTAAAATTACCAGTTGATAATAAAATTTTATTATTTCTGATTTCTAGTCTTCCTCCAGCCTGACCAGGATGTAAAATTCCCCTCAGAGTCTCAGATTTATTTACACATTCAGTGGGATAGAAAAAATCTTTAAATTTAATTTCAGCAATATTTAATTTTGCTTTTTTAATAACTATTCCTAAACAACCTTCTTCAATTTCTTTTACGATTGAAATGTAAAGATCATCTTCATTTATCAATATATCTTTAATTCCATGATAAGGTCCAACTGCTAAGTCTTTTAAATTAGTCTTAATTAATTTTTTTTTTGATTTTGAATTGATATTTTTTAAATCAAAGTAAAAAAATTTCCCTTCATAATTTGTAAGTATTAATTTATTTTTCCATATATCAATATGAGCATAATTATTATAAACTATATGATTAAGGTTTTTTACCTTACTGTAGTCAAATCCTAAATCAATTTTTTGCAATCTAAGATCCAAAAACTGATTAGTTGAATAAGTGTTTAAATGTTTTTTAAGATTTTTTTCTATAAAGTATTTTCTCATCTTAATTTTTTGATCATGAGATATTGTATTAGATATAATACTTTTAGAAATTACATCTGGGCTATATAAATATACTAAAAACAACACACCAACTGTCAGCACAATTGTAAATATTAAATAAAACGATAATTTATATAATCTATTCATTTTTCTCTTTCTTTTTGTTACCCGGTTGGTTTAACGCACACTTTTTGAATATTTTTTCAGTTTTTATATTTGTTATTTATTATATTTCATCAATATATTATAGTTAATTTATGAAATTAAATAAAATTGAGCCTAAATTTATTTCAAAAACAAACCCAAGAATTGGTTTAATTGCTCTAGGAAGTGATTTTAGAATCGAAAAAGATTTTAACAAAGTGATTTATGGAAGAGATATTGATCTCTATGTAAATAGAATACACTGTTATAACCCACTGACCAACGAAACCTTGGCTAAAATGGCTGAAGATATCACAGAGGTAACTAAAGATATTTTACCAGATCAAAAATTAAACTGTGTAGCGTATGGGTGCACATCAGGAACTGTTGCTGCTGGATATGATGTGATAAAAGAAAAAGTTAATTTAGCTAAGCCAGAAGCAAAAGTCACAAC
>Ga0307986_10003711_pt1 | contig 10543 bp, 5 predicted proteins | sample EllFjometageno82_FD_203170 | JGI IMG/M metagenome (GOLD analysis project Ga0307986, IMG submission 203170) | Marine microbial communities from Ellis Fjord, Antarctic Ocean - #82 | ecosystem: Environmental > Aquatic > Marine > Unclassified | place: Southern Ocean | collected 2014-10-09
TTTGACGTCAATCTGATGCAGGTCTTCCGGTACGAGCACTAAGCAGTCTTTTGATAATATTCGTGCTCATACCGACCTTAGAATTTCATTTTGATTGTTAATGATATTTTCATTCCAATTCTAACGTTCCGGTACTAGCACCTTGTGTACGTAAACTGCTTATAATGCAGGCCTTGTGAAAAGAAATACGAGGTTCTTTTTGGGCGTATCTGTGATTTAATTATTTCCTTTGAGTGGAAAAATCTAGCATATGATATACACCAGTCATATGCCCACCCACGTCAACAAAATTAGGCAACTCTTTCGGAATAAAAAGTCTATTGCGAAGCCAGACCAATAATCCTGTTTCCCTTCCGTGAAATCTGAGTATTGCATCCAGTTTTGATTGATTTCTGCATGAATGCGGTTATTCAAAGCAGTGTCTCTCACTTGAAAGATTAATTACGGTGAGGTGAATGCACCAACATGAACTCAAATATCGTTGACATCGTCATGCAGCCGATGGGACGAACACCTGGAGTTCTTGAGCCTCCGCTTGCAAAATATAAACCTCAAATTGTGGTGTTGTTAACTAGCCATCAAGAATATGCAGATGTCACGATCCAGCACATCGAACATACTTGGCGAAAACACATCGCTAGGCTCCCCTATGTCATCGTAAAGATTGTTGAAACACCGTGGACTTCCGATGCGGTCGACCGCTACATGACGGCTTTTGATGAAGCCGTGGAGGAAGTGGAGCAGCATCCCTACACACAGAATGCTACTCTTCAATGGCATGTTGGTACAGCAGGAGGCACCAACCTGATGGCCATCGGTTCCGCCTTAAGCGCCTTCACACACCGATTTCCGGTGTATGGTTCGCTTGATCAGGCGCACAATCCTATGCTGAGCACAGCCGAACTAGCGATTGAAATTAATCTGTTTTCGAACCTCGGGCCGGGCTACAAAGCATTGACCAAACCGAGAAGCATGCGAATCATGCGGTACATCTGCTCCAACGGGCCCGTGGGCACACCTAGTATTATCAAATTCATCGAGGGCAGCAAACAGAACGAATCGGCAGGGCGAAAACCCCTCGTTGACGCAGGACTCATCGTCAAAGATAAATCTGGACTGTGGATGGCTACGAATGTCGGTCGTGCCCTGATGGCCATGATGGCCTTCGAAGAAGAATGATGATGGTTGACAAGCGCGTCTGTCGACCGCATTTAACGCGATTCTCAGTTGACTTTGGTTGACTAGGCCATTTGTCAATTTTCGTGCTTAAGGAGGTAAACTGGTTATGCTGGTAGCATGGCAAAAAACACCACCACCGCAACCAAGCAAGAAATTGAACGCTTTCACTCATGGCTCGCTACCGAAGACCCAATAAGCATTGCTACGCATCTTTACGTCGATGCCGATGCAGTTTTCAGTGCAGCTTTGTTATCGGTCTTGAAGCCAAAAGCACAGGTTATGTTCGTTTCGGCAGACAGCGAGATTGAGGATGCTCGAACGCTGGCGGTAGATCTCTCCAAAGGTAAGCGAGCCATCAAGGGATTGGATGTTGGAAGTGCCTTTGGTTTGCTCGTAATGGGTATAAAATCGATTGATCTACCGGTGTATCTAGCACTGCGTCGTTGGGCACACCAGTTGAACCTGACCGATTCAGGAAAAGGCTGCCGAGACGCCGTTGTTCTCGCAGAACTTGTGAAGGCTTGGCGTTCACTTGGTTTGGGAGATGAGGGTTGCTTTGAGCGAGCAAAGGAGCTGATTGCGGGTAAGATCAAGACTGAACGTTCTGACGCCAAGCAGAAGCAATTAGCAAAATCTGTGAAGATTAAAAACGGCGTGGCCGTCATCTCAAACGGTTCAAAGATTCGTGGTGCCCACGTCTTCAAACAAGGTGCAAAGGTCTTGATTCGGGAATCTGAAGTTGGACACAGTATCATGCTCTCAAAGCAACTGGTCCAGAAAGGCATCAAGTTGATAGAACTCTCTGCTTTGCTTGAACCGAAGGGTTGGTTTGTCCATCCGGAGGGTTTTTTCGCATGTTATGGAAGCGTCAAGGCACCCAATGATTTTCGAGGTTCTGGATTCAAAATTGATCAAATTACTTCTTTTATAACCACTTGGCTTCTTTCCCATGTTGAGTGCGGGACCATCCGAGTTCATTGAAGAACGGGTGAAAGGTAAAATACAAACAAGCGTACACAATAAGTAAGGAGGGTCAGAAAGTGGTTGAACAATCGTTTGGAGATATTACATGTTATTATCGAGGGCCGTTTCTTGGTCGCGATGCAGGTGAAGAGGAACGAACTCTGCCTAATGGTGAAACAAAGGTGTTCTCATGGAAGTCTGCCAATGGCTTGACCCAGTGGGTGGCGAATAATTTCGAAGTCCTCGGGTTTGGAGGCCACGCCCCCTCGGATAATCGCCGTGTCGATGAAGGGAACCGGGCGGTATGGGCACCTTTTGCTCAACAATATCTCGATCGGCTCTTCGATGGCAATTCGCGACGCCATTACGTTCTTCGTCGAAGCATGGAGTTCAGGCAAAAAGATCAGTGGGCCCTTTTCCCTCATCCTGAACAAGCGAAGCAATTGAATCTGGTTGGCATGAAAGGGGATGTGCCCCTCACAGTCGTAAGCATTGAAGTAAGCAGGAAAGACGCAACCGAACAGTGGCTGATGTGTGATATGGTTCAATTTAGGGTAATTACAAAGATTGACGGCAACGATATGGAATTCTTTGGTGGTGTTTCTGCAGAAAATCGAGGCGACTACAAAATCTGGGATTTAGAATCCGTTCCAGTGGAACTACCTGCGACCATGCGCGGCATGAAGAGCACAAAGAAAGAAGTCAATAATCGGCTTGCGGATTGGAATGAATACCTCGATGCCATGTACGACGCCAATCGAAACAACGAATGGGGTGCTCAAATTCTTTCCATTGACCAACCTACTCGAGATCGGCCCGAATATGTGTTTAAACTCCGTTGCCCACCTCGGATGTATAATCAAATATCGAATAGTCGAAATAAAGGAGGCCGCCTCCACGGCATCACGAACGACCACTCGGATGATGATAAGGAATGGAAAAGGAAAGAGGATTCTCAAAACAAAAATGCAACTCGGGGAGATACACAAGATGCAGGCAAGTTCATCAAAGTTCGCGGTAAACCTGAGAAAACGAAGGATGGAATGTTTGAATTCTTTCTTCGCGTACAACCACCCGTTGAAGAGAATCCGATGATTGGTCTCGGAGAAGATTACATCGGTATGTTTCTCATCAACGATGTCTCCCTAGATTTGATACAAATTGACCGCCAACGACAAGGGCTTGAACGCCTTAAAGAACTGGAAGCAGACAACAATGTTCATAATTGGCTTTTTGATATAAAAAAAGCAGCAAACAATCCTCGCAATCTACCAGAATTGGAATACCCAACGCTCAGTCCTATGAACGAGGAACAGAAATTGGCCGTTCGTGGTGCATTGGCTGCTGAAGATGTGTTTCTCATCCAAGGGCCGCCAGGAACCGGAAAAACGACCGTCATTTCCGAGATTATCAATCAAGCCACTGAAAATGGAGAACGCGTGTTATTGGCGAGCCAATCCAATTTAGCAGTTGATAACGCTCTGGGTCGCTTTGCGAACACCCCCAACATACGCCCCATTCGTCGTTATTCACAGAGCGCTGAGATGGATCCTGAGGCAGAGAAGTTCCTCGAAGCAAACGTTGTCAAGGATTTCTTCGTCCCATCTATTCGCAAACATTGCGAAGATGAACAGGCCTACTCTGAATCGCTCTTTGCTTCAAAGCAGGCCATCCTCGAAGTTGAACAAACCTTGCCATTGGCTCTTGATGAAATCATGACCCAGGTAAAATCGCTTGATATCCTGCAAACCAAGAAAATGGAGTTCATGGCTGGTCAGGATAATCAACAACTGGCCCGAGAGCGTCTTGTCCAGCAACAAACAGCATTGCTCGCCCTTCAACATCACCTCAAACAGAACACGCTAGATGGGGTTACAGAAGCGCTCGCCACTTCATCGGGCTTGGATTACAACTTGTTTGAACAACACAAGGATTCACAACAGGCCCAAAAAAACAACGAAACTAGGGGTCGGATTCGAGACTCGCTAGAGAATCTCCCGCTTGATCAAATTATTTCTCCGATGATTCTCAAACTTGAGCAAGAAAAAGACCAAGCGATTGCAGACGAGAATTATCTTCTCGCAGAAGAAATAAAACTGCAACTGGAGAAGGAACGACAAAAAAACTCAGGCTCAGGAGAGGACTGGATTCGGTGGACGAAGCGATTGAATCGTCTCAACAACACGCTCGAACCCCCATATGACGACATCAAAGATTTGACATCCAGACTTGAACAACCAGTGAATTTGAAAGAACTCGCTGAGCCAATTCTATCAAATTTAATGATGCCGTTCATTGAATTTGACACTGAGATGTCATTAGATGAGATCATGTCGCAAGTGAATTCGAAGATTTCGGTTGTTGGTGCTGAGGTGCAAACCATCGAGAAGGAACTTGACGAAATTGGAAAGGGATTTCAAGCCAATCAGGATACATGGGAACGCGCCCAGCGCAAGCACACCGATGCGATTCAGCGGTGTGACGCCTTGTTGGACAGTCTGCCGGATGAGGTTTCAGCAGACACAACCGCCAGCACAGGTGTTGACCTGCCTGCCTTGCAGGTGCGAGCACAGGCTTGGCTGTTGGACAACAACTCCAGCATCGAAGCGGATTCTATTTGGCGGAACATCCGGAGCGATTGGCTGACGGATTTAGAAGAGCCAAAGAAATCAACGCTAGAAGATCTCGAGACCATGTACACACAAATGGTCAATGTTGAGGGTGTAACGACCTCGTTTGCGGGTAAATTTGCATGGTACAGTCAACACTTGAAGTCACCGTTTGACATCGTCATTATTGATGAAATCAGCAAGGCGACACCACCGGAACTTCTCCTCCCTATTCTCCTCGGGAAGAAGGCCATCTTGGTGGGTGACCACCGACAATTGCCCCCCACATTCAAGGATCCAACATCAAAAAGCCGAGAGGAAGTGCAAGCCGACGAAATCAAGGATGGCCGATTTTCCCGTGGCGGGAAGTTTGAACGAATGGTGACATCGGCATTGTTTGCTGAATACTTCAAAAAAGCCCACTCCTCGCTGAAGGTCACCTTACTCAAGCAATATCGAATGCATGGACAGATCAGGATGTGCATCAACGAATTCTATGAAGGAAAACTCACATGTGGGCTGCCCGAAGACGAGCAAGCTCGACTGAAGCAGCACGGTTTCCACATCATGAAGAAGGATTCGGGGGGAACATCCCTGCGGGAAGGATCAGATCTCATTACCCCTGCGCACCACGTTGTTTGGGTAGATTCAACGTTTGACCGAGATGGAAAGTACTGTCAAGAAACCCGACCGGAAACTACCACTTCCCGCCGAAACGTGCGTGAGGTTCATTTGGCAAAATACATGTTGGACGAATTCGAAGAACAGATTGCAATCAAAAAAGCCTCAATCGATCGGGCTCATTGGTCTGAGGATCCGATGCTGCGACATCTGGATCACGAACAGCGACTTCCTGTTGGATTCATCACGTTCTATGCCGATCAGAAGCGTGCCTTTCGCGAGATTGCAAACGAAGGCGATTCATGGTCGGCCATGCGCAACCGATGGCCAAACCTCAGCGTGCGTGCCGACACGGTTGACAAATTTCAGGGCGGTGAACGACCCGTTGTCTTCGTCAGCATGGTCACTTCACCCGAAGTCAAGGGCAAGGGTAAGAAGGAAGCTTTCGAGGCGATGGTTGCGGAGTATTCTCACAACGCAAAGAAAGTCTCCTCTAAGCGAGGAGGTTTTAACGGGGGCGGCATTAATACCACCAGTACCCCATTTGTACGTTCTCCAGAGCGAATCAACGTTGCCTTCTCCCGTGCGCAGAACCTCCTCATCATCTTAGGCAACCGATTTACGCTTGAGCAAGTCGAAGATGTACGTATTGAGCGTGATGATGAGACAGTGGTGGAGAAATCAATGTACAAAAACATACAACGAACAATTGGAAAAGGAGGAATGATCGATGGTCGTGCAATGCTCTGAAGATGCCAAAACCGCTCTGAACCATATCTCTTTTCGGAAAGATTTAACGAGTTCACCAGTTCATACGATTGAGGCAGTATGGCCTTTGCAACGTTGCCCAGTCCAGGCGGTATTGTCGCGCGAACGAAGTTTATCGCTTTTAGAAAAATACACGCTGAGGGCATTTAATGAAATTCCAGATGTATCGGCAGCTGAAATCGCCATCAAACTTGGTCTCAAAGAACCCGAATTGATCCAGGAGACCTTGGATTCATTGGTACGTGCAGGGGCGATTGAAACAAGTACGGGAATAATACAAAAAGAAGGACTTTCGAATTTGCAAGAAGATTTAGAACTTCTTCAACTCGGGCTTAATGCCAACGCCTACCGCGGGGTCGTACGCAGGAACATGGAACGCAAAGTTGAGCGGTTGCAGGCACAAATTGAACAACAAAAAAACCCTGGCCGAATGTCATTTCGAGAAAAATTCACCGCCCATTTTCAGCGCCTATTAGGTTTCAAGGCGAGTGTTACCAAAGAGGGTAAAGTTCAGTTATCGAAGGGGAAGATTGTTGAGCCCACCACCACCGAAGGCTATGATTTAGTGCGCTGTCTTGGCACAAATACCCTCATCGGATTAAACGATGGAGTGTTGAGCGGCCGTCACCTGCAAAAGTTTAACGCGAATAATTGGCTCCCCATTGAAAAATCGATGAAAAAGCCCTCTCCCCCGGTGAAGAACGAAGTCGAGAGAGCTTTGCGTGAGTCAGACAACATCGATGACGTGAACATTTTGCGCCTTGAATCGGTGAGCGATTCCAGCACGATTGAGCAACTGCCGATTTGCATTACGCTGTCAGTTTCGCACGAAAACGGTACCCCTGTCTTCTTCGTACACCGCAAAGGGACATCGTCACAGAGGCTCATGTGGATTGAAACATTTCTTGCCGAAAATAAAGAGGCAGAAATGCGTCTTCTCAATCGGTTTAAAGAACAAATGACCATCAAGACCAAACTGAAGTCAACTTCAAAACCTCACGAAGTAGAACCTCTTGTCTCAGCGATGGCCCACGTCAAGCGTAACATAAGTTCTTCATCAAAGAGCATGTTGCTTCTCAACGATCACAAGGCCTTGCTCGAGGAAATATCCTGTTTTGATGATTTACCAGCTCTGGTCCGAAATCGCACACTGGTGTTGCACCCCCGAGGATTGAAGAAAATCACGGTGGAACCACAAGATGGCAGCGATGGTCTACGCATTTCTATTCCACCATCCGAGAGTAAGGTTCCGAGTCACACAATTGCTACGCAAGATTTTATGCTGCAATTGGTTTCTGTTCATGTTCGAGCAAGGCATACCAAAGGATTCGAAGTCAGTCTTCCTGCGGTTGTCTTCAACGAAGAAAATGGAGGTAAACTCCTCTCAGAGACAAACACCTACCTCCGCAAGAAGGTTGAGGACCCAAGGGAGCGTTATCTCTTCACTCGCACAATGCCAGATTTTGTTGAATGGCAGCGAAAAGAAGTGAACGGGATGAAGAGCATCTCTGATGTGGCTGATTGCTACCGCCGTGCATTGGAATTGAGCAAAGGGTCAACCTTCGATCTCTTTCAAATGTTCATGGATGCGCTGTTCTCGGAACGCATGGATCTCTTTGAACCAGATATGATGAAGAGTGTTGATGAATTCATGAAGCAATTCTCCACCATTCAGGGCGTTGAAAATTGCTGGCCTTTGTTTGAGCCGAAACTCCAACAATCCATTCTAAAAAGCGTGATTTCGAAAGGATCGAACCGCACACTTGCGGAAACATGGCAAGCGCACTCAAGCGGAGAAAAGCCACTCCCTTGGGAGGATGCAGCACGCCTTGAATACGCATGGGTTGGTCACTGTGATAATACCAAGTTCAATGCTTCTCGGTTTTTTGAAGAGACGGTGCTTGAACTGGCAGGCTCCAAGGACCTGACTACCGAAAACGTTGCGAAAACACTTACTGCACTAAAGGACAAACAGATTCTGTCCGAAACGCTGTTTGCTCGTGCAGACCTGGTACGCAAGGAGCGCAATCGTTATGCTCACACGGCAGGATTGAATGCTGAGCTGGAATACACCCTCCGTTTGATTGCTGTGATGCGAGAGGTTGCTGACCTCGGTCAACCGTCAACCAAAGGATCGTGGCAAACCGAGAAAGGCACGGAATGGGAGTCCACGCTTACTGTTTCAGAATTGGAAGCGTACGTTCAAAAAGCCTCTAGCGTACTCAAAAAGAACGCCCGTCATCCCTCGAGCGGGCATATTTGGGTTGTTTCCTTGTTGCAGTCCCTTCCACCACAATTCGAGGAACTCCCTCTTAAGTTGATGCAGCAACTTGCCCATGCTCCAGAAGTACAGTTTGGGCCTCAATTCAAACATGTTCTTGATAAAATCCTTCAGAATGGATTGAGCGAGTGGATGCAAGCACTGCCTAAATCACCGCAATTTGAACTGCCCGAGTCCATGCTATCACTCATGGCGGTGCTCGATTCAGCGGGCATGGAAAAAGAGCTTATCGATTTGAAGAAATCCTACCTTGGTGGATTGGACAAGTTGGTATCCTATGCAGATCTTCAAGTTGAACTTGGTATTGCAGGAAACGAGGACTCGCCCTTTACTCCGGAGGACTTCAGTATCCGTTGGAAGCGTTCAGTGAAAGAACGGACGTTCCAAACCACCTTCAGTGACCTTGCCAGCATGGATACCTCTCAATTTAATCTCCTGACAGCGAATGTGAAAGAAGACTTGTTTAGTCAATCAATTCGTACAGAACTCAAGCGCATTGGCGCAGGTGATGCTCAATCCATCAAGTCCATCTGCGATGAACTGCAGTCTTTTGCAGGGAAAGGGAAGACTTGGCATTCAACTGCCGAGATGAAGGATGGGTTCGCCGGGGCCGAGATGGGCAACAAGATACGAGCCGGCGGAGACCCTATTGTAAATGGTAAACTCGTTAACAAACTCATGCCCTTCGTAGACGAAGGGATGTTTCCGAAAATAAACGCGCGTCTCGAAGAGATTGTTCAACGTGGAGAAAAGGAAGCCAAAAAGAAAAAGGAGGAAAAACAATGAGTTCAAGTGGAACCGTACCCGCGTGGGTGATTGAAAAGCAGCAGAAGCAAATCTCTTTGCAGCGAGAGGCACAGCGAAGGCAACAGGTTCGCCAACAGATTGCCAAGGTCGCTAATGAAGTGCGAGCCAATGCTTCAGCCATGAACACTCAAGAGATACGTACATGGGCCAAGGAAGAAATCGAGCTTGTGGAACACGTTCTCGAAACAACAGCGAACATTGTGGATGCTGATGTTGACTTTGTGTTGAGGCGCCTTCATGAATCAAAAGCCATCTTGGAGCAAATTCAAACCATCTCAGTGGATCGAGAACGTGAACATCAACGCATGGTTGAGAAGAAAACCATTGCTTACAACACGGCCGTTGAATCGATCAAGTACCTCCGATTGGAATTGACCCAAGACTCCTCCGAAAAAGAACATCAACGGTTGATGAACGAACTCCTCGATTTGGAGGACAGCCTCGATGAGGCGACGTTGGAAGAGGTCACAGAGGCCGTTGAAACCATTGAGAACGAGGCTATTAGGGTGCGCGAGGTCGACCACCAGGCTGCCGTGGATGAGGAACTTCGCCGCCATATTATATCCTCAGTGGTCAAAGCCATGACCGAACTTGGGTTTGTGGTCGGTAAGCCGAAACTGCTCCGCGAATCAGGAAATGTCGCCGTGGTTGGCACGCTGTCTTCCGGACGAACCATCCGGTTCGATGTTCGGGTAACGGGGGAGATGGAATTTGACATGGATGGATTCAAAGACAGAACCTGTTCGGGTTCTTTGGACGATGTGTTGCTCTTGATGGAGGAACAATTCGGTGTTGAATCGGGCCCTGTTCAACACAATTGGAAAAACCCTGACCGCATCTCGAAGGGAAGCAAAGACTTTCCGACGGGTGGAAACACCAGAACTATGGGGGGAAGTGGACAATGATGGAATGGAAACGTACGGTGCGCAGAGAAGCTGGCTTTCGACGATGCTTGATTCTTTACGGAAACGTCCGTGATGTGTGGCAAACCAATGATGGAAGAACACTGCGATTGGCTGAAGCGGTCAGAGAGAGCCTTCAGGACATGTTCAGTATCCAAGGGACATGGGATCGAATTGACGGATTGTCATTTCCCAACACGTCACAACTCGCTTCGTTCAACGACCTGGTTCAAGGAAGCGCTCTGGTGAAAGAAGAGGGCGATGATTATGACCTCGATTTTGAAGCCGACGCTCAAAACGACGGTGGTGCTGCGCCAATGGCCTACAACGATCCAAATCAAGCGTTTCAAGCCATGAGGAAGGTTCTAACTGCGAAAACCAATCAACGCTCGATGTTCATTGTAGATTGGTCG
>Ga0307986_10003712_pt1 | contig 10542 bp, 8 predicted proteins | sample EllFjometageno82_FD_203170 | JGI IMG/M metagenome (GOLD analysis project Ga0307986, IMG submission 203170) | Marine microbial communities from Ellis Fjord, Antarctic Ocean - #82 | ecosystem: Environmental > Aquatic > Marine > Unclassified | place: Southern Ocean | collected 2014-10-09
TATTAAAACGCTCGCAGCCTCTGCAATTGGTGATGCAAAATTTCTTTACAAGTGGAATGCAGATCATTCTTTTTTAAAAAGAAATGTTGATATTCACGATGTTGGAAATTCTGCTTTGTATTTAATGAGTGAACTTGCTGCGGGTGTTACAGGTGAAATACACTACGTAGATGCTGGATACAACAAAGTTGGAATGCCAGATCCCAAAAACATTACCTGAAATATAATTAAATTTACTTAGTCCTATTCAGCTACTGCTTGTTTTATAGATAGCTTAACTTTACCTCTATCAAAACCCAATACTTTTACTGAAACTTCATCGCCTTCTTTAACGACATCGCCAACCTTTTCAACTCTTTTGGCTGCTAGTTCAGATATATGAACTAGACCGTCTTGTTTGCCTAAGAAATTAACAAAAGCTCCAAATTCCATCACTTTGACAACCTTACCTTTATAAATTTTTCCTACTTCAGCTTTTGCCACTAAACTTTTAATAATATCGATTGCTATTTTTCTAGATTCTTCATCTGGAGCTGCTACCGTTACTTCTCCTGTATCCTTTACATCTACTTTAGCTCCTGACTTTTCTACAATTTCTCTAATAGTTGCGCCACCTTTTCCTATACCAGTTGCTATGTCTTTTTTATCTACTGTAACAATTTCCATTTTTGGTGTGTGTTTAGAAAATTCTGTTCTTGATACCTTCAAAGCTTTATCCATTTCTCCTAGAATGTGTTCTCTTCCACCTTTTGCCTGGTCTAACGCTTTCTCCATTATTTCAAAGGTTATACCTTCTATTTTAATATCCATTTGAAGAGACGTAATTCCACTTTTAGTTCCTGCCACCTTAAAGTCCATATCTCCCAAATGATCTTCGTCTCCTAGAATGTCTGACAATACTGAAAAATCTTTTCCTTCTTTAATTAAACCCATAGCTATACCTGCTACTGGTTCTTTCATTGGTACGCCAGCATCCATAAGAGCTAGTGAAGTTCCACAAACAGTAGCCATTGATGAAGAACCATTTGATTCTGTAATTTCAGATACAACTCTTAAAGTATAAGGAAAGTTTTCTGGTTTGGGTAAAGATGAGTTTATAGCTCTCCAAGCTAATTTTCCATGTCCTACTTCTCTTCTGCCAGTTCCTATTCTTCCACATTCTCCTACCGAAAAAGGGGGAAAATTATAATGAAGCATAAATCTGTTTCTTTGCATACCATTTAAGCTTTCAACTCTTTGTTCGTCGTCTGACATTCCTAGTGTAGTCACCACTAAAGCTTGAGTTTCACCTCTAGTAAATAAAGCAGAACCGTGAGTTCTTGGTAGGACTCCTACTTCACACTTAATTTGTCTAACATCAGCCAAACCTCTTCCGTCAATTCTTTTTTTGTCTTTCAGTATTGCAGTTCTAACAATGTCTTTCTCTAATGATTTTAATTGAGCCATTGCTTGGTTTTCGCTAACATTTTCGTCCTCGGTAAACATTTCTTTACATTTTGTCTCTGCTTCTGAAATCGCAGTAGATCTTTTCTTTTTATCTATTTCTTTAAAAGCTGTTCTAAGGTCTGCTTCTAAAGCTTTAGCAATTTTTGCTTTAACTGCTGAATGATCTGGGACTTCAATTTTCCATTTAGGTTTACCCGCTTTTTTTGCTAAGCTTTCAATAGCTTTAATAATTGGTACGAAATTTTCGTGTCCAAACTTAACCGCATCTAGCATTACTTTTTCAGTCAATCCTGAAGTTTCTGATTCGACCATTAAAACTGCATCTTTTGTTCCAGCTACAACTAGATCTAATTCTGATTCTTCTAATTCCTTTGGTGAAGGGTTTAACAAGTATTTACCATCTTTAAATCCTATTCTACTTGCTGCTATCGGTCCTCCAAATGGTAATCCCGAAATTGCTAGTGCAGCGGAAGATGCAATAATTGAAAGTATATCCGGTTGGTTTTCTCCATCATAAGATAAAACTGTTGGGAGTAACTGAACTTCATTCATAAAACTTGAAGGAAATAAAGGTCGTATTGGTCTATCTATTAGTCTTGAAATTAGCTGTTCAGATTCAGTTGGTCTTGCTTCTCTTTTAAAATATCCACCTGGAATTTTTCCTGCCGCGTAGTATTTTTCTTGGTAATTTACAGATAATGGAAAATAATCTTGACCATCTCTAAGTTTTTTTGCTCCTACTACTGTTGCAATAACTACTGTTTCTCCGCAAGTAGCTATTATTGCTCCATCAGCTTGTCTTGCTATTTTACCAGTTTCTAATGTTATTTTTTTTCCGTTAATTTCTATTTCTTCTTTGTGTATTTGAAACATTATTTCCTTAAATTTAATTGTTTAATTACCTTGCTGTATGAATCTGGGTTTGTTTTTTTTAAATAAGATAAAAGTTTTTTCCTACGATTAACTGATTTTGTTAAACCCATAGTTGAATGCTTGTCTTTTTTAAATTTCTTAAAGTGTTCTGAGAGCCTTAGTATTTTATCAGTTAACAATCCAACTTGTACTTCCGATGAACCCACATCTTTTTCGTGAATAGCTAGTTGTTTAATTGTTTCTTTTTTTTTATGTTTCATTTTTTTTATTTATATTAATTAATCTCTCTATCTTTTCAGCATATTCGAATGAACTATCTTCTACAAACGCTAGTCTAGGAAGAAACTTTATATCAAGTTTTTTTGATAGTGCTTTTCTAACAAGATGTGAGAACTCAGTCAAGATACTTACTGTTTTTTTGACCTCAACTCCACCAAGCGGAATTACGTATACCCTTGCAGATTTAAGATCTGGGGTCATTTTTACCTCTGTTACAGTAATTACGTTAGTGTTTAGAGCTAAAATTTTTGCTTCGTTCCTTATAAATATTTCTCCAAGCCCTTGTTTAATTAACTCTCCCACACGTAATTGTCTTTGAGAGTACGCTGGAGCAACTCTACCTCTACCCATTATATTTGCCTGTTTATTTTTTCAGAAAGGTACGCTTCAATTATATCTTTTTCTTTAAAATCAATAAAATCTTTCAGACTAATTCCACACTCCACGCCATTTTTAACTTCTTTAACTTGATTCTTCTCTCTAAAAATACTCAAAACTTCTCCAGTATAAACAACAGCTCCGTCACGAATTAATCTTGCTTTTGCTTTACTTGTTATTTCACCGTCTGTCACTTTTGAGCCTGCAATTTTTCCTGCATCAGAAACTTTAAATACTTTTAATATTTCCGCTGTACCAATAATAGTTTCTTTTACTTCTGGTTCTAACAAACCTGAAAGTCCTTTTTCTATAAGTTCTAATACTTCGTAAATGATATTAAAATATTTAATTTCTACATGCTGTTGCTCTGCAAGTTTTTTAGCTTGACTATTTGGCTTAACATTAAAACCAATTAAAAGAGCGTTCGAAGCTTTAGCGAGAGAAACATCCGATTCATTAATCATCCCTATATCAGACAGAATAATATTCGCTTTTACTTCTGGATGTTCGATTTTGTTTATAGCATTTTTTAATGCTTCGCTTGATCCTTGAACATCAGATTTAATAATTATATTTAATTCTTCTTTGTTACTTAAGTTATCAAAAATAGATGTTTTATCTTTAACAACTGCTTTAATACCACCAGAAGAATTACTTTTGTTAAACTCTGAAATTTCTTTTGCTTTTTCTTCACTTTCGGTAACCGCAAAATCTGCTCCCGCAAAAACTGACTCGTTCATACCCAATATTTCAACAGGCATTGAGGGGAAAGCTTCACTTACTATTTTCCCTTCGTGATTTATCATTGCTCTTATTTTTCCGTATGTATTTCCGCAAACAAAATAATCTGCCTTTTTTAATAAACCATTTGCTATTAACACTGTTGAAACAGGACCTTTCCCTTTATCTATTTTTGATTCTATAACTACTCCGGTTGCTGAACCACTAAAAGAAGCAGAAAGATCTAGCATTTCAGATTGAAGTAAAATACTTTCTTTTAACTTATCTAAGTTCATTTTTTGTGTAGCCGATACTTCTACGAATAAAGTATCACCGCTAAAATCTTCAGCTATAAGTTCATATTTCATCAAATCATTTTTTATTTTAGTAATATTTTTATCTGGCAAGTCACATTTGTTTATAGCAACTATGATTGGTACTTTTGCCGCTTTAGAATGTTGTATTGCTTCTATTGTCTGAGGTTTAATTCCGTCGTTAGCCGCAACTACTAAAACTACAATATCTGTAATTTTAGATCCTCTTGCTCTCATTTCAGTGAATGCTGCGTGACCTGGAGTATCAATAAAAGTTATGATTTGATTCTTTCCTGTTTTAACTTGATAGGCTCCGATGTGTTGAGTTATTCCACCATGCTCACCAGACACTACATTTGTATCTCTTAAAGCATCTAATAAAGAAGTTTTACCATGATCAACATGGCCCATAATTGTAACAACCGGTGGTCTGTTTTCAATTTTTCCCTCTAATTGATTTTTTTTTTTCTTTATTTCTAAATTAGGAGCACTTTCAGTAATGGCTGCGTGACCAAATTCTTTTACAATATATTCCGCAGTGTCTTTATCAATAATATGATTTATTGTTGCTATTACTTTCATATTAAACAAAAATTTTATAACATCAGAAGATCTCTCTGCCATTCGATTAGAAAGTTCTTGAATTGTAATTTGTTCGGGAATATTGACATTTTTAATTACTTTTATTATTTCTTTCTTGTTGTCAGAATTTTCTGTTTTTCTATCTTTTAACCTCGATCGCTTTACAGAAGCTAAGCTTCTTTGTTTGATTTCTATTTCTTCAACATTCATTGCTCTCGAGACAGTAAGCTTAAAATCTCTTTTGGCAGATAAAGGGTCGAGTTTTAATTTTGCTTTTTGACTTCCCTTTTCATCTTTTTTAACAAAGTTTTTTGTTGCTTGTTGTTCAATAAAATTTCGAACTACGTTTTTCTTTACCGGTGTTGCTTTTTTGAAAGATCCTGCACCAGAAGTTGATTTATTGTCTCTAGAAGACCTAAAAGGAGTTTTTTTTTCAATAGAAAATGTTTTCTTACCATCACTAGAAAGTGATGAAATATCAATCTTTTTAGAGGTGCTTGTGGAAATAGTTAAAGTTTTTTTTTTACTCTTTTGGTCTTTCATGAATATTTTATTTATACGCTATCTCCCGCGCAGACATAACTAATTGATCAGCTTCTTCCCTAGAAAGAGAAAATTCTTCCAAATAACCCTCTATTCTCACTTTTTTTCCCTTTATTTCATCAAATCCGCCAATTAATTCATCGGAAGATAGATCGGCAAAATCAATCAGCTTTTTAATATTTCTTTGCCCAAGCAACACTAACATTCCTTGAGTAATACCTTTTAAATTTATCAACGAATCTTCCATGCCTAGTTCTTTTAATCTTTTAGAAATTTCTTCTTTTTCTTTAACTAAGTTTTCCTTTGATCTATTTATCAACTCACCTGCAGTTGCTTCATCTATGCCTTCAATTTTAGAAATTTCTTCTGGATCAGCTTGAGACAGTTCTTCTATACTCTGCATGCCTTCTGAAACTAAAAGCTGACCTAGAGTTTCATCTACCTCTAGACTCTTGACTAAGTTTTCTGTTTTTTCTTTAAATTCTGTTTGTCTCCTTTCAGAGTCCTCTTTATCTGTCAAAATATCAATTTCATAATTAGTTAATTTTGAAGCAAGTCTAACATTCTGACCTCTCCTACCGATCGCTTTACTTAAATTTTCTTCAGTCAAAATTACATCAATTCTTTTATTATCTTTATCAATTAATACTTTTTGAATCTCTGCTGGTGATAAAGATTCAGAAATTAGTGTTGGTAGATCTTCCGTCCATTTTATAATATCAATTTTTTCACCATGTAATTCATTTACTATAGTCTGAACCCGGCTTCCTCTCATTCCAACGCAGGCACCTACAGGATCAATTGAACTTTCTTTAGAAAAAACACATATTTTAGCCCTACTACCAGGGTCCCTAGCAACAGCTTTTATCTCAATTGTACCTTCGTAAATTTCGGGAACTTCTTGAAAAAATAGTTGAGCTAGAAATTGTGGGTGAGCGCGAGATAAGAATATTTGATGACCTTTAAGTTCTCTTTTAACCTCATAACAATAAGCTTTAACACGGTCTCCAGTTTTTAAAATTTCTCTGGGTATAAGCTCGTCTTTTTTTATTACTCCTTCGGCTTTTCCAAGATCTATAATTACATTGCCATATTCTAATCTTTTTATAATTCCACTTAAAATTTGATCTTGTTTTTCAATAAAATCTTCGTACTGCCTATTTTTTTCTGCCTCTTTGACCCTCAAACTAATAACTTGTTTAGCACTTTGTGCTGCAATTCTTCCAAAGTCTATTTGTGGTAAATCTTCAAATATTTGTTCACCAACTTTTAGTTCCTTACTTTCTTTCTGTATAGATTTTGCATCCTTTAAAACTATTTGTTTACTTGAGTCCTCAACCTCGTCAACTATGTCTAGAACTTTTTGGATTTTAATTTCGCCAGTTAATCGATCTATAATAACTCTAATATTATTTTCATTTCCAAATTTTGTTAAAGCTGCTTTTTGTATTGCACTTTCCATTGATTCTAAAACTATTTCTTTGTCTATAGATTTTTCGTTTGCAACCGCTTCTACTATTCTCAATAATTCTATTTTATCTAAACCTTTATTTAACATTTTTTTCCTTTTTAGTTTGCTCCAAAAAAAAATGGGCTAAGGCCCATTTTGTAAATATATAATTTTATATATATTTAATGAAAATTTAAGGCTTTTTCAAGGTTACATTTTAAAGATGTTAATTTTATCAGTTTTTTCCCAAGAAAATTCACCTTTATTAGTAGGCTTTCTTCCAAAATGCCCGTAGGCAGAAGTTGTTTGGTAAATAGGTTTGTTTAAACCTAATAATTCTCTAATTCCTCTTGGAGATAAATCAAAATTTTTTTCAATTTTTTTTTTTATATCTTCATTTTTTTCTGCGTCTTTATCATCTAATTTAACATAAATAGAAAGTGGTTTCGAAACACCAATCGCGTATGCGAGCTGAATTAAACACCTCTCTGAAACTCCCGCAGCTACAACATTTTTTGCCAAGTATCTAGAAACATAAGCAGCTGATCTGTCAACTTTAGTTGGGTCTTTTCCAGAGAATGCTCCCCCTCCATGTGGAGCAGCTCCACCATAAGTATCGACAATGATTTTTCTTCCTGTGAGCCCAGTGTCTCCATCAGGCCCACCTATGATAAATTGACCTGTTGGGTTAATATAAACTTCTTTATCATCTAGTTCTTTTAATAAATTTTCAGGTATAGATTTTTTAATGTACGGATAGATTAAGCTCCTGACTTGCTCTAAATTTAAATCTTTTGAGTGTTGTGTTGAAATTACAACTGACTTAACTTTTGTTGGTTTATTATTTTCATAATACATTGTAACTTGGCTTTTAGAATCAGGTTCTATTCCATTTAAATCACCCTTTTTTCTGTCCTCTGCCATCAAACGTAGTATGTTATGAGAATAATGAATTGGTGCTGGCATCAAGTCTTCTGTTTCATTACACGCGTAACCAAACATAATACCTTGATCACCTGCGCCTTCGTCTTTATTGTCTTTTAAATCTACACCCATAGCTATATCAGTAGATTGAGAATGCAGGTTAGACTCGATACTAGTCTGCTCCTTCCAACTAAAACCATCTTGGTCGTACCCTATATCTTTTATACATTCTCTTACTTTGTAAATTAATTCTTCTTTTTTAATCTCTGGCGCTCGAATTTCTCCTGCTAAAATTACTTTATTAGTTGTCGTTAAAGTTTCACAAGCAACTCTGGAAAAAGGATCTTTTGATATATAAGAATCAACAACCATATCTGAAATTCTATCACAGACTTTATCTGGATGTCCTTCGGAAACTGACTCACTAGTAAATAAGTAATTATTATTTTTCATTTTTATATAAAATACTAAATATAAAAACACATGTAATTAAAAGAACAAAAAAGATCAAATCAATTTTATATTTTTTTTGTGCATTGTTTATAATTGGCACATTAAACTCAATAACACCTGCTTCATTTGGTTTTAAAACTTTTTTAGTTATCCCTTTATTGTCTATAAAAGCGCTAAACCCCTTATTAGCTGATCTAATCAAGTAAACATTATTTTCTATTGCTCTAAAAATAGCTTTAGCGAAATGTTGGCTCGGTCCTATAGTATCGCCAAACCAAGCATCTTCTGTGATATTAACAATCATATTTTTTTGATTTTGGCTTAATGTAGGAAATATTATTTCATAACAAATTAATGGTAAAATTTTTGCATTATCTAATGAAAAAATATTATTACTAGTTCCTTTTGAAAATGAGCCGTATCCTTCAGTAATTTTTTTGATTCCGAATTTACTTAAAATACTTTCAAATGGCAAAAACTCACCAAAAGGAACTAATTTAACTTTATTGTATTGAAAAATAATATCTAATTTATTATTAACAACAATTAAACTGTTAAATGTTTCAAGTTTATTTGATTTTTTGTGAGTTGTATTGGTTCCAAATAATATTAAATGATTTTTTGAAAACGACTCTTCAAAAAATATCTTGTGTTCTTTGATTTGTTCAAAATTAAAACCAGTAAAGACTCCCTCGGGCCAAACGAAAAGAGTTTTTTTATTAGCTTCTGGTTCGCTGTATTTTATTAAAGTTGTTATATTCTTTGTTAAATCAACATTAGATAGATTGTATCTTAGATCAAATTTAGGAGAGATAATTTTAGTGTAAAGCGAATTTTCGGGATTAAATTTTAAATTTATTAAATTTTCTTCATTTTTTTTAATTATTGAAGATCCATAAATATAATTGGTAAAAACTAATAAACTAATCATAACAAAAAAAATATAATTAATTTTTTTTCTAAAAATTAATAAAAGTGGGGAACAATAAACAATGATACACAGTAAATTAAATGAAAAAAAACCAAAATAAAATAGTGTTTGAAGCATCTCTGGCTTCCAAGACCAAGTGTAAGCCCATACATTCCACGGGAATCCTGATAAAACTTTTGCTCTAAGGTAATCCATAAGCGCAAAAGAGCTTGAAAATAATAAAATAGATGTAAAATTATTTTGCAGGAATGGTCCGACTAATAAATTTGCTATACCAAAAAAAATCCCAAGAAAAATTGGCAAACCAATCAACGCAATAGGAATTAGAAATTTAAAGTTTGCATCAAATGTAAGTGAATGAGATATCCAATGAGTGCCTGCTATAAAAAAGCCAACACCAAATAAATACCCTATTAAAAAAAGATTTAGTAAATAAGGTTTCTTCCTATAGGTATTTTTTGATTTTTTTTTAACATAAGTTGTTACCAAGAAAAGGATAGGAAATATTATGAAATTTATATAATTCATATTAAATGGTTGGAAGCTAAAAACTGTTAGTGTACCTAAAGTAAACGGAAACAGAAAAATTAAAAACAATCGACTATTTAAAAAAGATAACATCATATTATTTTGAAAATTTTATTAGTTTGTTTTCTAGTTGTTTCATCATAGAATAATCGCGATTTGATTTATGACGATATCCTAATAGATGGGCTAACCCATGAATCCATATTTTATCGAAATTTAAAAGAAAATCTTTATCTCTAGATTTTGATATTATTTTAGTTAAATTAATTATTATATCACCGAGATATATTTGATTTGATTTTTTTTGCAGTACATTTAAAGTTTTTTTTTCGTGAAATGGAAATGACAAAACATCTGTTGTTTTATTTTTTTTTCTAAATTTATTATTTAATTTTTTAACTTCATTGTCTCCTGAGAGTAAAATTGTAAATTCAAAATTATTTTTCTTAAATATACTCAATTTTTTTTCAATCTTTTTTAATTTTCTGTTTATGTAAGAAATTGGCACTTCAACATGTTTACTCCAATCTTTGTTGGAAACTAATACATCAGCTCTTATCATCAGCTTTTTTCTGATAAGCTTTAATGATTTTTGACACTAAAGGGTGTCTCACAACATCATGGTGATCAAATTCAATAATTTTTATTTCCTTAACATTTTTTAAAATATTTTTAGATTTTAACAAACCTGAGTGATCTTTATTAATCAGATCTACCTGCGTCGGGTCACCATTGACTACTAATTTTGAATTTTCACCTATTCTAGTTAGAAACATTTTTATTTGTGTTTCAGTTGCGTTTTGTGCCTCGTCTAGAATAGCAAAAGAATTTTTTAATGTTCTTCCTCTCATAAAAGCTAATGGTGCAATTTCAATTTCACCAGTTTCAATTTTTTTATCAATTTTTTCAAAACCAAATAATTCATATAAAGCATCATAAAGTGGTCTTAAATATGGGTCTACTTTATCTTTCATGTCACCTGGGAGAAAGCCAAGTTTTTCACCAGCTTCAACTGCAGGTCTAGACAGTATGACTCTCTCTACTTTTTTTTCCATGAGCAGAGTAATAGCCACTGATACTGCAAGAAAACTTTTTCCCGTACCAGCTGGTCCAAGAGCCAT
>Ga0307986_10003713_pt1 | contig 10542 bp, 8 predicted proteins | sample EllFjometageno82_FD_203170 | JGI IMG/M metagenome (GOLD analysis project Ga0307986, IMG submission 203170) | Marine microbial communities from Ellis Fjord, Antarctic Ocean - #82 | ecosystem: Environmental > Aquatic > Marine > Unclassified | place: Southern Ocean | collected 2014-10-09
ACTCACCTAGTTTTTATCTTTCAAGACATTATGAAGTTTGCAAATATTACATCATTGACGAACACACAATGATTCCTGATATTATTTTAGTTAGTACTCACTTTTGGAATCGTCTGAATAAAAAAGAACAAGTTTGGCTTCAAGAAGCGATAGATAAATCTATCCTAGATCAAAGAAAGTTATGGACCATTTCTGAAAACGAATCTTTACAAGCTGTTATTGACGCTGGTGTGGAAGTTAGTTATCCTGAAAAAGGACCCTTTCAAGAAGCTACTAAAGCCATGTATGAAGACTTTAAGTTGGATCCTGAAATAGCAACTTTAATTGAACGTATACACAATGAAAAAAATTAGAATTAAAGTCGATGTCTTTATAGAAAAATTATTGATTACCATCTTAGGTTTAATGGTGATCAACGTATTGTGGCAAGTGTTCAGTAGATATTTTACAGATAGTCCCAGTTCTTTTACAGATGAATTGGCACGCTATCTAATGATTTGGTTAGGTATTCTTGGAGCTGCATATGTTGGAGGAAGAGACGAACATGTCGCAATAGACTTTTTTATCAAAAAGGGATCTCCTAGGCTTCAAAATTGGCTCAAAGGATTTATCTCGATTAGTATTATTACTTTTGCAATCTTCGGTTTTGTTATTGGTGGCGGCCGTTTGGTTTATATTACAATGAAATTACAGCAATATTCTCCATCTTTACAAATCCCCCTTGCTCTTGTTTACTCCATTTTACCGCTAAGTGGATTGCTTATCATTTTTTATAAAACCACTCAACGCCCAGAATAAATCATGGAATTATTACCTGTTATCATTCTCGTTTTAAGTTTTATCTTTTTCATTGCAATAGGAACACCCGTTGCCTGGAGTATTGCAATTTCAGCATTACTCACCATAGTGGTGTCAATCCCTATGTTACCAGCAGTAACAACGATAGCTCAAAGAATGGCAACAGGTTTAGATAGTTTTGCGTTGCTGGCCATACCTTTCTTTGTCCTTTCGGGACAATTAATGACGCACGGAGGAATTGCAGATCGACTGATTGGGTTTGCAAAGACCTTGGTGGGAGCATTTCCTGGAGGTTTAGCATTGATAAATATTATTGCTGCTATGCTTATGGGAGCAATTGCAGGTTCTGCAATGGCATCGGCATCAGCCATGGGGAGTATTCTTGGACCCGAAATGGAAAAAGAAGGTTACGCCAAAGAATACGGTGCCGCGGTAAACATTACCTCAGCCACAATTGGATTAATTATCCCCCCTAGTAATGTCCTTATTGTTTACTCCCTGGCCAGTGGAGGAGTTTCTATTGCTGCATTGTTCTTAGCTGGATATATACCTGGAATATTAACTGGGCTATTTCTTATGATTGTGGCTGGAATATGGGCAAAAAAACACAATTACAAAACCTTTGGAAGAAGTTCATTTAAACAGATTTTTAAAACTTTTATCATTGCCTTTCCTAGTTTATTATTACTATTTATCGTTATTGGTGGTATTGTTGCAGGATTCTTTACTGCTACAGAGGCTTCTGCAATTGCAGTTTTTTATACTCTTATTTTAGGTTTTGTCTATAAAGAAATTAAAGTGAATGACATTCCTAAAATTTTATTGGAATCAGCGAAAACAAGTGCAGTAGTTATGTTGTTAATAGCTGCTTCTATGAGTATGTCATGGATCATGTCATATGAAAACATACCTCAAAACCTTAGTGACTTTTTATTAAACATAAGCGATAATAAGATTGTTATATTACTGATTATTAATTTAATACTTCTTTTTGTAGGAATATTTATGGACATGACGCCTGCTGTTTTAATTTTTACACCAATCTTTTTACCAGTAGTTACCACCTTGGGAATTGATCCCATTCAATTTGGAATCATCATGGTACTCAATCTTTGTATTGGCCTTTGCACCCCGCCAGTAGGATCTGTCCTTTTTGTAGGGATCGGCATTGCAAAGACCAGCATAGAAAAAGTAATTAGGCCCTTGCTACCGATGTTTTTTGTTATGATACTCGCTTTAATATTAATCACTTTTATCCCCCAACTTACTTTATGGCTTCCTCAAATGTTTAATTATTAAACTAAATAGAGACTTGTGAATTATAATCATAATATAAAGGCAAGAGTTCTTCAATTTGGCGAAGGAAATTTTTTGAGAGCTTTCATTGGCGACTTGATCGATCAAATGAATGCTAATTCAGATTTTAACGCTGGCGTAGTTGTTGTCCAACCTATCAAAGAAGGATTGATTCCAATAATAAAAAAACAAAAGGGTGCATACACTTTATTTATAAACGGAATTAAAAACGGAAAAGTAATCCAGCAGCATAAAGAAATTAAAACAATTATATCATGCAACAATCCCTATGATGATTTTATAACCTATTTAGAATTAGCCCATCTTGATACAATTGATTTTATAATATCTAATACTACAGAAGCTGGAATAAGTTATGAGCCTGAAGACACTTTTGATGCAAAGCCCCCAAAAAGTTTCCCAGCAAAACTTACACGCTGGTTGTGGGAACGCTGGTCATATTTTGAAGGCAATATTGATGCCGGCGTAGCTATTCTTCCTTGCGAATTAATTAATTACAATGCAGATACGCTTCAACAAATTATTCTTAAATACACTTTTGACTGGGAATTGGAAGCTGCTTTTTCTGAGTGGTTAAAAAGAGCCTGCTCATTTCATAATTCACTAGTAGATAGAATTGTTACTGGCTATCCAAAAAAAAACGAAGAAACTTTTAAATCACAAACAACATTTGAAGACCAATTAATGGTGGTAGCAGAGCCATTTTTTCTGTGGGTCATTGAAGGCGATGATAAATTGAAGGCCAAACTTCCTTTAAATCAAACAAATTTAGATGTCAAAATTGTAGAAAATCTACAATCCTTCAGAACTCGAAAAGTTCGAATTTTAAATGGTGCTCACACTTGTATCGTTTCTCTTTCTATTATGTTTGGGAACAGTACAGTTTTTGAAACCATGGAAAATAAATTTACAGCTGACTTTCTTAAGACTGCTGTTTTAAAAGAAATAGCCCCACATCTAGAGGGAAATGCTTTAGAAGTGTCACAATTTGCTAATGATGTCTTTGAAAGATTTAAAAATCCTTTTGTAGACCATTATTTAGCAAGTATCGTACTAAATTCAATTTCAAAATTCAAGGTACGTGTATTGCCAAGCCTTTTGGCCTATAAAGTTGCAAAAGGAAAATATCCACTGTATTTGTGTTTTGCATTTGCATGTTTGATGCTCTTCTATAAAGGAAGTTGGAAAGGAAATCCACTTCCTGTTAAAGATGATTCAAAACAAATAACTATTTTTAAATTGGCATGGAAAGCCAAAGATACGAGACAAACAATTCTTCAGATATTAAATAAAAAAAGATTATGGGATATTGATTTAAGTTTAGAAAAAGATTTAGTCAATTATTTAGAGGTCGCATTATTATACATAGAATCAGAGGGTATTGAAAAGGGATTTCAAACCTATTTAACAAAACTTCAATAATGAAAGTATCAAGACAAGTCCTTCAAATCAATTCGAATGACAATATTGCTGTTGCCTTGTGCGATATTGCTTCGAATTCTAAAATCATTGTTGGAGAGAAAGAAGTTATTACTCAGGATGCCATTCCCATCAAGCACAAATTGGCACTCATTAATTTTAAAATAGACACTCCAATTTACATGTATGGAGTTTTAGTAGGGAGGGCTACAAAAGTAATCTCTAGAGGTGGCCTATTAACTACTGAAAACATAATTCATCAAACCGACAAAGTCTATGAAAAAAAACAAGAATCAAACTGGATTGCTCCAAATATTTCCAAATGGAAAAATCGTACTTTTATGGGCTATAATCGTTCTGACGGTCAAGTGGGAACAGATAATATTTGGCTTTTTTTTCCACTGGTGTTCTGTGAAAATAGAAATATCCAAATACTTAAAACCGTTTTTGAAAAAGAATTTGATCCACCAATAGAAAATTCTCACCAACAACTTTTAAGTGATTTAATTAATGGAAAGAGTCATATTACAAAACAAATCAATAAAGAAGAAGAAAAAATGGCTTTAAACAATATTAAAGTACGGTTTATCACCCATCAAGGAGGCTGTGGGGGTACACGCCAAGATGCGAAATCCTTAGCGCGCCTTTTAGCCGGATATATAAAAAATCCAAATGTTGCGGGTGCTACAGTCTTAAGCTTAGGCTGTCAAAACTTAGAAATTAAATTATTTGAATCGGCTCTAAAGGAAATCAACCCCTCTTTTAAAAAACCGGTTCTTATTTTTGATCAACAGAAAACAGGAACCACAGATAAATTCTTAACTCAAATTATTTCAGATTCATTTGAAGCTATCAAAGAAGCTAATACTATCGAACGTCAAGCCGCTCCCCTTTCAAAATTAACAATTGGTTTAGAATGCGGTGGCTCCGACGGGTTCTCTGGAATTACAGCCAATCCAACTTTAGGTCGGGTGAGTGATCTATTAGCAGCATTGGGAGGAAAATCTATCTTATCTGAATTTCCTGAGTTGTGTGGTGTGGAACAAGAACTCGCCAATCGGTGTAGAACGGATAAATTAGCAAATCGATTTCTTTCGTTGATGCAACGTTATGAGGCCTCTGCTAAATCGGTTGGATCCGGTTTTGATATGAATCCTTCTCCTGGCAATATTAAAGATGGACTTATTACTGATGCCATTAAATCAGCAGGAGCAGTAAAAAAATCAGGCAACTCGCCCATTAATGATATTCTAGATTATACTGAGTATGTTAAAGAAAAAGGTGTCTCGCTACTTTGCACTCCTGGAAATGATGTGGAAAGCACAACCGCTATGGCTGGATCAGGAGCTAACATCATTTTATTTACAACAGGATTGGGAACACCAACGGGCAACCCCATTACCCCGGTAATTAAAGTCTCCAGTAATACAACTTTGGCAGAAAATATGTCCGACATAATCGATTTTAATTGTGGTACTATGATCACTGAAAACCACGATTTAGAAACTTTGGGAGATATGCTCTTTGAGCAAATTATCAAGATCGCTAGTGGAACCATACAGGCTAAAGCAACTAAATTAAAACAACACGATTTTATTCCTTGGAAAAGGGGTGTGTCTTTGTAGAGATATTTGTGTAAATTTAGGAAACCCTAAATGGATTTTTTAAAAATAATAATTTGGAATTAAAGTTTGGTATAGTAGGAAGTGGCTCTATTGCTAAGGTTCATGCTGCATGTATCAGATCAATTCCTCATGCCTCATTAGTGGGTTTATATACTAAACATACTAAAAAAAACAAAGAACTATCAACAATCTTTAAAACTTCAATATTTAACGATGGAAATGCTTTCTTCGCTCATCCTGATATTAATTGCATCGTCGTATGTAATGAGAGTGGAAAACATGGATATACAATTGAACAAGCTTCTAAAAATGGAAAACATATTCTATGCGAAAAACCTTTAGAGGTCTCCCTCAATAAGATTGATCGAATTGCAGAAATTATTAAAAAAAATAAAATCATACTTAGCGTGGTCTTTCAAAATCGTTGGAATCCTGAATACCAAAGATTGAAAACTGCTCTTGAAGAGGGGCTATTGGGAAAAATACTTTTAAGTCAAGCAAAAATAAATTGGTACAGAAGTCCTGACTACTATTCCTCAAATCCATGGCGAGGTACTTTAAAATGGGATGGAGGCGCAGCTTTGATTAATCAAGGGATACACACCATAGATCTTTTGTTGGACCTTTTAGGAGATATTAAAAGCATTGGCGGTAAAGTTTCTACTCGGATCCATAAGATTGAAGGCGAGGATGTTGCTGTGGCCTTTATAGAATTTAGGAATGGTGCTTTAGGAACTCTAAGTGTAGGAACCGCTTTATTTCCAGGACATCCAGAGCGGATTGAAGTCTACGGCAGTTTAGGATCTGTAGTCTTTGAATCTGGAAAAATTATTACTTCAACAATCTCTAAAATTTCAATTACTCCTCCCGAAACAACTATGAGAATGAGTAAATCTAATCCTAAAATTAATTCACTTGAATTACATAAGGCCGTTTATATCGACTTTATTAAAGCTGTGTTAGAGAAGAAGTCACCTCTAGTTCCATTAAGTATTGCTCGAAAATCCGTTGCTTTAATTGAGGCACTATATGACTCTTCAAAAAATCAATCCATAACACTAATTAATTAATTATGAGAAAATCCTTTTTTTTAACAGTTCTTATTGGTATGTTTTTTAGCTGTGCTAACCCTCAAATAGAGGTTGCTGCTGATGGTTTATTACCGCAAATAATTAGATCTCCAATATCAAAAAATCTGAAAGAAAATGATTTTAAAATGCTACTAATGAAAGCTGGTAATCCAACAGTAATTCCATATCAAATTGAAGGAAATCAAATTTTTTGGAAATTACAACCCAGCGAAACCTCTTCTGTTGTGATTAGTTTGAGAAAAGGAGCGAGTAAGGTCAAATCCGAAATGATAATGAAAAAAGAAAATGGTCATTTAAGTATTCTCTATCGTGGGAAAAAATTAATGGATTACCAATATGACACAATGGATGTCCCTGAAGGTGTAGATCCCTCCTACCGAAGAAGCGGCTATATTCACCCTCTAAATACACCTTCTGAACAACGCTTAACACGAATTCAACCCAAAGATCATTATCATCATTATGGCTTATGGAATCCTTGGACGCATACCCTAGTCGAAGGAGATACCATTGACTTTTGGAATTTGAATAAAAAAGAAGGAACAGTACGATTCGCAAAATTTTTAGGTGAAAAAACAGGAGCTATTTTTAGTGAATATAAAGTTCTCCAAGAACATGTAGTAATTAAAGAAGGATCTAATAAAGTCGTATTAAATGAAGTTCAAAATATACGTATTATACCTTTAGATGACTCTAGGTATCTGTTAGATTTTGTAATTGATTATGAATGTGCAACTAACGAGCCTTTTAAAATCATTAAATATCGCTATGGTGGCTTTGGATGGCGTACTACTGAATTTTGGAATAATCAAAATAGTCGTGTTTTGACCTCAAAAGGGATGACACATAAAAATGCGGATGGAACTACTGCAAGGTGGTGTATTGTCGACGGAGAATTACCTAATGGAAAAGGAGGTGCCGTAATAATGTCCCATCCAGACAACTTTAACCATCCCGAACCTCTAAGAATATGGCCTGAAGATCAATATGGCCGTGGAGATCTTTTTGCTAATATGGCTCCTACAAAAACAAAAAATTTGTTATTCAAGCCAGGGGAAAAATATACATTTCGTTATCGAATGCTAGTTTATGATGGGGAAATGAGTGCCGAAATTGCTGATTGGGCATGGCAAGAATTTGCTAACCCAAAAACCTATAAAATAAAAAACTAGTTTTTAAATGAGTATAGAATTATTATAAAATATTTTTAGTTATGAAAAAATCAAAAATAAGTAGAAGAAATTTTATTAAAAAAACCTCATCTACAACCTTAGCTGCTTTAACATTTCCCTCCATTGTTCCGGCCTCAGTATTTGGAAAAAATGCACCAAGCAACAGAATTCAAATTGGACAAATTGGTTGTGGTCGAATTGCTCAAGGTCATGATCTTCCTGGAACAATGCAACACGATATAGCACAAGTTGTAGCCGTTTGTGATTTTGACACAAATCGTGCTGGAGATGCTAAACTTTTAGTCGATAGTTTTTATTATAATAAAGGTATTAAAGTTGATACTAAAATTTATGAAGATTATAAATTACTCATAGCAGATAAAGATATTGACGCTGTAATCATAAGCACCCCTGATCATTGGCATGCACAACCTGCTATTGAAGCAGCATTAGCCAATAAACATGTTTATTTGCAAAAGCCCACTTCACTAACAGTGGAAGAAGGGCGCATGCTTAGTAATGTTGTTAGCCAGCAAAATATTATTTTACAAGTAGGAACCCAACAACGCTCTTCCCCTCAATTCAGATATGCCGCCGAGTTGGTAAGAAATGGGCGTATAGGTAAATTACTCAACGTTAAGGTAGGACTTCCTGGAGATCCAGCTGGACCTATTGCTAAAACAGAACCAGTACCTAATTCGCTAAATTTTAACGCTTGGTTAGGTGCTTCACCAGAAATGGATTATTCAGAAATGTTGGTGCATCCCCAAATAGGCTATGGTCGCCCAGGATGGTTGCGTCTTGAGCAATTTGGAGCAGGAATGATTACCGGTTGGGGACAACATCATTTTGATTCTGCAGCTTGGGGAATGAATACAGAATATACAGGTCCCACCAATGTGGAAGCAATTGCTGAATTTCCAAAATCTGGTAGTTGGAACGTCCACGGTGACTTTATGGTAAAAGCAGAATATAAAAATGGATTAACCATGTTCACTAGTGGTGGCTTTCCAAATGGAATACGCTATGAAGGTGAAGAAGGTTGGATATTTGTTACCCGTGGTGACTATCGTGCAACCCCAACAGATCCAATTCCTGTTAATAATGGAGTGAAATCTTTAGATGCAAGCGATCCAGAAATATTAAGCTCTGTCATTGGACCAAATGAAATTCATTTGTACAAAAGTGATGAACAACACGGAAACTGGTTAGAATGTATAAAATCTGGAAACCCACCTATCTCACCGATCGAAATTGGACATCGCGCTTGTACAGTCTGTCTGATTAGTCATATTGCAATGAAACTTCCTCGAAGATTAAATTGGGATCCAATAGAAGAACGCTTTTTAAAAGACCCTGAAGCAAATTTATTATTGAGTAGATCTCAAAGAGTTCCCTTTGGAACAACTGCAATTAAATATTAATGAATATCTATATATACATATTGGGTCTATTGTTGTTTTTACAATGTCAGTCTCCAGAAAAAATAAATACTATTCATTTAATTACTCTTGATCCAGGACATTTTCATTCAGCTTTGGTTCAAAAAAGTATGTATGAAAAAATTGATCCGACAGTTCATATTTATGCACCAGACACACCGGATTTACTTCTTCATTTAAAGAAAATAGATGACTATAATAGTCGATTAGAAAAACCTACAAACTGGAATACACTAACCTATAAAGGGTCAGACTATCAAGAGAAAATGCTTTATGAAAAAAAAGGAAATGTAGTTATGCTCTCTGGAAATAACCAAAGGAAAACAGGGTATATACTGGCTGCTATTAAAAATGGATTTCATGTATATGCAGATAAACCTTTGGCTATTACATCAAAGGATTTTAATATTCTAAAAGAGGCATTTCTAATTGCAGAAAAAAAAGGTCTTTTACTTTATGATATAATGACGGAAAGATCAGAAATTACCACTCTACTTCAAAAAGAATTATCTCAAACGGAAGATTTATTTGGCAACTTAATTGAAGGAACCCAAGATAAACCTGCTATAACAAAGGAGTCCGTTCATCATTATTATAAATATGTTTCAGGTAAACCTTTAATTCGACCTGCATGGTTTTTTGATACTGAGCAACAAGGGGAGGGAATAGCTGATGTGACATCACATTTAGTAGATTTAACATTTTGGGAATGTTTCCCAGAAAGAACTATTACTACTTCAGACATAAAATTAATTACTTCAAAACGATGGCCTACACTAATTAGTGCTAAAGACTTTTCTAGAGTAACAGGAGAAAGATATTTTCCAGATTACTTACAAAAAAATATAGTCCAAGACAGTTTAGAAGTTTATGCCAACGGAAGTATTAATTATACAATTAAAGGGCATTACGCCAAGGTTTCTGTTAAATGGGAATATGAAGCTAAAGAAGGAAGTGGAGATAATCATTTTTCTATTATGCGCGGCACAAAAGCAAACCTAATAATTGAGCAAGGTGTAAAACAAAATTTCACTCCAACCTTATATATTAAACCTATTAGGGGGGGGTTTAATGAAGCTTCCCTGAGAAAAGTTATTGATAAATTACAAAATAAATATCCAGGTATTTCCGTTTTAAAAGAGGAAAATAAATTCAAAATAATTATTCCTAAATACTTGAGAGAAGGTCATGAAGCTCACTTTTCAGAGGTTACAAAACGCTTTATTAAATTTTATGAAGATGGAAAAATTCCAAATTGGGAAAGCACTAACATGTTAACAAAATACTGGTTAACAACCTCAGCTCTTAAAATGGCTAAAGAAAATAAATAATTATAATTTTTTCAAAAATATATTTTTAATTGAAATTTTCATTTCTTTTCCACGATGCACTTGGAATCCAACAGGACCTGATAGATTAGCATTTTCTAGCGTATAATCCATTACAAAAGCACCATTGAGCCAAACTTTATAATTGTTTTTAATGGCTTTTACTTCCAAAGCATTCCATTTCTTAGGCTTTAAAATACTACTTACAAGTGCTTCTTTAGGATATCCTTTGGAAGGTACATAAGGGGAGGCTGTCATGTCACGCTTTAAAGACCCTGAAATTCCAATCTGAATTTGAGGATTATTTGAACTTTCACCTCTAATAAAAATACCTGAATCTACCGTACCTT
>Ga0307986_10003715_pt1 | contig 10540 bp, 10 predicted proteins | sample EllFjometageno82_FD_203170 | JGI IMG/M metagenome (GOLD analysis project Ga0307986, IMG submission 203170) | Marine microbial communities from Ellis Fjord, Antarctic Ocean - #82 | ecosystem: Environmental > Aquatic > Marine > Unclassified | place: Southern Ocean | collected 2014-10-09
GAACTTTATCGGCGAGTTTTTAATTCTGGTTGGCGTTTCTTATGAAAATTTTATCTTCGTAGTATTGGCTATGGGGGGCATCGTACTGGGTGCTGCCTACATGCTGTGGATGTTGCAACGTGTTGCATTCGGCGAAGCGCGTACTGATGCAGCGAGAAAAATCACTGATATCAATGCGCGGGAAATGTTAGCTGTGATTCCGCTGGCAATAGTCGTAGTGGGTATTGGTGTCTATCCAGGGCCACTGCTTGAAACCATGGATGCTAGTGTGACTTTTGTTGTTGAACGCCTGGCAATGGGTCAGTAATTGGCTAGAAACATTGCAGTGTCTCGCCATTCGAGCAGGCACTGAATAGGCGTAGGCCCCGGTAGAGCTTAGAGCCCAAAAATTTCGGATACCTACGCCAACTGCTCAAAGAACGCCATACACTGCTCGTTCGCTGTGGGACTTTTTGCTTTTTGGGGACACTAACAATTTGACAACTTAAGTCTAACTCTTGGGATCCCATCGTGATATTCAAATAACCCGCCTGGTGTCTTTAAGTTGTTAAATTGTTAGTGTCCCCTAGTATTGTGCATGAAACTGAATCTAGACAGTGGCGAGTTAGAACGAGTTGGTGGTGTGAGCTACACCATTAAAGATGGTATCGTCTTTGATGCTAAGCAACTTCTTGAGGATGTAGCCACAATGGTAAGAATTACAAAAGACTAAACAGAGAGGGAGATTGTAGTGCTCGAACCGCAAAGCTAGTATCGGTTACATAGCCTATATGGTAAATCACTGATTACATCCGCAGTTACATCGTATCGATTCGATGTTGAGCAGAGTGGCAAGCTCTAACTAATTGATTTAATTGGTGGGCCCTCAGGGGCTCGAACCCCGGACAAACGGATTATGAGTCCTACGCTCACTAATTATCCCAATACTCCACAACTACCTACAAAAGATAAGCCTCTGTATTGTATAACTTTGTGAAAATCGTGAAAATCGCGTGAAAATCGGATGAAAATCGGGGACAGACCACGTTTAAACGATTGGGTTTGCCGGAGCTCAGGCTTCTCAAAAAAACCGTGGTCTGTCCCCGTTTACAAATATATCTATTCCCCACTTTTTGGCCGTCAAGCAAAGGTCGGCTTTGTGCCAGAAGCGGACTTCGAGAATTCAGAATTTCCGTTCTTTGATTTCGTTGTAACCTTTGAAACTTTGACATTCATGCTGAGATTTTCCTGTAGAGAGACCTCACACTAATCCCCAAAGTCTTAGCAGCTTCTTCTTTATTGCCATTGTGCGCTGAAATCACTGTTCTTATATAGTCTAATTCGTTGGTCTTCAACGATACACAGTTTAGGCTTTCAAGAGAATTCGGTGTAGCTTTCTCCCCAGGTACTGCAGGTTTACTTGGTCTGAGATCTGCGAGGATATCTTCGTCAATACACTGGAGAACGACGTGATGATCTATGATATTGGTGTCAGCAATCACTATTGCCCGGCTTAGTAAATTGCGAAGCTCCCTAATATTACCGTTAAATTCGTACTTTGAAAAAACCTTGATTGCGGATGCCGTAAATCGATATTTTTCATTCGGAGCGAGGCGGTGCATGAGGGCTTTGGCAAGTAGAGGTATGTCACTAACTCGCTCTCTCAGTGATGGGATGATAATTGGATATACATTGATTCTGTAATATAGGTCTTTACGAAATAGGTCATCTAATACCATCTGGTAGAGGTTTTTATGGGTAGCGCAGATGAGCCTGAAGCTGGATGTCCGCACTTCGACACTGCCAACCGGTCGAAATGTCCCTGTCTCTAGTAGGCGCAATAATTTAACTTGCATTGACATGGGGATGTCCCCTAACTCATCTAGAAACAGAGTTCCGCCATCAGCAAGTTCGACCAGGCCCTTCTTATTGTAGTTTGCGCCAGTAAATGCGCCTTTAACATGTCCAAACATCTCGCTTTCAAATAAGGCATCAGATAGCCCCGAGCATTCAAGCGTTACAAGAGGATTGTCCTTTCGAATACTTGCTAAATGAATAGCTCGTGCAGCTAATTCTTTGCCCGTACCGGACTCGCCAAGCAATAATACTGATGCTTCTGTTGCGCCTACTCTAGCAACTTTACTCAGCATTTTATTGAAAGCTGGGCTATTGCCTATAAGTTCTTTAGCTGCAATGCCACCGCTAGCCAGAGGCACCAGACGTAGTAACTCAACGAAGTAAATCAGCTCTCCAGAATCATTATGTATAGGCAGCAATTCTACATCGACATGCTCTTTGCCCCTTGGCGTTTGGTGGATATGTAGTACTCGCTCCTTATGCCCTGACTTGAGCGCCGCTCCCAGAGGGCAATCTTCACCTGATTGGTCACAGGGAGCAGTGTAACCATGGGATACGGCATAGCATCGCGGTTCCAAATCTATATCAATCTCTCCAAAGTTGTCCCTGTATTTTGTATTGAAGGCGAGGATTTGGTAGTCAGCGGAAACCAGGATAGCAGGGCAGTCGTAGCCCTCAAGCATTCCGCTTAGTGGTGTATCTCTACTGGATGCGATTAGATTCATAGATATTTTGCCATAATTGACATAATTTTTGCCGTTATTGGTATATTTGTCAACTACAAAATATGAAACATTTTCCTGCTGCACTTGTAAATTCTTGAATTTCAAAGAGATTTCACTGATTTAAAACTCTGGCATGACTTATGCTATATACCAAGTACATAGAATCGAATTATCTGAAAACGAAAACGAAAACGAAAACGAAAACGAAAACGAAAACGAAAACGAAAACGAAAACGAAAACGAAAACCGAAAAGGAAAAGGAAAAGGAAAAGGAAAACGCAAATGATACATATAAGACACATGGTTTGGCTGATGTTAGTCCCTATAGTTACAGCACTTGCTTGCTGGATCGTTTGGGCCTATTTCATTTAAGTGCGGACTAAAATCGGGAAAATCGGGGACGGAAAATCGGGGACAGACCACGTTTAAAAGATTGGGTTTGTCGGAGCTCAGGCTTCTCAAAAAAACCGTGGTCTGTCCCCGTTTACACGCCCGTTTACACCGAATACAGTAACCAATATAACGCAACCTAGAAATAACTATTATGGAACTTGATCCGTTCACTCTGTCTAGAATTCAGTTCGCGCTGAACATCAGTTTTCATATTTTATTTCCAACTATTACGATTGGTTTATGTTGGATATTACTCTTTTTTCGGATGCGATTTACGTTCACTCAAGATAATGACTGGGAATATGCGTATTTCTTTTGGGTAAAGATTTTTGCGCTCACCTTTGCTATAGGCGTTGTTTCGGGAATAACCATGAGCTTTCAATTCGGTACGAATTGGCCAGGGTTTATGGAGAAGGCGGGCAATGTGGCTGGGCCCTTGCTAGGCTATGAAGTCATGACTGCTTTCTTTCTGGAAGCGTCGTTTCTAGCGATTATGCTATTTGGCAAAAACAGAGTCTCGAATCGCGTCCATCTCTTTTCTACTTTTATGGTGGCGATTGGCACAACCATGTCAGCTTTTTGGATCATTAGTCTAAATTCCTGGATGCAGACGCCTACCGGGCATAGTATGCAAGACGGTATTATCCAGATCGAAAGTTGGTCTGAAATCATCTTTAATCCCTCTATGCCATACCGACTATCGCACATGCTTGTAGCGTCTCTATTAACTAGCGCATTTTTTGTTGCCGGCGTTAGTTCTTGGAGGGCTCGCCAAAAAGTAGACGGGCCGGCAACGTGGAAAGTCATTCGTACTGGAGTCTTCCTAGCCGCAATTCTATCTCCAATCCAAATTTTTATCGGTGATTTACATGGCCTCAATACCTTAGAGCACCAGCCTGCAAAAATAGCGGCGATGGAAGGTGTTTGGGAAACTGAGAAAGGTGCACCGCTAACTTTGTTTGGTATTCCAGATGAGCAGGAACGAACTACGCACTATGCAGTCAAGATCCCGAAGTTAGCGAGCCTGATACTCACACATGACATAAACGGGGAAATCATAGGTCTCAATGACTTCGAGGGCGAGCATCCGCCAGTTGGTATGGTGTTCTGGTCATTTAGGGTAATGGTTGGTATCGGAATGCTGATGCTTCTAATCTCATGGGTTTGCGCCTTCTTATTGTTTAGCAGAGAAAGGCTCCCTGAATTTGGCCAGCGAGCTCTTTCGTTAATGACATTTTCAGGATGGGTGGCAGTGTTAGCTGGATGGTATGTGACTGAGATTGGTCGGCAGCCTTGGATTGTAACTGGTTTAATAAAATCGAAGGATGTCGTTGCTGATCATCCTCCAGAAACGTTATTGATTTCATTAGCCGCATATAGTGTTTTATATATTGGCCTGATGGCATCGTATATTTCTACTTTAAGATATATGTCAACTAAGAAAGCTCGGTCTTTGATGGAACAAGAAGAAAAAATGAAGCTTGATTTAAATCGGGAAGCATAAAAATGGAATGGCTGCCAATATTTTTTGTAGGAGTGATGGGTTTCGCTTTACTCGTTTATACCATTCTAGATGGTTATGACCTAGGGATTGGTATTCTGTTACCGCTCGCTAGTGACGATTATAAAGACCTAATGATCTCAACAATCGGGCCATTCTGGGATGCAAATGAAACGTGGATTGTGCTTGGCATTGGTGTGTTACTTATGGCATTTCCTCAGGCTCATGGAATCGTTTTAACGGCTTTGTATGCACCGGTAACTATCATGTTGATTGGTTTAACACTCCGGGGCGTTGCATTCGATTTCCGCGTAAAGGCGAAAACCCAATACAAGCAGAGCTGGAACCGTCTTTTTTTTGTGGGTTCGCTTACTGCCGCTTCGGCTCAAGGCTATATGTTAGGCCGATATGTTATGGGTCTGGCAGAGACACCTATCGCAACGGCATTTTCGATAGCAATCGCGATCCTTTTGCCTGTTCTCTACATCATGCTTGGTGCTGGCTGGTTATTGGTTAAGACCGAAGGTGACTTGTACAAGCTCGCTGCAAAATGGGCGAGATGGTTTGTGCTGCCGCTTGGCTTGGGTCTTTTCCTGATCTCAATCGCAACACCGCTTGCTAGTGCATCTATTGCTGCAAAATGGTTTTCCTTGCCTGAAGCGATAGGCCTGCTCCCCATACCATTAGCGTCGCTTGTCGCGTATGCCATTGTCGTTTGGGTGTTATGGACCCCAAAAATTCTAGATGCCGACTATGGCTGGATCGTGTTTGTTGCTCTAATAATTTTGTGTGTGATGTGCACACTGGGCTTGGCTTACAGCATTTTTCCGGATGTAGTGATTGGTCAAATGACTATTTGGGAAGCGGCTGCATCTACAGAATCATTACAATTTTCCTTCTACGGTACTGTGATTGCTGTCCCGTCAATATTTGTATACACAGTTTTTATCTATCGTGCATTCTCTGGGAAATCAACGGAGTTAAGTTATGAATAAGTCACTATCAGAGGTTAATCAAAAAATATCTAGTACCAAACAATTGAATCCAGAAGTACTGGCGTTTTTCGACGACGACTCTAAGACATTTTCCTATATTGTCAAAGACCCAACATCCAGCTCATGTGCAGTTATTGATTCTGTTTTAGATTTTGACTATGCATCAGGCGAGGTTCATTACAATGGCGCTGACAAAATTATAGGTTGCATCAGGAAAAAAGGCTTAGATGTCAAGTATCTTCTTGAGACTCATGTCCACGCTGACCACCTATCGGCAGCACCCCATATTCAGTCGCTACTAGGAGGCAAGATTGCAATAAGTAAGCATATTGTAGAAGTTCAAGAAACTTTCGGGGAAAAGTTCAATGAGGGTCCTGAGTTTGAGCGAGATGGGTCGCAATTTGATTTGTTGTTCGACGATGATGATAGCTACCAAATTGGCGCTCTTGAGGGCCGAGCTATTCACACCCCAGGGCATACGCCTGCTTGTATGACCCATTTGATTGGCGATGCTGCATTTGTCGGTGACACTTTATTTATGCCTGATGCAGGTACTGCCAGAGCAGATTTTCCTGGTGGGGATGCGAGCACACTTTATCAATCTATTCAGAAGGTATTGAGTTTACCGCCAAAAACGCGGCTTTTTATGTGTCATGACTACCAGCCTAACGGACGTGAGCTTGAGTACATGACGACCGTTGCTGAGCAAAATGCGTCAAATATACATATTAAGCACGGCATATCCGAGGATGAATTTGTCAGAATGCGTCAAGCTCGGGATACAACCCTAGGCATGCCACGTCTCATACTGCCTTCGCTTCAGGTAAATATGAGAGCAGGGCATTTTCCCGACCCTGAGGAAAACGAAACCACTTATCTAAAGGTTCCAGTCACTGGTTTGAAAAAATTGTTGCTAACGGGGAAATAATTGATTTTAGGACTAAGCATGGATCACTTAATACGGATTAAAAGGAGAGAAGAGAACAAATGAAAATCGAACGCATAAACGATAATTTCAGTGTGTCGGGACAGATCAATATTGATGACGTGCAGGTATTGGCGGATCAGGGAGTGCAGGTAATCGTCTGTAATAGGCCTGATGAAGAATCTCCGGATCACACAAGATTTGAAGAAATTCGCGGGGCAGCCGACAGGCTTGGCATAGCAACACATATGATCGGTTTTTCACCAAACAGCCTTACTTATGAAAAATCCCAATCATTCGCTAAAGTAGTGGCTTCAAACAAAAACATACACGCGTATTGCCGAACCGGTTCTCGTGCAAAAATTATTTACACGGGAACAGAAACTGCTACTACTCAAAAAGTTAACAATTCGGTAGATAATAGTTTTGATGTTGTGATTGTTGGCGCTGGATCAGCGGGTATTGCCACGGCAGCGAGCTTGAGAAAACGCAATAGGAAGATAACCATAGCGTTGATTGATCCTTCTGAGAATCACTATTATCAACCAGGTTGGACGATGGTTGGAGGCGGGATTTTTGACGCAAAATCAACGCGGCGTAAGACTCGGGACTTGATCCCAAATGGCGTGACTTGGCTACAAAAAGCCGCCACAAAATTCACACCAAAAGATAACACAGTCGGAGTCAGTGATGGTACTGAAGTGGTTTACGGTCAGCTTGTCATTGCGCCTGGGCTAAAAATCAATTGGGCAGGCATTGAAGGGTTGGAAGCAACCCTTGGTAAAAATGGGGTTACGTCAAACTATCGGTATGATCTAGCGCCTTATACTTGGAAACTGGTTCAAGAAATGAGCAAAGGTAAGGCAATATTCACGCAGCCCCCAATGCCCATTAAATGCGCAGGCGCGCCACAAAAAGCACTTTATCTCTCTGCATCAGAATGGTTTAGAACAAAGCGAATTAATGATATCAATATTGAATTCTATAATTCTGGAGGTGTGCTGTTCGGTGTTGAAGCTTATGTACCGGCCCTCATGAGTTATATTAGAAAGTACCAAGCTAAGCTCAAATTTTCTCATACCTTAACGAAAGTTGATGGAGAATCGAAAACCGCCTGGTTCAAGACAAACAATGCAAACGGAGAAGAAGTTACGGTAGAAACCAAATTTGACTTTCTTCACGTATGCCCGCCTCAATGCGCGCCTGATATTATAAGCGAAAGTGAGCTAAGTGATGCAGCCGGTTGGTTGGATGTTGATCCAAGCACATTGCGACATAAAAAATACAAAAATATCTGGGGCGCTGGTGATGTGATGAATACAGCCAACGCTAAAACCATGGCGGCGGCTCGCAAGCAGGCTCCAGTCGTAGCTCAAAATATTGCCAATGTATATGCAAAAAAAGAGAAGCGAGTTGCTTATGACGGGTATGGGTCGTGCCCTCTAACAGTAGAGCGTGGCAAAGTCGTGTTGGCTGAGTTTACTTATGGCGGTAGGCTCGCTCCTTCCTTCCCAGCTTGGTTCAACAGCGGGACAAAACCAACCCAATTCTCTTGGATCTTGAAAGCTAAAATTTTGCCGCATATCTATTGGCAAGTCATGCTTAAGGGTCGTGAATGGATGGCGTCTCCAACATAGCTGGTGGATTAGGTGAGTAATTTATAGTGACGAGCATTAGTCGATTTGTTCCAATATTGGCACAAATTCAAGAGTACGACAGAGTAAAACTCAGCCGTGATTTAGTGGCTGCGCTGGTCGTAACGATCATGTTGATTCCGCAGTCGCTTGCCTACGCAATGTTGGCTGGTTTGCCACCTGAGGTAGGTCTGCACGCAAGTATACTTCCGCTACTGGCATACGCCATTTTCGGCTCATGCAGAACATTAGCCGTGGGACCAGTAGCGATTGCATCGTTGATGACAGCTTCTGCCCTGGCACAAGTGACTAAGCAAGGAATTGTCGGGTACCTGGAGGGAGCAATGCTCCTTGCATTGCTCTCTGGTGGATTCTTACTATTGTTGGGTACATTACGACTAGGATTTCTATCGCATTTTCTTTCTCATTCAGTAGTAGCGGGGTTTATCACTGCTTCGGGTTTGTTGATTGCGCTGAGCCAGCTAAAGCATATTTTAGGCGTTTCAGCGGAAGGTCATAACTTCGTTGAAGTTGCTTATTCGATCGCTCAAAACATCGGCAATTATAATCCGTTTACACTTGCACTAGGGCTAATCTCACTTGTATTCCTCTTTTGGGCGAGGCGTGGCGCTGTGGGGTTGCTTACAAAAACTGGTGTAAAACATGAGCTGGCAACTACGCTCTCAAAAGTGGCCCCTGCGGCAGGTGTTGTTGGCACGACGCTACTAGTCGCCATGCTTTCATTAGATTTAGAAGGAGTCGCTATTGTTGGGGCGATACCAACTGGTATCCCATCACTGTCATTGCCGCGCGTCTCTATTGAAGCGGTTAAGGCTCTAGTGCTACCCGCTATCTTTATTTCGATTATTGGCTACGTCGAATCGGTGTCAGTCGGCAGAACTCTTTCAGCTAAGAGGCAGCAGAAAGTTGATGGCAATCAGGAACTGATCGGTTTGGGAGCCTCAAATTTAGCGGCTGGTATTTCGGGTGGTTTTCCGGTGACTGGCGGGTTTGCTAGATCGGTGATTAATTTCGATGCGGGCGCTGAAACTCAGTTCGCTGGAATCTTCACTGCTATTGGAATTACCTTCGCTACACTTTTTTTAACACCACTACTTCATTACTTACCGGTCGCAATGCTTGCAGCTACTATTATCGTAGCGGTACTGTCTCTCGTGAATTTTTCCATTTTCAAGGAAGCATGGACTTTCTCAAAAAGTGACTTTGCAGCGGTATTAATAACAGTCGTGTTAACACTTGTTGTTGGTGTAGAAATTGGCGTAGCAAGCGGCATAACATCTTCAATTTTGCTTCATCTTTGTAAAACTTCCAAACCCCATATAGCTGAGATTGGCTTACTCCCAAATACCCAGCACTTTAGAAATGTAGAGCATTTTGAAGTACAAACGAGTCCGTTTATTGTATCACTGCGCATTGATGAGAGCTTGATGTTCTCAAACGTAGGATATTTAGAAGATTATCTAGACACGCTGCTTATTGATCGACCACAAATAAATGACATTATCTTGCATTGTGGTGCAATAAACACGATCGATTTAAGCGCTTTAGAAATGCTTGAAAAGCTGAACAAACGGCTAAGAGTAGAATTCAAGCGCCTCCATCTTTCACAGCTTAAAGGTCCCGTTAAAGCAAGATTAGATAAAGTTGGATTTATTGAGCACCTAAGCGGGTCTTTGTATCTCAGTCAGTTCGATGCATATACAGATGTGGTGTCGAAGATCACAGAAGCTAATATTGAACTTCGAAATAGTAGTTAGTAGTTTAATAGTAGATGTAATTTTTAATACTAGGGGACACTAACAAGATAACAACTTAACAGATCGAGGTGACTTTTTGATTACAGTAATCGAATGCTATGGGTTCGACTTAAGTTGTTAAATTGTTAGTGTCCCTACTTAGTGTCCCTACTTAGTGCTTAATTATGGGTATAAGCTATTGATTAAAATGAGGTATTGGTGCCCAGAAGAGGACTTGAACACCTAGTTAAATCAATGGTTTAAGACACATAATCAAATATACCTACTAACCTACCTACTAAAAGACCAACTTAGATTGGCATTCTCACTCACCTCCCTGTTTTCTAGTAACCGCTCAGCCAGCAGCCACCCTAGGGGGCACACCCCGATAAGTCAGAATGGTTCCATTGCACCCGTATACATACTATTCTGAAGGAACAGTAGGGTAGTCCTGAGAATACGGCAAGGTTGAGGAGTTAATTATGGAATGTGGATGTGGTAGAAGCCCAACGGGAAAATGTATCGGTTGGCACGCACTTTCTGAGGAAGAATATCAGAATGAACTAAAAAAATGGCAGGTGGAAGAGGCGGGAAAAGATATTAGCGAAAATGAAGATTAATTAGCTTTCAAGTGCCTTGAGTCTAACTATCAGGATTGCGAATGCACAAGCTACATTTCCCAAGACACAAAAGCACGCAGGCGAAAACATCGGTAATTCATAGTTGATACCAAATACCACCCATGTAAACCCGGCAGGTCCGCGGCCGATTCTG
>Ga0307986_10003716_pt1 | contig 10536 bp, 12 predicted proteins | sample EllFjometageno82_FD_203170 | JGI IMG/M metagenome (GOLD analysis project Ga0307986, IMG submission 203170) | Marine microbial communities from Ellis Fjord, Antarctic Ocean - #82 | ecosystem: Environmental > Aquatic > Marine > Unclassified | place: Southern Ocean | collected 2014-10-09
TATCCCTAGAATAGTATCAAGAGCCAACTAGTGGCAAGTAAAGGTATATACAATCATACATACTTTGACAACAACCCTGACGAGAAAGACAGGGAAGGGGTTCTCTACGGCATAGTATTAGTAAATACTAAAACTTTCGAGAGAGAATGTATCAAGGTAGGAATAGCCAGCGGAAAAGACTGGCGGCATATTATAAAGCGTAGCAGGGGTTTCAGAGGATACGATATCCGTATTCAGAAGGTCTGGAGCAGCACACTTTATAATGTGTGGGCACACGAACAGTACCTACATGATATGTATAAAGACGATAGACACGTTCCAATGTTCAAGTTCGGAGGTCATACTGAGTGTTTCAAAATTGATTCCCTCATTCTACAGGACTTTCCGAAAAATAAATCTTGACATGGAACCTGAATTTTGTTATAATATATAAATAGAAATTAAGAGAGAACATATGAAGCAAATTATCCCGCCATCAAATTGTCCAGCATGTATGCTAGACCTTGTGTGGGTAAAAGACCAACTCTTTTGTCATAACGCTACTTGTAGTGGTAAGACTAGCAAGAAGATTGAGCACTTTGCATCTACTCTTAAAATTAGAGGTCTCGGACCTCGCACAGTACAAAAACTCCAAATCTCTGATTTGCATGACTTGTACGAGCTTCCATTAGAAATAATGATTGAGGCTTTGCAATCCGAAAAATTAGCAGTTAAACTCAGTAGAGAAATTGAGAATAGTAAACAAGTTGACTTAGTTGACTTACTACCAGCTTTCTCTATTAAGTTGATTGGTCGTACTGCTTCTACCAAGATTTGTTCGGTTGTCGAGAATATTCGAGACATTACCGAAGAGACTTGCGAAGAAGCAGGACTAGGACCCGCTGCTACTAATAATTTATTAGATTGGTTAATCGAAGAATTTACTGATGGATATGACAGACTCCCTTTTAGATGGCAACAACTTACAAAACTTAAAGAGAAAAGTGCTGACAAAGGTATCGTTTGTATCACAGGTAAACTAAAAAGCTTCAAGACAAAAGCACTAGCAACACAGTATTTAGAAACACAGGGCTATCTTGTTAAGAGCAGTTTAACAAAGGATGTAACTATCCTAGTAAATGAAAGTGGTGTAGAATCCGCTAAAACACAGGCAGCCCGAGACAAGGGCGTAATAATAATAACAAACTTAAAAGAAATATAGGAAACCAAAATGGCATTACCAAAATGGACAGACGAAAGAACACAACAACTTGTGGACTTCGTTGGAAGTGAGACACCTATCTCACAAGCTATGGTTGCAACAGCAGCCTCAGAATTAGAAACTTCTACAAGAAGTGTCTCTTCTAAGCTAAGAAAAATGGGTCATGATGTAGAACTTGCATCTTCAGTATCGAATAGAACATTCTCTGAAGACCAGGAAGCTACATTATCACAGTTCGTATCTGATAACTCAGGCACTTACACATACGCAGACATTGCATCTTCATTCGAAGGTGGACATTTCTCTGCTAAATCAATACAAGGCAAAATTCTTTCAATGGAATTAACAAGTCATGTAAAACCAGCTGAGAAGCCAGAAACTGTAAGAACTTACTCTCCCGAAGAGGAAGCTACATTTACTACTATGGTAAATGGCGGTTCATTTGTAGAAGAAATTGCAGATGCACTAGGCAAATCTGTTAACTCTATCAGAGGAAAAGCACTCAGCTTGCTAAGAAGTGGCGATATTAACGCTATACCTAAGCAAAAAGAAACTAAAGGTTCTAGCAAAGCTGATCCTTTAGCAGATGTTAATGATATCGACAACATGACTGTTGAAGCTATCGCTGACGAAATTGGCAAAACAGTAAGAGGAGTTAAAACTATGTTGACAAGACGTGGTTTAACATGTTCCGATTACGATGGAGCCGCAAGAAAAGAAAAAGCTTCTAGCTAATTCATTTCGAATTCTGAGCAGGAGATAATCTCCTGCTCTTTTTATCTGGGAGGGTAGCAATTGAATTTAACTTCAGCTCTGTTGAAGCAAATAATAACGCAGGAAGATTTCGACTCTTGGGGAAACCTTAGAGTTAATTATCTTAGTGCCGAATATCAGTCCTTACACAAGGTCATAGATAATCATATTAAAAATTTCAGTCAGCTCCCTACCTTTGATGACCTTAAACTATCCATTCGTGATAGAAAGCTACAAGAAAAAGTATTCGCAATCGAAGCTGTCGAGGTCGATATCGACGCGTGGGTGTTACTTGAGTATCTTAAAAATGAGTACACACAAGTAGAAATACTAGATGAGCTAGATAAGTTCATTGATAAAACAGTAGCCATATCTTCAGCAGAAGAAAATGTTGAAGCAATACAACAAATAGTCATGGATGTAGGAGAAAGAGTTGACCTCAAAGCTCCAGAAGAAAACATGCAGACAATTCCTTTATTCGATTCAGAGAAAGACCTCAAGAAGTTTTTACCTCTTGGTCTTAATGATGAGTATGACCAGACACTCAAGTTCTCTCCTAGAGACTTGATATTAGTAGGTGGTCGTAGAGGTGCAGGTAAGTCTATAACTTGTTGTAACATTGCTAACAATGTCTATGAACAAGGAAAGAGTGCTATGTACTTTACCATTGAGATGGACAGCCGTTCCATACTACAAAGAATGTGTGCCTTAGGTGCTCGCATACCTATCTCTAGATTAGCTACCCGTAACTTAACGACTGTTGAGTGGGATAGAGTAGCAAACTGGTGGGCTGGTAGATTTGATGGCGGAATGGACTTAGTACCTGAATTCTATAGAACAAGAGATTTTGACGCATTTCATACCAAGCTTCAAACTCACCCCTTACATAAGGATAAACAAATTGATGTAGTGTATGACCCAGTACTTAGTCTTTCTAGAATACGACAAGAGCTAGAGAGTAAAGTATCTCAATCAAACTATGGAGTAATAGTAGTTGATTATTTAAATCAAGTTAAACGCTCCAATGTTCCCTCTAAGAGTGGACAATATGACTGGACAGAGCAGATAGAAGTTAGTAAGACTCTGAAAAGTATTGCACAGGAGTATGAGATTCCTGTGTTTGCCCCTTACCAAACCGATAATACAGGTGAGGCAAGGTTTGCAAAAGGTATTCTCGATGCAGCAGATGCAGCCTTTACACTAGAGACATGGTCACCAGAAGATGAAGCCATTACCTTTAACTGTACTAAAATGAGAAGCGCAAAGATGGAAGGATTTACAAGTGTCATGGATTGGGAAACATTAAAGATAGGCCCCCAGTCCACCATGAACCCTAAAGAGAGAGATGAAATAAAAGATAGCCTATCTACAGGAGAAGATATACATGACGCAATATAACGAGCTAATGAAAAGAAAAGCTAAAGAGTTAGAAGCTGAAGAATGGGGCAACCAAGTAAAATACATGCACGCACAGAATGGTGTTCTAGAGATTGTTTTCAACAATGGCGTTGTACAATTTGAAGAGACCAAGCCAGGTGGAAAGAAGTGGACAGAAGGAGAAGCAGAGACAAAAGAATCATTGTTTCACTCTTTCGGTAGATGGATAGCAGACCAACGTGGCAAGTGATAGAATAGGACAAACGTCCGCAGAATTAGTAGGAGTCCCACCCTTCGAAGTAAGGAAGGTAACTACAGACTTTATGTTAAGTCAACCTCAGGTTGCAGAAAACATAATGCAAGTACCTGTTAACGAAAGACTCATGGAGAGTGTTAGAAAACATGGTATTACAAATCCACTACTTTGTATGAAGCAGTGGTACCCGTTAGCTGGTAGTCAAAGATTACGAGCAGCGGCAGAAATAAAGAAGCAGTATCCAAACTTTTGCGTGGACGTAACAATCCATAGGTTTTTAGAGGACTGGCATAATTGTTTTTATCTTTGGCCTGATGAGGAGTTTAGAAGTAAGGCTATTGCTATTTGGTTTCAAACCCAAGAAGTAGTATTCAAATCACTTTACTACAAAGAGAACGAAGATAAAGACGGAACAAAAATGACCGAGTATGAAGATATCGGTGAAAAATTGAAATGGAAAAGAGATGGAAACATTAATAATAGTAATCCTAGCATTACTCATAGCGACAGTAGTTAGATGAGAGTAGACGAACTTTTACATGAACAACGATTAGAGTTCAAAGTATCAGGACGAGACTTCTTAGTTAAGTGCTTAAACCCTGACCACGAGGACGGCAATCCTAGTATGCGTATTGATAATATCACTGGTATATTTAATTGCTTTGCTTGTGGTTTCAGAGGTAATGTCTTTAAACATTTTGGTGCTGCTGCAAACTTCCTAGAGATTAAGAGACAAAAGTTGAAACAATCTATAGATGAAACGCGCTCAGCAAGTATTGGTTTTGAATTCCCCAAAGGTTTTGTCCCATACATAGGCAACTGGAGAGGAATCAAACCAGAAACATATAAGCATTTCGATGCTTTTATGCATCACGACTCGCATTTCAACGGAAGAGTTGTATTCCCAGTTCGTGATATAACAGGAAAGGTGGTAGCTTTCAACGGTCGACATATGACCATGACTGAGATACCCAAATATCTCATCTACCCTCCACAAGCAAAGCTACCACTGTATCCTTCTACTGTTCACCCTATCAAAGGTAGGGTGATTCTAGTCGAAGGTATATTCGATATGATTAATTTATATGATAAAGGGCTATCAAATGCTATCTGTTGTTTTGGAACACGAAACATAGATGCTGATAAGCTTGCTATTCTTAAGATGCAGAACGTAGAAGGAGTAGATATCATGTTTGATGGAGATGAGGCAGGACAAACAGCTGCCGAAGAAGTAAAAGGGTTAGCAGAAAGAGTAGGACTAACCTCTAGGAATATAAACCTAGGAAACCACATAGATCCAGGCGGTCTACCAGAGATTTCAGTAGCAGACATAAGGAAAAGGTTATATAGTTCTTGACACAGCGTTGAGAATTTGATATAATATATATAATAAAAATAGGAAACCAATGACAAATATAGCATTAATAGAATCTAAGACCAGTAGAACTAACTGGGAGGATAGATTCGACAATAATTTCGAGATAGACAGATATGCTCTATGCTCAGACCACACAAAGAAAAAGATACTTAAAGCAGATGTAGATATCGATATAGATATAGATGCGTACGAGTGGATAATAGTAGTAGGCTCAGAAGCTCTGAAGTTCTACACTAGTGTAAATTCTATAACGGAGTATAGTGGTAAGTGTGTAGACGACAAGTTTCTACCAGTAATTAACCCTGCTATGTTATCATTCAAACCAGAAGCAAAACCTTTATGGGATAAGAGTAAGAAGAACATTATAGATTACATTAATGGTGATTTAAAGCAACAAGTACTAGATGAAGATAAGTGTTATGGTATTCAAGATACTGCACAATTTCACACATTCCTAGAAAATGCAATAGCTCACCCTAACCAATATGTAGGTTTAGATTCAGAGACTTCTGGACTATACCCTAGAGATGGTCATATGCTTGGCATGAGTATATCTTATGAGAAAGACCATGGAGCATACATAGACACAGAGTGTGTAGATGAAAGAGCAGAGAAACTATTACAAGAATTGTTCGACAAGAAGATAATTATCTTTCATAATGCTAAGTTTGATTTAGCTTTCTTTGAGTATCATTTCAACTTCAAGTTCCCTAGATTCGAGGATACTATGTTACTTCACTATTGTTTAGATGAAGTTCCTGGTGGTCATGGACTAAAACAGTTAGCTATGGAACATACTCTTTATGGAGACTATGAGAAGCCTATGTATGATTGGATAGACAACTATAAGAGACAGCACAGAATACTCAAGGCTGACTTTCAGTGGAGTGCTATACCCTTTGATGTTATGAAAGTATATGCATCAATGGACGCAGTAGTAACACTATTAGTATTCGAGAAGTTATATCCAGCAGTAAGAAAGAATGCAAAGCTATTCAGTGTGTATGAGAATATACTTATACCTGCTTGTAGAATGTTGACAGACATACAAGACAATGGAGTACCTTTCGATAAAATGAGACTACTAAAGGGTAGAGACCTAATGCAGAATGATATAGATGCAGCAGTAGAAGAACTCTATAAGTTTCCAGCAGTTAAGGCTTTCGAGACAGCAAAAGAAAAAGAATTCAATCCAAACAGTACAGTACAGCTTAGGTCATTACTGTTTGATTTTGTCGGGCTAAAGCCTACAGGCAAAAAGACTGGTACAGGTGCAGACTCAACAGATGCAGAAGTGCTAAAAGAATTAGGTGAGCAACATGAAATACCTAAGCATATTCTTTCTATTAGACAAAAGTCTAAGATTAAGAACACTTACCTAGATAAAATATATCCACAATTAGATAAGGATAGCAGACTACGTACAGGCTTTAACCTGCACGGCACAACATCTGGTAGACTATCTTCTAGTGGTAAAATGAACATGCAACAAATCCCTAGAGACAATCCTATTGTCAAAGGCTGTATCAAAGCAGCACCTGGGCATAAGATTGTTGCAATGGATTTAACAACCGCAGAAGTTTATGTTGCTGCTGTGCTTGCTGATGATAAGAACTTAATGGAGATATTTAAGACTGGTGGTAATTTCCACAGCAATATTGCCAAACTAGTATTTAATTTGCCTTGTGAAGCAGAAGAGATTGCAGAACACTATCCCACACAACGACAAGCAGCTAAGGCTGTTACCTTCGGCATTATGTATGGTGCTGGAGCAAATAAGATATCACAGCAAGTCACAGCTGACTCGGGCAGTACTTTTAGTAAAAGTCAAGCTCAAGAAGTTATTGATGACTACTTCAAACAGTTCCACAAACTTAAACAGTGGATAGACCAATCTAGTAAATTTATTATGGATAATGGATTTATCTATGGTGCTACTGGCAGAAAGAGAAGACTACCTAATGTCAATTCTGACAATCAAGGAATACAAAGTCATGAGGTTAGATCAGGTATGAACTTCTTAGTTCAATCCGTAGCCTCTGATATAAACTTACTAGGTGCTATTGATATGAACTCTTATATCAAGACAACAGGCATGAGGTCAAGAATCTTTGCATTAGTACATGATTCAATTCTAGCAGAAGTACCTGACTGCGAAGTCAATAGATACTCACAAGAGTTGCAACAATTTATACAACAGGATAGAGGATTTAGTATTCCAGGAACTCCAGTAGGTTGTGACTTTGATATTGGTGATGACTATTCCTTTGGGAAGTTTGAAGCCAAGTATGATATATGATAAAATAAAATTCCCTATCTTTGTATTGCATACAGATGATATAATGTCTGTAGACGGAATACTCTGGATAGAAAACCAAGTTCTAGATGATACAAATATGAAGGGAGAAACGCTCGGCATGAGGAGACTACAAAGTCCGATGCCTAGTATATATCCTTTGAAGTATATGATTAAAGATATAAGAGCTTACCTTGACCATCAAGGTAAGTTCTACATTGATACTAGAGGCCGTTGGTTTAGAAAAATAAAAACAATAAAAGCAAAGCTAAAGTACCATAAGATACTAAGAGTAGAGCAGAAAGAAGTAGTAAGTGTTCTATGGGTAAAAGATTGCCCTTATCCTTTCACTCTTGACAGACCTATTGCAGAAAGTGAAACTTGGGTAGGTCTACTATACAGAAATAAAATGCCTTGGCTAGTGTACGACACAGCAACTACTAAACAGAAAAATTCATGGAGAAAGATATGATAATAGTATTAGATAATATATTTATGCCTAATCAAGTAAAAGTATTTATAGAAGCGTTAACTCCTTCTATGCAAGAACCGTCGTTCTTTAAGTATGGAGCTACCCACACAAGTTCTCGTATGTGCAATAGAATACTAGAAAAAGCCCACGAACACATAGACTTAACAAAGAGTATAGGCTATGAGTACTGGACTCAACAAAATACTAAGCCTGCGGGGCGTCATCAAGATAAAGATGAAAAAGCTTTTAGCAAAGGAATAACAAGATTCCCTATGTGTTCAATAGTATATTATCTAACAGTAGATAGTTTAGTTGGAGGAGAATTAGTAGTTAATGATGTAGAGATATCCGCTATACCAAATAGATTAGTAATATTTAAACCAGGTCTAGAACATTATGTAAGACCGTTTACAGGTAATAGAGTTTCTATTGCAGTCAACCCATGGGAAACAAAGCTGTACAAATGAAAGAGTTTTTAATAAAAAAAGAGGAAATGTACTTTGATACTATTGCTTCTTATATACAGCCACCTTTATACACTAGATTAGCAGTTTGGCAAGAGTGGTTAGAAAGTGGGATGTCTGATTTCATGTATTCCTATCGGAGTGCTTTAAGTATAGACCCTTCCGAAATTAATAATGCATTCGGGGGCTTGAGACACAATAGTATCTCATTTAGGTGGTTTTATTTTTATGAAATGACTATAGATACGATCACCTATATAAAAGCAGGTCATTCTAAGAACCCTACGTCAAGGTGTGAGAGCATGAAAAAAGATTTAAGTTTCTCAAATCAAGGTATTATAGTAGGTGAGCCAACGATATTTCCTTTGGGGTTTCTTACTCAACGTGAATCACTGACTATAGAACAAGAAATATTTTGCAAACTAAAAAATTTAGGTGCATTGGAACGTACACCCTTTATAGTCGAGACTTTTGTGGGAAATACGGTTGGCATACCCACTACCCTATTTGACGGAGCTACTGAAATGTTTCAATATACATCAGACGATGAGTATAAAACGGAAGACTTAATAGAAACAATAGAGGGTTTGGCTATTATTGAGGCTAGACGTCTTGAATGTGTAAGACAACTAAAACAATTTAAAATACTAAACTGGTTAAGAGCATGAAAGCAGTTATAAGCGACAGAATATACTTAGAAGTATTACCTGCACAACAGAAAAAGATTGACGATGAACTGACGTATGCCATACCGTCGTTCAAATTCGGTGACCCACCACTCATTATAAAAAACATGGCACTTATAAGACAGGGACTAGTAGCGATACCGGTGGGCAGATTAGACCTAATCCCTGCAGACCACGAGGTTGTAGACAAGAGAACTACAGTCCCAGTAGACTTCCCCAAGTTTAATTTGACATTAAGACCAAGTCAACAATCAGTCTATGACGAGATTGGAGATGGCGGCATAATTAACGCTTGGGTGAGTTGGGGTAAGACATTTACAGGTCTTGCCATAGCTGCGAAACTAGGACAGAAAACCCTAGTGATAACCCACACTTTAGCTCTAAGAAAGCAGTGGGAAGATGAAGTAAAGAAAGTTTTTGATATCACGCCTGGAATTATAGGCAGTGGTAAATTTGAATTAGATAGTCCAATTGTTATTGGGAATATACAGAGTCTTTACAGAAAGATTCCGCAAATAAGACAAGAGTTTGGCACTCTCATACTTGACGAGATGCACCATGTTAGCGCAAGGTCATTTTCTAGAATAGTAGATAAAAATTGTGCTAGGCATAAGATTGGACTGTCAGGAACACTACAAAGAAAAGATGGTAGGCATGTTGTCTTCCGAGATTACTTTGGAGATAATGTTCTAAAACCACCAAAGGAAAACTTTATGATGCCTAAAATTCATATCCTACAAATGGATATAAGGTTCATGGACGGAAATGGTATTCCTTGGGCAAACAGAATTAATGAGTTAGCTTACAACCCAGAGTACCAACATTCTGTGGCAATGGCTGCGTCATCGTACGCCGCTAAAGGTCACAAAGTGTTAGTGGTATCTGATAGAGTAGACTTCCTCAGGAACTGCGCGGAGCTCACTGGTAGTAACGCAGTTTGTGTGACGGGCAAAGTCCATCACGAAGATAGAGCCGATATATTACAACAGATATATGAGGATAAAGACGTTCTGTATGGAACACAGTCTATATTCTCTGAGGGTATTTCTCTAAATATTCTAAGCTGTTTGATACTCGCAACACCAGTAAACAACGAGCCGTTACTTACACAGCTCATAGGAAGGGTAATTAGAGATTACGAAGGTAAACAACAACCAGTGATAGTAGATATAAATCTAATAGGCAAAACTGCAAAGAGGCAGGCTAGTCTACGCATGGGGTACTATATGAAAGAGGGATATGAGATATCAACCTTGTAAGGACCTCCGAAAAATACTACTTGACATTGGTTTCAAAAATTGTTATAATATATGATAAAATATAATTGGGAAAAGATAAATAGTGAGACCAACGGAGATTCCACTTCAATTCTTACTATAGTCCATTTATTGACTTATAAAAGAGTTCCTGCTAGTAGGAAAGACAAGACTTATAAATACTTCGGTAAGAGTTTTGTAGGGGATAGCTTTTTGCTAAACCCTAGACAGTTACTAGTAGAGAGGAAAAATTATAGCAATAAAGAAGCTGCGGAATATATCGCAATCGCTTCTTACCGAAATTATTTTAATTATAAACAGACAGGACAGACAACACTAGAGTTGATACATCTACCTGTCACGACAACGATAGTAAATCGCAACAGAATGCTTCGGA
>Ga0307986_10003717_pt1 | contig 10534 bp, 11 predicted proteins | sample EllFjometageno82_FD_203170 | JGI IMG/M metagenome (GOLD analysis project Ga0307986, IMG submission 203170) | Marine microbial communities from Ellis Fjord, Antarctic Ocean - #82 | ecosystem: Environmental > Aquatic > Marine > Unclassified | place: Southern Ocean | collected 2014-10-09
TATTGAATATATAATTAATGAGGTAAATGCTTTCTAAAATAAACTATTACTGAAGAGGATATGCCTGCTATTGATTAAATAAAGGTCAAGTGGTATTGATGCTTTGTAGCCCTCACTTTACCTGTTGCTTTAGTGTTTTATTTACTAAGGACAAGTTCCCCAGACGGGTTTGTTGTCTTCTTTTAGTGCTGAATTTTGATGACCTAAACTAGCTGCTTTTCTCCAATCAGCAAAAGTGACTATTTTGTTTCATAAATTTTTTTGTATTTATATATAAATAGACATTTAATTAAATTTTATAAAATAAATTTATGCTTAGACATATTATACTCTTTGCTTTGTTAATTACAGCCTCATATGGTTATTCACAAAACAGCTCTTCTGGCCTTATCAAACCCTTTGGTATTTCAAAGTCGGAACTAATAAATGTTGAAAGAGCTCCAAACAAAGCTGGAAAAAATGCCTTTATATACAATTATCACACGCCATCTTTGCAGCTGGACAAAGATAATAAGCAGCCATATGGATTTTTAATAAAATACAGGTTTAACAGTAGCAATGAGCTAGTAGAAATACAAAAAATATCTTATTTTTTAAACAGAGGTTACTTGTAACCGAGAGTGGACTTTTTCCTAAAATGGGTATCGGAGTGGTTTTTATATCGGAGTCAATTTTTTTCTTACCATGCTCTTTCAAAACTATTTTTATCGAAGGATTTATTTTGAGTTATGAAAGTTGTTTTTTGATTATTGTTTGAATTAAAATTGGAGTGAGAATTAAATAATTTACTTAGTAAAGCGATTGGAGTTAGGATTAAAAAAAAAATTAAAGAGAGTAAAACATTAGGTATAATTTGACTTAATATGTATGAAACTTTAAACCAGATCTTTTCTATTATAATTGATGATTTATATGAAAGAACTCCTATTCCAGAAAGGAATAAGCAGACATAAAAAATTATTTCATTGTCGAGGAAGTAATTTAAAAACAAAAGTCCAAAAACAATTGTCAATAGGGTTAAAGAAGGATTAGATTTTAGTTTCATTAAAATAAGGTATAAATAAAGGGTGATAATGCACTACTTCCTGCGAAAACAATTAAGAATCCTATTAATAGTAGAACTACTATAACTGGCATTAACCAAAACTTCTTTTTAGACAATAAAAATTCAAAAAGTTCTCTCATAAATTAAAAATCAAAATATATGAATTGTTGTGATTCTTTTTTAAAGTTTATTAAAATTAAGAAGACACATATGATTACAAATATCTTAAAAATTAATTTAGGAAAGGTAACAAATAGGTTTCTTTCATCAAATCGTTGTGTCCAATCTACTAAAACTAAAACTAAAATATAGAAACTTATTTTTGGAGATAAATGAGTAACGATGTTAATATTAGAAATCATTGAGGTTAGGTAACTAAATGAATCTCCAATCGACTCACTTCTGAAAAACACCCACCCAATCGTAACTAATAAAAATGTTGTTACAACGTTGATAAATTCTTTAAGGGATGGGAGCAATGTGTTTGCTGCAATTATTGAACTTGTGTAGTTCCTGTTTTTGTTGAACATGAAAGTTGGTAGGAAAAGAATTGAGTGGAACAATCCCCAGAATATAAATGTCCAATTTGCACCATGCCAAAAACCACTTACAAGGAAAATGATAAAGATGTTTCTAATCGATTTCCACTTTCCTTCTTGTGAACCCCCAAGTGGGATATACAGATAATCTCTAAACCATGTTGAAAGGGAAATATGCCATCTTCTCCAAAATTCTCCAATGTTTCTTGAGAAGTAGGGGAACTTGAAATTCGACATTAATTCAAACCCTAAGAGTTTTGATGTTCCGATCGCAATATCAGAGTAACCACTAAAATCACAATAAATTTGAAATGAGAAATAGATTGCTCCTAACCACAGAGTTCCTCCACCAAAATCTTGGTAATTACTAAATATATCGTCAACTATTGGAGCGAGTGAATCAGCAATCACGACTTTTTTAAACATTCCCCAAAGGATTAATTTTAACCCCTGAATTACTTGATCATATTGAAATTCTCTTTTCTTTAGAATCTGTGGGAGTAAATTTGAAGCTCTTTCAATTGGACCGGCAACTAATTGTGGAAAAAAGGAAACGAAGGAGGCAAAAGAAATAAAATCTTTTGTAGGTTCTAACTTCTTTCTATAAACATCAATAGTGTAAGACATTGTTTGGAAAGTGTAGAATGAGATTCCAACAGGTAGAATAATATTCAATGTCCAAATACTTTTTATTTCATATCCTAATGAACTAAATAATTCAACCCAAGAATCAACAAAGAAATTGTAATATTTAAAGAATCCTAAAACACTTAGATTAAATAAAACAGAACCCCAAAGAAGTAATTTTTGTTTTTTCTTAGATGATTGATCAGATATACTTAAACCAATTACATAATCAACAACTGTAGAAAGGAAAATGAGAGATAAAAATCGATAATCCCACCAACCATAAAACACATATGAACTAACAAGAATAAGTGTGTTCTGATATTTTAGGTTTTTATTGAATACAAACCAGTATAAAATAAAAATTGTGGGAAGGAAAAGTAAAAATTCAATTGAGTTAAATAACATTAACTAAAATTTAATTGGAAATAATATCCTTTATTTTCGGATAAAGAGATTCAGATATTCTTTGATGCCCAAACTCATTAGGGTGAGAATCTCCCGGTATTATTTGAAGTTCTTCAAACGGTATTTCTTTTATTGATGGAAGTAAGTCATGGTATTCAAATCCTAACTCTTTAGAAAGAGATTTCATTTTTTCATGTATTGTTTCAAAAGGATAATCTTCCAAAAAGTGAATATCTGGAATAACTGTTAACAATATCTTCGTATTAGTTTTTATTGAGTATTCTGATAGTTTATTTAAAGATTTCTTCATCTCAATGAATGACGGATTTTCATCTTCATAAAGATTTCTGTAATATGATTTTAAATCAAATTCTGATTTTGATGAAAGTTTTTTAAAAGTCATTTTTAAGGTTGCAAATAACTGTGAGTTTTTAATTAACCAATTTGGGTTCCCAATTGGAAGTGTTTCAGCGTCATTAATGAAATAATTAATGACTATTAATTCTGGAGATATGTCTATTTGATTTGAAAGAAAATTATTTACATATCTAAAGGTATTGTAATTACCTATAGATCCGTTTAGAACTAAATAATTTAATGAATCTGATAATAGTTTTTCTTGAATGATTTGAGGATAAGAGTCTGTATTTTCAATTCCCCATCCTAATGATATTGAAGATCCAAGGAAAAGTATTTTTTTATCATTAACATCATATTCATCAGATCTCATGCCTTTTGAATTTAACTTAATCTCTACACCTTGAAGAATTGCAGCTTTATCCGATACATGATTATGTCCAAGAACTGGGTCTTGGATTTTAAGTTCATTAGCATACCTCCACATTTCAATATCATAATTCTTCATGTCTGAATTGATCATCCTAATTAATCCTTCAATGATAAAAACTGATACTATTAAAATAAAAACCTGATATAAAACTATTTTAATTATTTTCATTTTGTTTGTTCTAGACTTTTTATCTTTTCGAAAATTATATTAGACACTAATTCATTACCTTCTGAATTAAGATGTGTATCATCAATAAAATATTTCTTCTCTTTGGGGATTAAAGACTCTAGATCTATAACATTTACCTCTGACTCTAATATTATTTTATTAAGTGATTCTACAATACTTTTCTCATGGTGTGGAATATTGAAATAAGGTTCGGTTAGAAAAACAAACTTAATGTCAAATTCTTCAGAGATCTTCTCAAATAAATTAATTACTCTTATATATTCTATATTTGAAGAATCATTGAACCTAGATTTACTCTCATTTTTATTGATTTTACTTGGAAGAAGATTAATCGATTTAAGATGGTAATAGATATTTGTGAACCAATATGTTTTGAGATAGTTTAAAAAAAGGAATAGTTTACTTTTACTTGAATTAAGAATTGATTGATTGTTATCCAATTCCCAATAACTATTATAAGAAGAAAGTTGTCCAACGTCATTTAATGTTCCCATTAAAAAAACGTACTTGGGTTTGTACTTTAACCCTTTTGATAGGTAGGAAAACAAAGAATTAATATTATTACTTCCGGAAACTCCTCCATTTAAGACTTGAGTTTTTACACTCCCTAGATTGTTTAATTTTGATTGAAGTTTGTATGTAAATCTGTCCTTGTATTCTAATTGAATGTTTTCAACTGTGCTACCGCCCAGAAAAATAATAACCGATTCAATATTGTTTTTATCTTCATTCAAAAATCCATCATTATTTGTAAAAAAGTTGATTTTTTTATCCGTATTATTTAGAGTAAATGTCTTATTCTGATTTGGAGAATGTTCTCTTAAATTAATTGTTCTTTCAGAGTAAATAGGTAAAGAAATAACCGGAAGTAACTTTTCTACTAAAATCAATCCAACAAGTAATACCGTTAAGTTTATTAAAAGTGTTTTGAAAATTTTAATCATTTTTAAATTGTTGTTTATCAATTTTCGTTGTCTGTTCTTTTTTTAAGTACAAGAAATTTTCAATGACTAAAACATCCATTTCAGTATTCATAAAACATTTAAAAGCATCTTCTGGTGAATTTACGATAGGTTCACCTCGAACATTAAAACTAGTGTTTACTAATACTCCAACATTAGTAATTTTTTTAAATTCATTAATAAGTTTCCAATATCTAAGATTTGTTTTTTTACTAACTGTTTGGATTCTTGCACTGAAATCAACATGTGTAATTGATTGTAGTTTTGATCTATTGGTATATAGTTTTCCCCAATAATTTAATTTCCAATATCCTTGAGGAACATTAAGTTTAATTTTTTCTTGAATTTTTTTCACCATCAACATGTAAGGACTCATAGTTTCCCCTTCAAAAAATTTACTATAATCTTCTTCAAGAACTGACGGTGCAAAGGGTCTGAATCCCTCTCTATATTTTATCTTTAAATTAAGTTTTTTTTGCATTTCAGGGTTTCTTGGATCTGCAAGTATTGATCTATTCCCAAGAGCTCTGGGTCCAAATTCTGATCTCCCTTGAAACCATCCAATCACATTACCCTCTGAAATTAATCCAGCAACTGTCTCTGATAACTCTTCAAATGATTCCACATGTTCATAGTTTGCTTTATACTTCTTATTGGTGATTATAATTTCTTTATTAGAAAAGTATGGACCTAGGTACGATCCTTTCATTAAATCATATTCTTTAGAATAATGTCTTTCAGAATCAAAATACATATGATTGATGGATAAGGCAGCCCCTAATGACCCACCTGCGTCTCCTGAAGCGGGTTGTATGTAAATATTTTCAAATATCCCTAATTCTTCAATTTTACCATTAGCAACACAATTAAGAGCAACACCTCCTGATAAACACAAATTATTTGAGTTAGTTAATTTCTTTGCCTCCCTTAACATCTTAATGACAATTTCCTCAGTAACCATTTGAATGGCTAAAGCCATATTACAATGAGTCTGAGATATCTCTTCTTCTTCTTCACGAGTATGAAATCCAAATAAAGATTTGAAAGACTTTTCTTTTATCATTCTCAGTCCGTAGGTGTACTTAAAATACTTTTGATTTAAGAAGATTGATCCATCTTGCTTTATGTCTACAACTTCAGATTTTATTTTCTCTATAAATAATTTGGTTTCTTCTAAGTCTTCAATTCCATAAGGAGCTAATCCCATTAATTTATACTCTCCTGAATTCACCTTAAATCCTAGATAGTATGTGAAAGCACTGTATAGAAGACCAACTGAATGGGGGAAGTGAAGTTCTTTAAGTATTTGAATATCCTTATTTTCTCCTTTACAAATAGATGCAGTACACCATTCACCAACTCCATCAATAGTAAGAATTGCACTCTCTTTGAAATTAGATGGGTAAAATGCACTAGCTGCATGAGAAATATGGTGTTCAGTAAAAAGAAGATTTAGGTCTTTCTTTTTTAAACTAGGTTCTATTTCTTTAAGATTATCATAAATTAATTTTCTGAGAAAGAGTTTTTCTTTTAACCATACAGGTATTGATTTTATAAAAGGAATTAATCCTTTAGGAGCAACTTGATAAAAAGTACTAAGTAATCTTTCAAACTTTACAATGGGTTTATCATAAAAAACAACCGCGTCTAATTCTTCAATTTTTAGTCCACTTTCTTCCAAACAAAATTTTATAGCATTGGAAGGGAATTCTGGAGTGTGTTTTTCTCTTGTAAACCTTTCTTCTTGAACTGCAGCAACAATTTCGTTATCAATTATGATAGTTGCTGCTGAATCGTGATAAAAGCAAGAAATACCTAATATTTTCATTCAGCTAATATAATCCGATAAATTAAACTTCACAAAACATCTATTCAACTTATCACAAACTCTACCTGTAGTCCAACTTCCCATAAAAGGGTCTAAAACTAATTTAAACTCTTTGGATGTTTGAAGAACAGGTAGAGTTATAATTTCAAATGGTAATGATGCAGGTTTACCCCCTAACTATATTTAGACCCCCAAACAAAAGGGGGGGGGGATCACAACCCATAAAACCTCAGTAAAATAAAGGTTTAGCGCTGTGGCTTACTAACAAAACCTTACTGAAGAGAAAAACCTCCTTGAATTAATCTAAAAAACACTAAAAATGGCTAAAATCACTCAAAATTGATCAAAAAACGCTCAAAATAGATCAAAAATGACCAAAAAGTGAGTTTTTTACGAAATTAGAATTACTGAAGATGATATGCCTGTTATTCAACTGTAATAGTTCCATACATACCATCGTGAACTGAACATTGGTAGTAATACGTTCCTGCAGCTGTAGGTGTCCAATTTACTACTCCGCTTTTAGCTCCATTATTAGTCACTAGGACAAGTTCCCCAAACAGGTTTGTTGGCATCTAATAAAGAAGAACCAGTTGAAAATCCACCTGGTTGATTTGCAATATTGGAAACGCACCATCCTGATAAATCTTGATTAAACACAGAGGCATCTCTAAACATATTACCCATATTGGTCACACTAGATGTATCCCAGTTGCCAATATCTTGATTAAATATTGTGTTGCGAAATAAATAACTCATACTAGTAATACTAGATGTATCCCAACTTCCGATATTTTGGTTAAACAAGGAAGCTCCATCAAACATAGTTTCCATTCTTGTAACAGAACTTAAATCCCACCCTCCAATATTTTGATTAAACTCATTACAAGTGTATTTTTCATCAACCTCTATTAAATGTACACCACACATCTTTGTTTCCTCTTCAATGTTAAGGCAATTCAAACAACCGTTACTTAGACTTAAGTTTTTCATGTTATAATTTTTAATGTAATCTACATTACAATTAAATTGGTTTAAATAATTGATTTTTAGTAATTTGTATTTAGAATAAATTAAAATAATCTTTAAGAATAAAGAGATTAAAATATCAACTAACGTTTATTTTTATTGATCTATTAACTTAACACCCTGTTTTCTAGCTAGTTTTTTTATGCTTATAAGACCCATCGGGTAAAATAGTTGGCAAATTATATATTGGGTTATTTATTAATTTAAATATTTCAGTATCAATTTTTTCTAACAAACACGCAGTGTTTAATTTCCATTCATCATTAATATCATTTAATCGATTTTCTTGAGCTCCAAGCAAAGAAGTTAATGCCCAGTAGAAATATTCAATGGTTTGACAGGTTTCGTAATCACAAGTTGAGTCGTAATAACTGAACCAAGCTTTTTCAGGATAAACAGAAGGGATTTCAAAAAACTGTCCTCCTCTAGCAATATCCATTGCTTTTGACAACATTGATCTTTCGTTTTGACCAAAAGCCTCTGGATAGGCATATGAATGACCGGCATTATTAATTAAATGAAGAACTTCTTCTAATGATGCGTCGAATTTTCCAACTTTTCCGTCAGAAACGAAAGAAGGATTGGTTTCATCATTTCCTAAATCTTGTCCAATTCTCCCTGAAGGGGTACTTATATTTAAATCCTTTTCCTTTTTCCACATAACTAAAAAAGCCTTATTCTCTAACATTTTATTTAACACCAATTGATTATCTATTAAACCGTCCTCATCATTATCAATATATTGAGCCATTACATTAGCAGCGTGTAATAAATTAGAGTCTTGAACTTCTGCTACTGCGTATATATCAATCCCAAAAACAACAACCTTTCTGTTAAAGCTAGATAATTTAATATCATTATTTTGTATAATATTGAAATTCGGGTCATTCCCGTTACTGATTGGTAAACTAGATTCATTTAATGTTCTACAGCAATTAAACATAAAAGTGCAGAAAAATAATAATGATATATTTAGTTTAATTTTATACATAATAGACCAATATGCAAAACAGTTTTTAAAGCTTGTAAATAAAGGTCAAGGGGTAATGATGCTTTGAAACCCTCACTTTAACTGTTGCTTTTAGTGGGGGTTTTTATATGTTATTTTATGTTTTATACTAGAAAGAAAATCCAAAGCCAAGATTTGCTACAACGATTCCGTTATCTGAAATGCCAGGAAACTTAGGAATTTCGACAACTTCTACCTCAGTTAATGATGAATCCGCATTATCTTTGGCCGTAATTGTGATTTCAGTTGGAAAGCTACCAATGCTATATCCAACTTCAAAACGAACATAAAATGTTCCACCAGTTTTTAAACCAAGTTTTAATGCGGTTCCAGTGAATTTAAAATTAGTATCAGCAGTTCCTAATCTTCCACTGGCTCCATCTAGTTCAATAGCACTATTCTTTCCTTTGATGGAGAAATTAGAAATTCCCGCACCGAGATAAAATCCTTTACCCCTCTGATTAAAATAATAGTTTAAACCGAATTCTGAATAGCTAAGACTTCCTGAGAAACTTTCTCCAGTTTCATTGTAATCTAATTTTGTGTAATCAACGTAAGGCGCGAAATGATTGTTTAAAAAAGGGAGGTTGTATTCAATCCCACCCGTTACTAAGTTTGGGACTCCAACTTTAACACCAATAGAAAATCTTTTTACTTTATTTAAATCTTCGTTAGAGCCTTTTTCGGTTGCTTCGTATTCAATTACATCAGACGAGAGCGTATTAGATACGGCTGAAGTATTGACTTCAGTTGCACTCTGTGAAAAAGATAACTGGAGGGCAATCAAAGTCAAAGTGATAAATAGAGAATTTTTCATTTTTTTTATCGAAGATATTGTTTTTTTTAATGATTTATTAAAAAAATTAGAGGAAAACGATAAAGAAATTACAAAACTGTTTTTAAAGCCTATTTTAATTATCTGAACTTACTGAAGAGGTTATGGCTGTGGTTTAAAAGGTGTGTCCAGGCAGACTAATGAAAAAATTAGTGTGGTTCTGCCATGTAAACCTCTGGATTTAATCCCCCGTCAACAAGACCAAAACAATGCTCAGAAGTATTTTTAAAAGTTAAAGGTACGAGTCACAAGAATACCATGTGAAATTTTCACGAGGGAAGGTATTCTCCTCCTGAACTTACTGAAAATTTAAGAAAAAATTTATTCAATTGTACATTCAGCTCCCAGTGCATTTAGTAATGCTTTATAGGTTGTAACCATCTCTAAAGTTACGGTTTCTCCCGATTCAGGATTATTTGCCCCAACACAAAAACCCGCTAATTCATCTGATGTAATATCGTTTGCTCCAAAAGAGGAACAAACTAAACATTGGTTTCCTGAATCCGAATCATCATCACTTGAACAAGAAACAATAGGAACTAAGAATAATAATATAAGTAGCTTTTTCATAATATTTTATTTATCAATACAATATACGAAACTATTTTTAAAGCTTGTTTTATATAAAGCGGCTAAGCTAATTTTGGCTTAGAGAGAAGGATTGGTTAGATAATATACCCATTTGAGCAGCACAGTCCCAAAAGGAAAATGGATTTAATTTGAGAGGGTGGGGTTAATATTGAAACTTTTAGGCTGGACTTTTTTGGCCAATCATCTATATATCCTTTTTCCCATTGTTGTGTTTCTAATTCTTTATCTGTTGATAAGCATCTTAGAGTTAGTCTTCTCATTAATAACAGGAGTCTACTCAAATATATTAAATATATAATTGATGAGGTAAATGCTTTCTAAAAGCAACTATTCCTGAATAGGATATAGACGTTATTGATTAAATAAAGGTCAAGTGGCACTTATGGTTTCGCCCTCACTTTAGCTGTCGCTTTTAGTGGGGGTTTTTTATTTCTAAAAATATCTGGACTTATTGAAAAGGATATATCTGTGGTTTGTACCTGTTTTTCTATTAATTTAATTCTCGAATCTTAATGTTTTTAAAATAAGATTTCCCCGGGTGGTCTTGAAAGCAAATATAGCCACTGGTAAATTTTCCGATATCATACCATCTTTTATCTCCCAAATAAGGATAATCTTCAGATTTGCTGAATTTACTGTTGTTAAAAAGCATCTCCCAATCTTCACCTCTTAGTTGAAATTC
>Ga0307986_10003720_pt1 | contig 10530 bp, 8 predicted proteins | sample EllFjometageno82_FD_203170 | JGI IMG/M metagenome (GOLD analysis project Ga0307986, IMG submission 203170) | Marine microbial communities from Ellis Fjord, Antarctic Ocean - #82 | ecosystem: Environmental > Aquatic > Marine > Unclassified | place: Southern Ocean | collected 2014-10-09
TGAATTTTACTCTGCTACTTCTTCTTTTACTTTACCGGGTTTGCGAGCAGCAGGTTTACGTTTTGGCTTGGCTTCAACGTCAACATCACCAAGAGGAAGTTCGAGGGGCTCAGGTTCTTTTTTCTCAACTTTTTCTTTAGGCTTTCTTGGCCTTCTCGGTTTCTCTGCCTTTTCTGATTTTTCTTCCACTGGCGCTTTAAGAAAGGAAATATCTTCTACCGCGATGGTTTCTGTGGCGATGGTTTCTGACTTTTCAGGCACCTCAGCTGCTGGTTCTTCATTGATTGCAACAACATTGGTTTGTTTTTTGGCTTCTTGCTGTCTTTTTAATTCTTTATCTTTTTCGCGTGCCTGCTCCTGCGCTGCATCCGCGGCCGTAAATTCGGAATAAAGAGTAAAATAATGATGGGCAAATTGTCCAAAGGCTTCTGACGATTGACGGTCACGGGTTCTGCATTCGTCGGCTAATTCTTTATATCTATCATAAAGCTGCTTGACGTTACCGCGCTGTTTGCCGGTTGGGCCATGGCTATCTATTTGATTAGTCGCGCTTGACGGTTGTTGTGACGGCCTGTTTGAAGGACCTTTATGACCGCTATGGCCACCACGACTTCCTTGGTTTCTACCACGATTATTTTGTTTATTGCTGTGTCTCGACCTGTTGTTATGTCGAGGCTTTTGATTTGAGCTCATTAAATTTATTATTACTTTATAGGGCTTTCATAAATACAGTAGACCATAGAGATCTTTACTGTCTCAAGCACGGTTCAATTTAAGAATTTTGGAGTTATATTGCCGAATATTTCATTCAGCACCCACGCATATCTTTTGCGTAAGCTGACTTTACCCTGCTAATTGTTAAATGCCAAGGTACTTTTTAATTTAATTTCCAAAATAGTCGCAGATTAGTCATTGTCTAATCACCAAACACCTATCTCGGCGTCCAAGGTCCTTATAAACGGTAATATTATTAAACCCTGAAGATATGAATATTTCCTTAACATTATCAGCCTGTGTGTGACCTATTTCCAAAATAATCATGCCGTTTGGATTTAAATGCGTAAAAACCTGCCCCGCGATTAAGCGATAATCACCTAAGCCATCAGAACCAGAAAATAAAGCAGTATCCGGTTCATGATCACGCACTTCTGGTGAAAGGCCGTCTTTTTCATCAAGTCCTATATAAGGTGGATTGGAAATGATGATGTCAAATTTTTCTTGATGGCCAAGTTTTTCCGTCCAATGACTGATCCTAAAATCGGCGCGCTTTAAAAGTGATAAGCTCTGCGCGTTTTCTTTTGCGACGGTTAATGCTTTATCAGAAATATCTATGCCAAGTCCCGTTGCATTTGGAAATTCGTTAAGCAATGTCAGCAATAAGCATCCGCTACCCGTTCCCATATCGAGTATTCGCAATTCTGCTTTCGTATCTTTGGTGTCTTTGAGGCAGGCTTCGATTAATGTTTCACTGTCGGGGCGGGGTGTCAGGGTATCTTTCGTCACTTTAAAATTAAGCGACCAAAATTCTTTGTCGCCAAAAATTTGCGACATGGGCATTCTGGATACTCTTAAACCCACTAGTCTATCAATTTCCATAAGATCATTTTCTGAAATTATCAGCTCTGTTTCAAGGGCGTAATCTATTGGGCTAATATCCAATACATGCGTAATAAGCAGTTGCGCATCCAGCACCGCCTCTTCAATCAGTGCTACCTTTAGTTTACGCACTGTTTCTGGCCTTAGGGACGCGAGGTTTTTCACTTAACCTTCCATGGCGGCGAGTTGTTCGGCCTGATGTTCGGTAATAAGTGAAGTAATCACTTCTTCAAGACCTTCACCCGCCAAAATTTGATCGAGCTTATAAAGAGTAAGGTTAATACGGTGATCCGTCATTCGTCCTTGAGGGAAATTATAAGTCCTAATACGTGCCGAACGATCCCCGGAACCGATTTGATCTTTACGGTCAGCCGAACGTACCGCATCACGTGCTTCTTTTTCAGCGGCATAAACACGTGACATTAAAACTTTCATGGCTTTTTGTCGGTTTTTATGTTGAGATTTCTCATCCTGTTGCTGAACGGTAATTCCGGTTGGAATATGAACAATACGCACCGCACTATCAGTGGTATTCACCGACTGACCGCCCGGACCACTAGCCCGGAATATATCAATACGGAGGTCTTTATCATCCAGAGTAATATCAATCTCTTCAACTTCTGGCATAACCGCGACGGTCGCGGCGGATGTATGAATGCGTCCTTGTGTTTCCGTATCCGGTACCCGCTGTACACGGTGTCCGCCGGCTTCATATTTTAATTTCGCAAAAACACCGGGACCGCTAACGGACACAATCGCTTCTTTAAAGCCACCAGAATCACTGGATGAAGTGCTTACCGCTTCGAAGCGCCAACCTTGTGTAGCCGCATATTTTTGATACATACGGTATAGATCGCCGGCAAATAACGCCGCTTCATCGCCGCCTGTACCTGCGCGAATTTCAAGCATGGCATTTTTATCATCATCTACATCTTTTGGTAGCAACATCAATTGTACCTGATGTTCAAGTTTAGGAATTTTATCCTTGAGTTCCTGAAGTTCCATTGTCGCCAGTTCACGCATTTCAGCGTCACTGTCCTCATCGGTAATCATTTCCGCAAGATCATGACTTTCCTGAATATTACTTATATATTTTTTGGCAATTTTTACCACCGGAGTGAGATCGCTATACTCTTTAGAAATTTTCACGAATTCATCTGAAGAAAGCGCCTCGCCGCCAGACATTAGATGTTCTAGTTCCTCATGGCGGACTATAAATTGGTCTAATCTTTCGCGTGGTATCATTTTTCATTTTCCAATATATAGGCGACAAGATTTGACAGCGAAACTTCTTCCTGACTACCCTGATCAAGGTTTTTCACCATGGCAACACCGCGAGATATTTCATCTTCGCCGATCAAAACCGCAAAAACTGCATTTTGTTTATTTGCCCGCTTCATACGTTTGCCGACATTGCCTTTATAGGCCATGTCAACAACAATACCGTTGGTTCTTAGATCATGAGCCACTTTCAAACATGCCGACTGGGTTGTCGCACCAACAGGTGTCACGATCACTGGACGGTTAGTTTTTTGCAAGATGTCTTCTGAGATAAGCTCAGCCAATCTTTCCATTCCCGCAGCCCAACCAATGCCGGCAGTTTTTGGCCCGCCCATCATTTCCATCAAACCATCATAACGGCCACCCGCAATAACGGTTCCCTGTGCCCCTAATTGATCAGTGGTAAATTCGAACGCTGTGTGACAATAATAATCCAAGCCCCGTACCAAACGATCATTGATTTTATAATCAATGCCAAGATCTTCGAGGCCATCCGTTACAGTCGCAAAGAAATCTTTGGTTTCTTGATTATAGTATTCACCAATTCTTGGCGCATCAGCAATCAAAACGCGGTCGCCTTCATCCTTACTATCAAGAATACGCATGGGATTTTTTTCAAGCCTAACCATACTATCTTCACTAAGAGCGCCTTTATGACCACTGAAATATTTCACAAGCGCATCGCGATAATCATTACGGCTTTCCGGGTCACCTAAACTGTTGAGCTCTAGGGTAATATGCTGGCCAATGCCCAATTCATTTAATAGATCAGAAGCTATTGCCAGTACTTCAATATCGGCTTGAGCTTCTGGCACACCAATAATTTCCACATCCATTTGGTGAAATTGTCTCATCCGACCTTTTTGGGGGCGTTCGTAACGGAAAATAGGACCAAAGCTATAGAATTTGCACGGTGTTGATTGCTGAAGGCTATTTGACATAAACGCACGGGCGATACCCGCCGTATATTCAGGACGTAGGGTAATTTGTTCCCCGCCGCGGTCTTCGAATGTATACATTTCTTTATTCACCACGTCGGATGTTTCACCGAGTGTGCGTTTAAAGGTTTCGGTAAATTCGAATATAGGTGTGTCTATTTCCTGATGGTTATACCGCGAGGCCACACCCTTGAAAATTTCAAATATTGTACGGAACCGAATAGACTTATCGCCTAATATATCGTGTGTTCCACGTACTGGCTGAAGACGCGCCACTTTCCTTCTCCCTAACTTATCTAAGAATTTTGTTGTTGAGTACTTTCAATTTCGGCAGCTTTAGCCTCAACAAGTTTAATAATATGTTCGATGATACCTTCATCATCTATTTTATGATCAGTGACACCGTTTAAATAAACCATATGATTACCGTTACCGCCGCCGGTAAGGCCAATATCCGTCTCACGGGCTTCCCCGGGACCGTTTACAACGCAGCCAATGATGCTCAAACTTAAAGGCGTTGAAATATGCTCAAGCCGTTTTTCGAGTGTTTCAACGGTTTTAATCACTGGGTAGGCCTGTCTAGCGCATGACGGGCAAGAAATAATGCGTACACCACGGTGACGAAGACCAAGACTTTTGAGCATGTCAAAGCCGACTTTAATTTCTTCTACGGGATCCGCAGAAAGCGACACACGTATACTGTCTCCAATACCCGACCATAATAACATTCCCATGCCAATAGATGACTTCACGGTCCCTGCCCGAAGGCTACCTGCTTCGGTTACGCCTACATGCAGCGGATAATCGCACGCATCAGCAAGTCCCTGGTACGCCGCAACGGCCAAAAACACATCAGACGCCTTAACGCTGATTTTAAATTCATGAAAATCATTGTCTTCCAGAATACGGGCGTGCTCAAGGGCACTTTCGACCATAGCATCAGGACACGGTTCACCGTATTTTTCAAGAAGGTGCTTTTCGAGTGAGCCCGCATTTACACCAATGCGCATAGAACATCCATGATCCTTGGCCGCCTGAACTACTTCTCGAACTCGCTGAGAATTTCCAATATTTCCTGGATTAATGCGAAGACACGCAGCACCTGCTTCTGCTGCTTCGATCCCGCGCTTATAATGAAAATGTATGTCGGCAATAATGGGAACAGAAACATTAGCTATTATTTCTTTTAATGATTTTGTTGATGCTTCATCAGGACAAGAAACACGCACTATATCCGCGCCTGCATTTTCAAGATCATGAATTTGCGCCACAGTTGCCTTTACATCCGTGGTTAATGTATTGGTCATGGACTGGACGCTGATCGGTGCATCGCCCCCAACAGGAACATTTCCCACCATAATCTGGCGGCATTTACGTCTGATAACATCGCGATATGGGCGAATACTCATTTATTAAGCCTAATATAGATAATTTGAATATTGCAAAAACATGCAAACCTCCCCCTTAATAACAAGGAGAAGCGCTTTTGGAAAATAGTTTATTTAAAGAAAGGACATAATTTTAGTCAAGCAGGGTGAGTTTTTGCAATTTTTCTTGTTCTAAGACGATGTTTTTTACAATTTCACCTTCGCCGCCAAGTGGCTTAATGGCATCGTTTCCAACAAAAACAGAAAGAGCCGCAGCATTATTTGTCATCAAATTTAGACCAAATGCTTTTGGCGGAACCAATTCTTCACCTTTAGCAAGAATCTTATCTATAAGTACCGTTCCGTCATCTTGTGAAATTCTAATCCAGACGTCTTCTTTGGCTGTTAAATATACATCTGCCATATTTGTCGGGTTTATTTGTGGCACTTCTTTTTGAGCAACGACCACATTTTCTTTCTGAGGCTCAAAGGCAATCACAGGAACCACAGTATTGAATTGAACGGCTTCAGTTGTCGTGCTGATAGTATTTGAAGCTACAGATATTGAAATTTCTTCGGCATCCGAACGATCATAACTACTCCATACACCCACTAATATCGCAACACTTAAAGAAGCGGCCCACGCGGCTCCTTTAAGGGGGAAACTATCATGCTTTTCTGCTTCTGGGAATGTAAGTACGGCATTATCTTCAGATCCCGCATATTCCTGTACATAAATAGCTATGATTTTCTGGGTATCTAAACCTAAATAATTTGAATAATTTTTTAAAAAGCCCGTCGCATAACAAGGCGATGGAAAAGATCCAAAGTTATCTTGTTCAAGGGCTTCTATGAGATAGGGTTTAATACATAATTCGCGCGCAATAACGTTCAAGTCTCTGACTTTATGTTTTTGTCTCGCTTGTCTTAGTAACTTTCCAACACTTTTCTGTGTTTGGTCACTTTTTATTTCTGTGCAAGTAGAGTTCACTTTTCATTCCCGCTTTTATAGTCATCTATACTGTTTATTTTAAACTTTTTATATAGATGCTGTCTGCAATCATTTGGTTTATGGTCCGCATTATGACCGAATAAGATTATAATTTCGTTAAAGCAAAATACTTTCTTATTTTATAACCACTTAGACTAACAAACTTCTCCCTTTTTCCCCGTGGAGTCAAAGTCAACATTATATTAATGCAATTTGTCAACAAAAAACCGCAACTATCCGTAAATATAGGGTAAATACGCCTGAATCACTGGATTCTGACGCCATTGTCCTTAGCAAACTCAATCAATTGGTTCCTGATAGAGGGGTCAGAACGACTCAGTAAATCCTTCATTAAAGGCTCTAAAGCACTAATATCAAGGCTTCTAATCATCATCTTAACTGGGCCAATTGCAGTAGGAGCAATAGACAGCCTGCGATAGCCAATAGCTAGCAGCGCCATGGCGCCTATAGACTTGCCACCTATTTCCCCGCAGAGCGTGAGCGGCACATCATATTCGTTACATTTTTGCACTATAAACCTTAACATCGTGAGTGCCGGTGGTGATAACGTATCATATCGTTTATTCAATTTTGGATTTTCTCGGTCACTGGCAAAAAAGAACTGCATAAGATCATTACTGCCGATGGATATAAAATCAACAGTCGGCAATAAATTATCCAATTGCCAAACAAGGCTAGGAACTTCTAGCATCGTTCCAACCTTTACGTCATTTGGCATGGGCCTGTTATTTTTCTTATGGCGTTCAAGCTCCCTTTCCAAAATTTCTTTTGCAAATTTAAATTCACTCACATCCGTAATCATAGGAAACATAACATTTAAAGTTGTTCCTGCTGCTGCAGTGATTAGAGCACGTAGTTGATACCTTAAGAGTGCCGGTCGATCGAAAGCAATTCTTATCGCCCGCCAACCAAGGGCCGGATTTACTTCTTTTTCACGCTTTAAAAAGGAAACTTCTTTATCACCACCAATATCCAAGGTTCTAAAGGTTACTGGCTTTTCACCTGCGGCTTCAATGATCGATTTATAAAATTCGGCTTGAGGGTGAATACGCGGCAATGTTTCACTGATCATAAACTGAAACTCTGTTCGAAATAATCCAACACCCGTTGCCCCTGTTCGGTGCATTCCATCAATATCCATGGCCAAGCCGCCATTGATAACAAGTTCAATTTCCACGCCATCTTTTGTAATGACCGGCTTATCTCGCATGTCATCATATCGCGCAAGCAATTTGGCCCTCGCCGCAATATTATCACGATAACTTTCAAGGATATCCGGTGGTGGTGAAATGTAAACTTCGCCGTCCAATCCATGGACGATGATTTGGACGCCTTCTTCAAGGTCCAGCACACCTTCACCTAGTTGGCCAACCATTGGAATACCAAGTGCACGCGCAACAATTGCCACATGTGACGTTGAAGAGCCTTCCTCTAATATAACGGCTTTTAATTTTTCACGGTCATAATCCAAAAGTTCCGCGGGCCCCATATTCTGTGCAACGACAACAGAATTCTCTGGCAAGTTAATTGATGCCGCTGTGCCAGCTTTACCCATTAAATGGCGAATAAGCCGATTTGCAAGATCATCAAGATCACTTAACCGTTCTTTTAAATAGGGATCGTTAGTTTTCATCATTTTTGAGCGGTTTTCAATCTGAATCTTCTCAACTGCTGCTTCTGCTGTGAGGCCGCCTTCAACCGCCGTTTCTATTTTTGTCCGCCAGCCTTTATCTTGAGCAAAAAGCTTGTAAACATCCAAGATCTCACGGTGCTCACCGTGATGCATTACATCCTCGGAAGACATCATTTCATCAATTTGCGCAAGAAGGCTATCGAAGCCTTTATCTAAGCGCGTTAATTGTAAGTCATAATCTTCAGATAAATGGTCCAAAATTTCAAGTTTGGGCTCGTGCATAACGACGACGCCTTCTGCGAAGCCTTCGGCAAAAACAGACCCTTCAAAACGTGTAATTCCCGCTTTTTCAAGAACGCCATCATTCTGATCTTGCTGAATTAAAAGCTCCCCGCCGACAACAAGTTCAGCCAATACCATGGCAACCGTTTGCAGGGCTTCTTCTTCTTCCTCTGAATATTGACGACTTGTTTTATTTTGTACGACCAAAACACCGACGACTTTACCGATTCGCAAAATAGGAACTGCCATCAATGATTTATAAATTTCTTCGCCGGTTTCAGGACGGTAAACAAATTTTGGATGACTTTGCGCATCACTTAAATTAAGTGAAACACCTGTCGACGCCACAAGGCCAACCAGACCTTGTCCAACCCGAAATTTGGTAATGTGCACCGCTTCTGACTTCAAACCTTCGGTGGCGAAGAGTTCTAATACATCACCACCGCGAACGAAATATGCAGAACACACCTCAACAACCATGTTACTGGCGACAAGGTGCACGACTTTATTCAGCCGCTCCTCTGCAGCGTCTGCACTTGCCATAATCTCATGTAACTGCCTCATCAAAAGACGAGGTGCGTTATTAATGGGGTTCAATTTACCCTCCCCGGTTCGTGTAAGCCCACTTTGAAGTCTATGGGTTTTTAAGCCAGTTGTTCACCTGCTTGATCGATTAAGTTGGAAATAATTTCAGAAACAGGTTGAATTTTTTTCACCATACCAACACTTTGGCCCGCCATTACGGATCCATTTTCCACATCGCCATCAATCACAGCCTTGCGGAGTGCCCCTGCCCAATAATGCTCAATTTCAAGCTGAGCATCATTCATTTCAACTTCACCGGCCTGATATTTAGCTATCACTTCACGCTGCTTTTCCATAAATTCTACTGAAGCTGCATTTTTAAGCGCACGCACAGGAATAACCGGAAAACGCGGATCAATTTGCACAGACGTTATAGCATCCCTTGCATTGCCGCGCATAAACATTTTTTTGAACTTTTCATGTGCAATTGATTCTTCCGCACAAACGAACAATGTTCCCAACTGACAGCCTGACGCGCCCATTTGCAGATATGACGCCATGACTTCGCCGCGACCAATACCGCCAGCAACAAATACAGGAACATCTTTAATGTGCGGCAGTATTTCTTGAGCCAGAACCGAAGTCGAAACAGGGCCAATATGACCGCCGGCTTCAGAACCCTCAACAATAAGAGCGTCAACGCCGCTACGAATAAGTTTTTTTGCAAGAATTAAAGCAGGCGAGAAACAAATTACTTTTGCGCCACCCTCTTTAATGCGTTTTATACTATCACTGGTTGGAATACCGCCCGCGAGAACTACGAATTTAACATTATTAGCCAATGTCATATCAATAAGTGCATCAATATCAGGGTGCATAGTAATCAAGTTAACGCCAAACGGTTTTTTTGTTTTCGCCTGGGTATCGATAATGACTTGGGATAACAAATCCGGTGTCATGCTTCCGCAGGCAATAACCCCAAAGCCGCCAGCGTTGGAGAGGGCGCTGACCAAATTGCTTTCGGAAAGCCAGCTCATGGCTCCACCAAGAATAGCATACTCTGTGCCTAGAAAATCAGTGCCTCTTTTCCAAAGATCATTTAATTTCGCAAGGTTTTCAGCTTCCATTTTGAATTCTTTCTTTTTTTTATTTAAATTATTCAGCATCCAGGCCGTATGCTGTATGAAGCGCCCTTACGGCCAGCTCAGTATATTCAGAATTGATCAAAACACTAATTTTAATTTCAGAGGTAGAAATTACTTGAATATTTATGCCTTTATCAGCAAGTGTTTTAAACATCGTTGAGGCAACACCCGCATGAGAACGCATGCCAACACCAATCACAGAGATTTTTACCACATTACTATCTGTTAGAAGACTGTCGAATTGAATATCCTCGGCCCCTTCCAAGATAGAGATGGTTTTATCCAGATCAATGTCAGTCACTGTAAATGTAAGGTCTGTTTTCCTGCCGTCTTCGGTTTCACTTTGAATGATCATATCCACATTGATATTACCATCAGCTAGAAGCAAGAAGATATTACTCGCGATACCCGGTTCGTTAACAATACCAACTATTGTAATTTGTGCTTCATTTTTGGCATATGCAATACCACTTACGACTTGTTTTTCCACGATCTCATCCTCATCAACAACCATTGTTCCTGGTTCATCTGTAAAGCTAGATAATACTTGGACACGAACTTTATGGTTCATGGCCATGGCAACGGAACGGGTTTGCAAAACCTTCGCGCCCAGTGATGCCATTTCTAACATTTCTTCATAGGTAATTTTATCAAGTTTGCGGGCTTTTTTTACAATACGAGGGTCAGCGGTATATACGCCATCCACATCCGTATAAATATCGCAGCGATCCGCATTTATTGCCGCTGCCAA
>Ga0307986_10003721_pt1 | contig 10529 bp, 9 predicted proteins | sample EllFjometageno82_FD_203170 | JGI IMG/M metagenome (GOLD analysis project Ga0307986, IMG submission 203170) | Marine microbial communities from Ellis Fjord, Antarctic Ocean - #82 | ecosystem: Environmental > Aquatic > Marine > Unclassified | place: Southern Ocean | collected 2014-10-09
TTCTTTTAAAAAATATATTATAATGGCCCGTACTCTTTACGGGCCATATAAACATGAAAGTTACAGCAACCTTATCTGCAAAAAAATTACTTAATGACTTAAAAAAAGTTCATGGAAATGATCTTTTATTTCATCAGTCAGGTGGATGCTGCGATGGAAGTGCACCGATGTGTTTTCCAGCAAAAGAATATCAAGTAGGTGATAGTGATATAAAATTAGGTGAAATTGACGGCACACCATTTTATATGAACGAAGACCAGTACAAGACTTGGAAGCACACAGACCTTATTATTGATGCGATTAATGGCATGGGTGGCATGTTTTCATTGGATAATGGAACAGGTCGACGGTTTCTCACCAAATCAGAAGTTTGTTTAGTAGAAGACGGTAAAAATTAAAAAATCAGTATTTAGACTTATAGACAACTTAAAAAATATCTGTATTTATTGAGTTATGAGCCAGATTTTATTAACCGATGTAAGAAAAATATTTTTAGAATACTTTAAAAAAAACAATCATCAGATTGTGGAGTCTAGTAATTTAGTTCCTAATAATGACCCAACATTAATGTTTACCAACTCAGGCATGGTTCAGTTTAAGAATGTTTTTACGGGTCTTGAAAAAAAACCTTTTAAATTAGCTACTACAGCTCAAAAATGTGTTCGTGCTGGGGGCAAACATAACGATTTAGAAAACGTAGGATATACACCAAGACATCATACCTTTTTTGAAATGTTGGGAAATTTTTCATTTGGAGATTATTTTAAAGAACAGGCTATTCAACATGCGTGGAACTTACTAACTAAAGAATTTAAACTACCTAAAGAAAAATTATTAGTAACAGTTTACTCAAAAGATAATGAATCTTACAATCTTTGGAAAAAAATTGCTGGTTTTAGTGACGATAAAATTATCAGAATATCTACATCCGATAACTTCTGGTCGATGGGAGATACTGGACCGTGCGGACCATGTTCTGAAATTTTCTATGATCATGGTGATAAATTAAAAGGAGGACCTCCAGGAAGTGTAGATGAAGATGGAGATAGATTTATTGAAATCTGGAACTTAGTCTTTATGCAATATGAACAAATTTCAAAAGACAAAAGGATTGATCTACCTAGACCATCTGTTGATACAGGTATGGGGCTAGAAAGAATGACAGCAGTACTTCAAGGTACACATGATAATTATAACATTGATCACTTTAAAAAAATTATAGGTGCCTCAGCAGACATTACCAAAGCTCCTATCAACAGTAAAACAGTTGCCAGCCATAGAGTGATTGCTGACCACTTAAGAGCAAGCAGTTTTTTAATAGCAGAAGGCATACTTCCATCTAACGAAGGACGTGGCTACGTGCTTAGAAGAATTATGAGAAGAGGGATGCGCCATGCTCATACGCTAGGTAGCAAAAATCCAATCTTCTTTAAACTTTTTGAAACTCTTTTAAACGAAATGTCAGAGAGTTATCCTGAACTTAAAAGAGGAAAAGATTTAATTGAAGAAACACTTAAAAATGAAGAGGAAAAATTTTCGTCATTATTAGAGCGTGGAATTAAAATATTAGATGAAAATTTAGAAAAAGTTAAAAATAAAACTTTACCTGGTGAAATAGCATTCAAACTTTATGATACCTATGGTTTTCCATTAGATTTAACAGCAGATATTTTAAAAGGAAAAGATATTGCTGTTGATAATGCTGGTTTTGAAAAATCTATGGAGAAGAGCAAACAATTAGCAAGAGCTAATTGGAAAGGTTCCGGTGATAAATCAGTTGAAGAAAAATGGTTTAAAGTTAGAGAAGAGCTTAGTGCAACAGAATTTTTAGGATACGCACATGACAGAGCCGAAGGAGTTATTTTAAAAATATCAAAAGACAATAAATTTGTTGAAGAAGCTAAAACTGGTGATGAGATTGAAATAATAACTAACCAAACTCCTTTTTATGGCGAGTCAGGTGGTCAAGTTGGTGATCAAGGTGTTATCAGAACAAATAAATCTAAAATTATTATTAACGATACTTTAAAAAAAATGGGAGACCTACATGTGCATTTAGGAAAAATAGATTCCGGATCTATTAAAGTAGGTGAGACAGTTAATCTAGAAATTGATAAAGAAAAGAGAAATAACGCAAGAGCATACCACTCAGCTACCCATTTACTACATGAAGCGTTAAGAAGAACACTTGGTAAACATGTTACTCAAAAAGGTTCGTTAGTAAGCTCAGAAAAATTAAGATTCGATTTTAGTCACAACAAATCCGTTGAAAGTAATGAGATTAATAAAATTGAAAAATTTGTAAACGACATGGTCGAAACATCAAGTGAAGTGAAGACGCGAATAATGACAACAAAAGAAGCTGTAGAAAATGGTGCCTTAGCTTTATTTGGAGAAAAATATGGAGATGAAGTTAGAGTACTTTCAATGGGAAAAGAAGGAGATTCATTTTTTTCAACCGAATTATGTGGAGGAACACATGTTAGAAACATAAAAGATATCGGTAAATTTAAAATTATTAGCCAATCATCTATAGCATCAGGCATAAGAAGAATAGAAGCTCTCCGAGACAAACAGCTTGAAAATTATGAAAAACATATAGAGGAAGGTAAGTCTAAAAAAGAACAAAACATAACGGAAGAAATTGATATTATTAAAAAAGAATTAGAGTTATTAAACATTACCCCAAATTACAAGGTAGATATAAAATTAGGTGAAAATTTAAAAAATTTAACAAAACAAATTGAGCAAATTAAGATTAAAAATATAATTAATAACAAGACTAAAAATGTACTTAAAGATAAAAAGATAAGTAACTTTATTTTAAGATACCAAGTTATTACAGATTTACCCTCAAAAGAATTAAGAAATATAGTTGATCAAGGAAAAAAAGAAATTAACGAAGGTGTAATACTTGCTTTTAGTATTTTTGAAGGAAAAGTTGGAGTAGCAGTTGGTGTTACTAAAACATTAATAGAAAAATTCGACGCTGTGGCTCTTGTCCAACAAGCTGCAGAAATTTTAGGAGGCAAGGGGGGAGGTGGACGAGCAGACTTTGCACAAGCAGGTGGGGAAGATCAAAATAAAATTGATGAAGCTTTTGAAGCTTTAAGTAAAAAAATTAGTTAAGTTTTTTTTTTAAGTTAGTATTTATTTGTTCAAGAAACTCATTTGTGGTTAAGTATTTAGCTGATTTATCAATTAATATAGCAAGATCTTTTGTCATAGATCCACTCTCTACTGTTTCAACGCAAACACTTTCTAGTGTTTTAGAAAATTTTATTAAATCATTATTGTTATCCAATTTTCCTCTATGGGCTAAACCTCTAGTCCATGCAAAAATTGATGCAATTGGATTAGTAGAAGTTTCTTTTCCTTGTTGGTGCATTCTATAGTGTCTTGTTACTGTTCCATGTGCAGCTTCGGCTTCAACTATTTTTCCGTCAGGGGACATTAAAACACTCGTCATTAAACCTAAAGAACCAAAACCTTGAGCAACTGTATCTGATTGGACATCACCGTCGTAATTTTTACAAGCCCAAATATATGCTCCATTCCATTTCATTGCACAAGCAACCATGTCATCAATTAATCTGTGTTCATAAGTAATATTTGCAGTTTTAAATTTATCAGCAAATTCTTTTTTAAATATCTCTTCAAACAAATCTTTAAATCTTCCATCATAAGCTTTTAGAATAGTGTTTTTAGTTGACAAATAAACTGGCCAATTTCTTTCTAAGCCATAGTTCATACATGATCTTGCAAAATCTCTAATTGAATCATCTAAGTTGTACATCGCCATAGCAACACCAGGACCAGGAAAGTTAAAAACTTCAAACTCTTTTTTGTCTTTTCCATCTTCAGAAGTCCATTTAATTTCCATTTTACCTTTTCCTGGAACTAAGAAATCTGTTGCTCTATATTGATCTCCAAAAGCATGTCTTCCAATTACAATAGGTTTTGTCCATGTAGGAACTAATTTAGGAATATTTTTACATATAATAGGTTCTCTAAAAACTGTTCCACCTAATATATTTCGTATTGTGCCATTAGGAGATCTCCACATCTTTTTAAGATTAAATTCTTTTACTCTTTCTTCGTCAGGAGTTATCGTTGCACATTTAATGCCAACGCCATATTTATTTATTGCATTTGCAGAGTCTATAGTAATTTGATCTGAGGTTTTGTCTCTGCTTTCTACACCTAAGTCATAATATTTTATATCTAGGTCTAAATAAGGAGAAATAAGTTTTTCTTTGATAAATGACCAAATAATTCTTGTCATTTCGTCACCATCTAACTCAACAACTGGGTTTTTTACCTTAATTTTAGACATTAGTATTTTTGTAAATATAAATTGATTAAAATTTAATTTTATACATATTAGGCTTCATTATCAAATTTAAAAATATGTTAAATACAGTTTTGCCAAAAATACACAAAGAAGGTTACCGTTTTTTGGCTATAGCTATAGCAGTCACTTTCATTTGTCTTCTAGTTTCAAAAGCCATAGGGTTAATTGCAATTTTATTAACAGTCTGGGTCTACTATTTCTTTAGAGACCCTGATCGTATCTCGATTCAAGATGATAGCTTTTTAGTAAGTCCCGCAGATGGTTTAATTTCCAATATTTCAGAAGTAGACGGACCCGCAGAACTTTCCTTAGAAAATAAAAAATTTACAAAAATTAGCATTTTTATGAATGTTTTTAATTGTCACGTTAATCGAACACCTGTTTCAGCAAATGTAGAGGAAATACTTTACAAGCCAGGAAAGTTCTTGAACGCCTCACTTGACAAGTCTAGCGAAGAAAATGAAAGGAATTATTATAGATTAAAACTAAAAGATGGAGATGAAATTATAATTGTTCAAATAGCAGGGTTAATAGCTAGAAGAATAGTAACAGAAGTTGAAGTTAACCAATCGATTGTACAGGGCGAACGAATTGGAATGATAAGATTTGGAAGTAGAGTGGATCTTTATTTTAGTAATAGAAAACTATTAGCTAAACTAGGACAAAACGTGGTTGCCGGTGAAAGCTTACTGGCAGTTAAATAAAAATGGAAGAAAAAAATCCTTTTAAATTAGTCGCATCAAAAAAATCTAGATTTATTTTACCCAATTTATTAACTTTGATCGGTGTTTGTCTTGGTATTAGTTCAATTAAATTTGCTCTAGATCAAAATTATAACATAGCAGTAATTTTTTTAATTTTTGCCGCTATTCTAGACATGTTAGACGGAAGAATAGCAAGATTAATTAAAGGAACTTCTGAATTTGGAAAAGAATTAGATTCTCTGACTGATTTTGTTAGTTTTGGTATTGCTCCAGCCTTTATATTATACTTTTGGGAATTAAAAAATTACGGAAAAATAGGATGGGCTATAACTCTAATTTTTTCTGTATGTTGTGTATTGAGGCTCGCAAGATTTAATCTGACAAAAATTTCTGAGGATGCTGAATGGAAACGTAATTATTTTGAGGGCGTGCCTTCACCAGCAGGAGCAATCTTAATATTATTACCACTAATATATGAGCTTTCAGAGTTGCAGTTTAATTTAGATATAAAAAAATTTACACCTTATCTAGTAATAATAGTTGCAGTTCTGTTGATAAGCAATATTCCGACTTTTTCTTTAAAAAAAATTAAAATATCAAGTCAATTAACAATCTTTCTGTTATTTGGAATTGTAGTAATTTTTGTTTCATTGATTTTTTTTACATTTAAGGCACTTTTGATATTAGGGTTATTATATTCAACATCAATCCCAGCGAGTTATTTTTTATACACAAGAACAAGTAAAAAATTAAGTAAAATTCTGAAAGAAGAAGAAGAAGATCATGAAGATATTCTTTAATGAAAAAAACAAAAAGAGCAAAAAAAAGTAGAACTTGGGTTATCAAACAACATCGAGACCAATTCTTTAAAAAAGCCAAGGTGCTTGGCTACAAATCAAGAGCAGCTTTTAAGTTAATTGAATTGAATAAAAAATTTAATTTTATAAAAAAAAATTCAAACTTATTAGACGTTGGGTCTACACCTGGAGGATGGTCTCAAGTAGCATCAAAAATCATAACCAGTGGAAAGATCCTTGCGGTTGATATAACACCCATGGAAAAATTAAAAAATGTAATGTTCTTAAATAATGATTTTTTAGAAGAAAAAACGCAAGAAAAAATATTGAAAATATTTAATGCAAAAATTGATGTTGTTATCTCTGATATGGCTGAAAATACTACTGGCAACAAAAGCATTGATTCTATAAGGACCAATAATCTTTGCAGTGAAGTTATTAATTTTGCTTTAAAAACGTTGAATCAAAAAGGAACTTTAATATGCAAATTATTTATGGGAGAAGATTTTTTAGGAGTAAAAAACTTAGCAAAGAATAATTTCAAAAAAGTAGATTTTTTTAAACCGGAATCAAGTAGAAGTGAATCAAAAGAAACTTATATTATTTGCTCTTTATTAAAGACTTTATAAATTATTAGAATTATATATAAGTATATATGGAACGTATCAAAGAAGCTTTAACATTTGATGATGTGCTACTCATTCCACAGTATTCTTCTGTTCTACCCTCAGAAACAAACTTAAATATAAATTTGGGAAAAAATTTAAATTTAAGAATACCTTTTTTATCTTCTGCTATGGATACAGTAACAGAGTCTAATATGGCTATAGCTATTGCTCAAAAAGGTGGCTTAGGCATTGTTCACCGTAATTTATCTATACATGAGCAATCTAAAGAAATTAAAAAAGTTAAAAATAAAAATGTAATTGTTGGGGGTGCTGTCGGTACAACTGATGAAGATTTAATAAGAACTAAATCAATTTTAGACGCAGGAACAGATTTAATAGTTATAGATACAGCTCATGGACATAGTGAAAAAGTTATAAAAATTCTTAACAAAATAAAAAAAATTAGTTTCAATATTCCAGTTTGTGTTGGAAACATTGCTTCAGGAGAAGCGGGGCTAAAGCTATACAACGAAGGAGCAGATATTTTAAAAGTAGGTATTGGACCTGGGTCTATTTGTACTACTAGAATAGTAGCAGGTATTGGTGTGCCACAAATTACTGCTGTAATGGATGTCAAAAAAAGTATGAAAAATAAAAAAATTAAAATTATTTCCGATGGGGGAATAAAATTTTCAGGAGATATAATAAAAGGACTAGCAGCAGGTGCAGACGCTATAATGATGGGCTCAATTTTTGCTGGTACCGATGAAAGTCCTGGAAAAAAATTTAAATACAAAAATAAATTTTATAAAAAGTACAGGGGAATGGGATCGATAGGTGCTATGTCAGCAGGATCTTCAAATAGATATTTTCAAAAAAACCACAAGGATAAATCAAAGTTTGTACCAGAAGGTGTTGAAGCGAAAGTTTCTTATAAAGGCTCGGTAGGTAAAATTTTATATCAATTAGAAGGAGGTCTTAGATCTTCGATGGGTTATATAGGTGCAAAAATGATTAAAGAAATTAAAAAAAAAGCAAGATTTGTAAAAATCACTAAAGCAGGTTTCTACGAAAGTATGGTACATAGTGTAGAAACTTCTTAAGAAAAAAAACTATAAATTATGAAAAAAAAAAAAGTATTAATAATTTTGATTTCATTTATTTTACTTAACTTTAGTCTTGTTTCCGCAAACTCTAAAGATTCATATTTTGAAAATGGTAAAAAACTTTTTGATAATAAAAACTACAAAGATTCAAAGTTTTACTTTGAAAAAGACATAGTTTTTAACCCCAAAAGTGAGAATTCCTATCTTTACCTTGCTAAAATTTTTAATGAAGAAAAAAAATTAGGTTTGGAGGAAAATAATTTAAATACTGTATTATTAATTAACCCCAAAAATGAAGAAGCAATTTATCTTTTAGCTTTACTTAATATTAAAAATTCAAACTTTTCAAAAGCTAAAGAACTTATAAAGACGTTGAACTCAGTTTGTGAAAAAATGTGTTCATCTAGAGTAGAATTGCAATCAAGATTAGCCATTTTTTCAAAAAGTGAATGAATCAAAATCTAAACAAAGATAAAATTATTATTATTGATTTTGGTTCTCAAGTCACAAAGCTAATAGCAAGAAGAATTAGAGAACATTCTGTTTATTGTGAAATATTGACACTTAAAGATTTAAAAAAAAAAAATATATTTCAAAATGCTAAAGGGATTATATTGTCAGGCGGACCCTCAACTGTAACTAAAAGTTCTTTTCCAAAAATACATAATAATATTTTTAATTTAAACATACCTATTCTGGGAATTTGCTATGGCCTTCAGTTAATCGCCAAATATTTTAAAGGAACAATTAAAGCAAATATTAAAAAAAGAGAATTTGGTAGGGTAATTTTATTTAAAGAAAAAAATTCACTTTTAACTGATAACTTTTTCAATAAAAATAAATCGACTGTATGGATGAGTCATCAAGATTCTGTTTATAAAATCCCCAAAGGGTTTTCAAAAATTGCCTCTACTGCTCAATCTGCAACGACTATTATCGAGAATAAAAAAAAAAAAATATATGGAATACAATTCCATCCGGAAGTAACCCATACTAATAACGGAAATATTATTTTTAAAAATTTTATTTTTAATATTTGTAAAGTAAAAAAACAATGGAAATTAGAATTAGAAAAAGAAAGAATTATAAAAGAAATTAAGCAGACAGTACAAAAGGATAAAGTTATATGCGCTCTATCAGGCGGCGTAGACAGTAGTGTTGTTGCTTTATTAATTCATAAAGCTATAGGAAAAAATTTAAAATGTATCATGGTTGACACAGGATTGATGAGAAAAAATGAATTTAAAAATAGCTATAAAATTTTTAAAAATAAATATAAATTAAATGTCAAAATAATTGATGCAACAAAAATTTATTTTAAAAGACTTAAAAATATTACTGATCCTGAAAGAAAAAGAAAAATTATAGGTAACCTATTTATTAAATTATTTGAGAAAGAGGCCAAGTTATTTAAAGATGTAAAATTTTTAGCCCAAGGCACGTTGTATCCAGACATAATTGAAAGCAGATCAGCCACAGGTAGTAAAACTTCAAAAATTAAATCTCATCATAATGTTGGGGGGCTCCCTAAAAAAATGAACTTAAAACTGTTAGAACCTTTGAAAAATTTTTTTAAAGATGAAGTAAGAGAACTTGGTAATGCGATTGGATTAGTTAAAAATATATCCAAAAAACATCCTTTTCCTGGCCCAGGACTTGCCATAAGAATTGTTGGCACTATTACCCCTGAAAAAGTTAGAATCTTACAAGAAGCAGATCATATCTTTATTCAAGAACTCATCAAAAATAATTTATACAATCAAATCTGGCAAGCTTATGCTGCATTATTACCTGTAAAAACTGTTGGCGTAATGGGTGACTCAAGAACTTATGAGTATATTTGTTTAATAAGAGCAGTAATTTCAGAAGATGGGATGACAGCTGATTATTTTAATTTTCCAAAAAGTTTTTTAGATGTAATTTCAAATAAAATTATTAATGGTGTGAAAGGCATAAATAGAGTGGTTTACGATATAACATCCAAACCACCAAGTACTATAGAATTAGAATAATTACTAAAATGTTTAAAAATAAAAATTCTAAAATAGCAAATATAATAACTGTACTTATTTCAATTTTGTTTACTGTTATTTTAATTGAATTAATTTTAAGATTTAATTATAAAAATGAAATAAAAAATAAAGAAGTAGGTATTAGTCACATTGAATATATACTAAGTAACCCACCTGCACTTTCAAATAAAAATATTTATTCAAAAAAAGCAATTAAAACTGCTTTGTATTTTGCACCTGTGGAATATGATTCTGTGGCAAAAACTTGGAGACTTCTAGACTTTAAAAGTGACGGTTTTAACATAATTAATGGTAATAGATTTACAGAATATAACAATAAAGATGCTAAAAATTTTATACATATGTTTGGCGGATCAACTTTATATTGTCAGATAGTTCCAGATAAGCATACAGTTTCCTCATATCTTCAATTATTCGTTAATAAAATAAGTAAAAAATATAACGTAATAAATTACGGTGTCCCATCACATATGACGCAAGATCAAGTCATAAGACTAAAGGAGTCTTCTTTGAAGAGTGGAGATATTGTAATTTTTTATGGAGGCAACAATGACATTGCTTATATTGTTGGCAGAGATAATAGATCTGGACAAGGAAAAGAAGGTGGTAGTGATGCAAACGCAGCTGTACATAATATTCAACATTATAGTCTCATACAAAAAATTATCATAAAAATATATTACACCTTCCCCAAGAGATATATATTAAAAACTTTATATAGAAAAATTACCTTACCAAATACAACTGGTATTGGAGTTCATAAAGATTCTATAAAATCGAGTGTAGACTATTTGTCTAGCTATTATTCAAGTCAAGTCCTAACCGCGCAAAAAATTACCAATGTAAAAAAAGGTTATTTTTACAATTTTTTACAACCTAATTTGTATATTAAAAATATTACTAGTTTAAGCAATGAAGAAAAAAGAA
>Ga0307986_10003722_pt1 | contig 10524 bp, 13 predicted proteins | sample EllFjometageno82_FD_203170 | JGI IMG/M metagenome (GOLD analysis project Ga0307986, IMG submission 203170) | Marine microbial communities from Ellis Fjord, Antarctic Ocean - #82 | ecosystem: Environmental > Aquatic > Marine > Unclassified | place: Southern Ocean | collected 2014-10-09
ATCAATGGACAAAAATCTCACTGCATTTGCTAATTGATTTAAATTTGTAGTCAAAATTGTAAAACCTTTGTAGATTTAATTTTATGAATTAATAATATGATTTAAATGAATAATTTAACAAATAAAGAAAAAAATTTAAACAATCTTCTTGAAAAATTAAGCAATCTTTCAAAGAGTTATTCACATGACTCTACAACATCAGATAAATTGAATAAAGAGAGAGATTATTTCTTAAATGAAAAAAAAGAACTTGAAAAAAGACATAATGAGCTTTTAAGAGAGCAAAAATATTTAAAAAACAAAATAATAAGCTTAGAACAAGAACTGAATATAAAATCTGAACTTCAAGAAAAATTTAGTAAAGAAATCGACGAACTTAGTCAAGAAACAGAAGAACTAGTTGAGGAAATTGACAAATGGCAAATGTAAGCATTAAATTTAACAATAAGGATTACCTACTTTCTTGTGATGACGGTCAGGAAGAGTCTTTGAAAAAACTTACAATTTTTTTAGACAAAAAATACAATGAACTAAAAGATCAATTAGGTAGTATTGGTGAAAATAAGTTACTTTTAATTACCACAATAAAGATTGTAGATGATTATTTTAATTTAAAACAAAAAGTAGTTTCTCAAAAAAATAAATTAGATGAAATATCTAAAAAGTTTTTAGAAATGAAATCTTTAGCTGTTCAATACAAAGAAAAAAAAGATTCAGAAGTAAATAATTTAAAGATAGAAATTGATAAACTCAAAGTAATGATCGAAGAAAGTAATTCTCTATATGAATCTATATTAGACAAAACAACAAAATCTTTACAGGACATTATAGGTAATACTGAATTGAAATCTGAACTCCAGTAATGCAACAAAAAATTGCTATCAGAAAAAAAGTTTTAGTTATTAGAAAGAAAAAATACTTTGAGATTTCTTCTCAGTTTTTTCATCCTTTAATAAAACTTTTGAAAAAAAAAAAAAAAATTACCACAAAGACTCTTTCACTTTACTATCCATCAAACTATGAAGTTAATGTATTAAGCTTTTTTCAATTAATAAAAAAAATAAAAATAAAGACACTTCTTCCCATTACAAAACCTAACAACCAGATGAGCTTTGTTGAGTGGCAGTACTTAGACCCTTTAAAAGTTAATGAGTTTGGAATGTTAGAGCCCTGCCTTGTAAGCAAGCCCTTAGTCCCAAATTTCATGTTAGTTCCGCTTTTAGCTTTCGACAATAACAACAATAGATTGGGATATGGTAAGGGTTTTTATGATAAGTTTTTAAATAAATTTTTAAAAAAAAATAAAATAGTAACAATTGGCGTTGCATTTTCATTTCAAAAATATAATAAACTTCCAGTGTCAAATTTAGATATAAAATTAGATTATATTCTCACTGAAAAAGGCATAAAAAAATGAAAATACTAATCCTCGGTGATTTGATGGGAAATTCTGGAAAAAAAGCAATACAAGAACATTTAAGAAAAATTATTAAAGATAAGAAAATAGATTTTACCATTATAAATGGAGAAAATGCAGCTGAAGACGGAAAAGGTATAACCAAAGATATTACCGAAGAACTGTTCAATCTAGGAGTTGATGTTATAACTTCTGGAAATCATATTTGGGATAAAAAAGAAACTGCAGAATTTATATCTAAAGAAGAAAGACTATTAAGACCTGAGAATTTAGCCGCTGGATCACCCGGTAATGGATATGGAATTTTTTTATCTAAAAATAAAAAATATAAAATTGCCGTAATTAATTTGATGGGCAATGTTTTTATGAAAAAAACAGAAGATTTATTTACTGCTGCAAAAAATTTACAAAATAAAATTAAGTTAAAAGAAAATGCTGATTTTATAATAGTTGATTTGCACGGAGAAATAACAAGTGAAAAAATGGCTATGGGCCATTATTTTGATGGTAAGGCAACAGCAGTTGTAGGCACCCACACCCATGTTCCAACAGCTGATACAAGAATTTTAGATAATGGTACGGCCTACCAAACGGACATTGGCATGTGTGGAGATTACAATTCAGTAATTGGAATGAATAAAGAGAATTCAATTATGAAATTTTTAAACGATTCTAAAGCGCAAAGACATTTTCCTGCTGAAGGCCAATCAACACTTTCTGGAATAATTGTAGAAGCTGATGCGCTTACAGGTTTAGCTAATAAGATTGAAAGATTTATATACGGAGGAGTTTTAAATAATTAACATGGCAGGTCACTCACATTGGGCTGGAATTAAACACAAAAAAGGAAAGCAAGATAAAGAAAGATCTAAAATCTTTGCTAAGTTATCTAGAGAAATTACTGTTGCCGCAAAACTTGGTGCAAATGATCCCGATAGTAATCCAAGACTAAGAGCTGCGATCCAGGCATCAAGAGAAGCTAACATGCCAAAAGAAAATATTACTCGTGCAATCAGCAAGTCAGAAATAGACGTAAATAAAAACTATGAAAGTCTAAGATATGAGGGCTTTGGACCTCATAAGGTTGCTTTGGTTATTGAAACATTGACTGACAATAAGAACAGAACAGCTTCTAACTTAAGAACTATTTTACAAAAAAGTGGCGGTAGGTTAGGTGAAACAGGCTCTACATCACACTATTTTTTTTCTTGTGGCATCTTACATGTCGCCAAAGATAAAATTTCTGGTGAAAAAATTCTTGATTTGTCAATTAATGCCAATGCCAAAGATTGTTTCAGTAACTCAGAATATCATGAAATTTTAACGGAAAGAGAGGATTTCTATAAAATAAAAAGCGAAATTGAAAAAAATATAGATAGTTTTCTCTATTCTGGCATAGAGTGGAGACCACAAACCTATTTAGATATTTCCAGAGAAGAAAGTGATGCAGTTGTTAAGATGCTTGAAACTTTAGAAGATGATGATGATGTGCAGAATACATTTGTAAACTGTAATATTCATATAAATTAGCACATGAGAATTATTGGTATAGACCCAGGCCTAAGTGGAGGAATTGCAATCTTAGAAGACAATAAAGTAAAAGAAATGTTTGATATGCCAGTTATGGCTGACGGTAAAAAAAATAAAAGGCAGCTAAATAGTGCTTTTCTTGTTCAATTAATTAAAGAAAATATTAAAGATATTGAAGACACAGTAATGGTTGTGGAACAAGTCAACGCAATGCCAGGTCAAGGAGTAACTAGTATGTTTAATTTTGGTCAAACTTTTGGTGCAATCAAAGGTATTTGTGCGGCTTTAGGATTACCTATTTTTTTTGTTAGGCCAGCAAAATGGAAAAAACATTTTGAATTAATTAACTCATCCAAAGATGCAAGCAGGACAAAAGCTATTGAAATGTACCCTTCTATTGCAGAAAAGTTATCCAAAAAAAAAGATGTTAACAAGTCAGATGCTATATTAATCGCCAGATATTACAGCGAAACTAGATTTAAAGAAGAAGTAAAGTGAAATAAAGTAAACACAAAAGATAATAAAGCTGTCAAATTCATGACACATTCTACAAGTACCCCACTAACATGGAACAAGAAATAGCAGCTCAAGTTGTTGGATTAGGTGGAGTAAATGATTTCTCACTTTGGCAACTTTTTTTACGTGCAGATTTTGTAGTAAAGTCCGTGATCTTACTTTTGTTATCTAGCTCAATATATTCTTGGGCTTTGATATTCGATAAATATAAAGTATTTAAAAAAATTAATTTATCTACTTCAGAATTTGAAAATAAATTTTGGAAAGCTAAATCAGCTGAGAGTTTAAATAATTCTTTGCCTGCCAAAACTGAAGATCCCTTGACTAAAATATTTCAAAAAGCGATGAATGAATTAATAAAAACAAAATCAAAGACCAGTGCTGTACAAAGCGCTAGAGTTGAAAGAATTTTAGAAATTTCTACCGACGACCAAATTAAAGAAATAGAAAAAAACTTTACCTTTTTAGCAACAGTGGGATCTACGGCTCCCTTTATAGGTTTGTTCGGGACTGTTTGGGGAATTATGAATTCTTTTCAATCTATCGCCATTTCAAGAAATACAAGTCTAGCTATTGTAGCCCCCGGTATTGCAGAGGCGCTATTTGCAACTGCTTTAGGTTTGCTTGCAGCTATTCCAGCTGTAGTAGCTTACAATAAATTTAATAGTGACTCTAAAAAATACACCGCAAGAATTGAAAACTTTTGTAAAAGATTTCTATCTATAATCTAAATTATGGCTTTTAAACTTAATCGCTCTAGGAACGAACCGATGAGCGAAATTAACGTTACCCCGTTTGTTGACGTAATGTTAGTATTGTTGATCATTTTTATGGTTACGGCACCTTTATTAACTGTTGGTGTGCAAGTTGACCTGCCAGAATCAGCTGCAGACTCTTTGCCTGATGACCAAGAACCTCTGACAGTAACGATTAATTCTAAAGGAGAAATTTTTATACAAGAAAGTAAAGTTTCTTCTGAAAAGATTATTCCAAAATTATTAGCGATCGCAAAAAATAGAACTGATACTAGAATTTATGTGCGTGGAGATAAAAATATTAACTACGGAAGAGTTTTAGAAATTATGGGAACCTTATCAGGTGCTGGATTTTCAAAAGTAGCACTTATTTCAGAGCCATATAAGAACTAAATGAAAAATGACAAGAAGTTTAATTTACTCTTTATCCTTTCATGTGGTCATGATTCTACTAACCATATTAAGCCTACCTTTTATGATTAGACAACCAGTTGACCTACCGCCAATTATTTCTGTTGATCTTATTCAAATTTCTGACAAAACAAATATTCCATTTGCTCCAAAAGCAAGAAAAGTTATTGAGAAAGTAAAAGAAGAAGAAAAAAAAAGAGTGGTCTCCGAACAGGCACCACCAACTGCTAAGGCTAAAGAAAAACCTGATCGAATTCCTTTACCCAAAAAACAAGACGAAAAAAAAGAAATAATTAAAAAAAAACAAAATCCAGAGGAAGTTAAACCTGAAATAAGACAAGCCTCAGAATTTGAAAAAAAAGAAATTATTGACACCAAGCAAATAGCAGCTTTAATTGATAAAGCAAAAGAAGAGAGTGCAAAAGTTGAAAAAAATGAAAAAAAACTCACCCAAAGTAGTGTTAAAAATTCTTTTGCATCAGGATTAACCCTTTCCGAAGAAGACGCTTTAAGAGCTCAAATATTTGGTTGCTGGACAGTTCCTTTAGGATTGCCTTATGATGATGATCTTTTAGTTAGAATTAAACTAGAACTAAAACAAGATGGAACTATAAATAAATCTGAGATATTGGACCATGAAAGAATGAATAAGCCAGGACAAAAATTTTACAAAATTTTAGCCGAGAGCGCGTTAAGAGCAGTCAGAATATGTCAACCTCTTAGAGTGCCACAAACAGGTTATGATAAATGGAAAACTATTCAATTAAATTTTAATCCAACGGAAATGCTAAAAGGTTAATTAATGAAAAAAATATTTTATATTTTAATATTATTTCTATTTAAATTTAATACTGCCTATAGCTTAATAGAAGTTGATATTACTAGAGGAAATCTAGACCCTTTGCCAATAGCCGTATCCCCGCTACATGTTGATCCTCAGTCTGACAATTATCAAGATAATAAAACAAAAGAACTAGGTGAACTTATTTCTTCAGTTGTAGAAAAAAATTTTAGATCTACTGGGTTATTCAATCCTTTAAACAAAGATGCATTTGTACAAAAACCTGATATTGCCCATTTAAAACCAAGGTTTGAAGATTGGAGATTAATAACAGCACAAGCTTTAGTAACAGGAAAGTTATTACTTAAAGATGAAAAGCTTAAAATAGAGTTTAGACTATGGGATGTGGCAGCCAATAAAGAAATGATTGCTCTCGCTTTTACGACTACTCCTTCTAACTGGAGAAGAGTAGCTCACATTATTTCAGATAAGATTTATGAAAGATTAACCGGAGAGTCAGGTTATTTTGATACAAGAATAATTTATGTTAGCGAAACAGGACCAAGGACTCAAAGAGTTAAAAAATTAGCTATTATGGACCAAGATGGTGAAAATACTAAGTATTTAACCTTGGGTAATGAATTAGTTTTAACTCCTCGATTTAATCCAACCAATCAATTAGTAACCTATCTTTCTTATTTTAGAAATTTACCAAGAGTTTATTTGTTAGATATAGAAACAGGAATACAGGAAGTTGTTGGGAATTTTCCTGGCATGACTTTTGCTCCAAGATTTTCACCTGATGGAAAAAAAATAATAATGAGTTTTGCTAAAAATGGTAATTCAGACATTTATACAATGGATTTAGAATCAAGATTAGTAGAAAAGATTACTGAAGACTCTTCAATAGATACATCACCTTCATATTCTCCTGACGGAAAATACATTACTTTTAATTCTGACAGAAGCGGTCTTCAACAAATCTACACTATGAAAAGTGATGGTAGTGGAGTTAAAAGAATAAGTTTTGGAGATGGTCTTTATGGAACTCCTGTTTGGTCTCCTAGAGGTGACCTTATTGCCTTTACTAAGGTTAGAAGAGGAAAGTTCTATATTGGAGTTATGAGATCGGATGGAAGCGGAGAAAGATTACTTACAGAGAATTTTTATCAAGAAGCTCCTTCTTGGTCACCCAACGGTAGGCTATTAGTTTTTTACAGAGAGACTAAAGCTGGAAAAAATGGGCAAGGATTTACCGCTAAATTATGGTCAATTGATATTACAGGATATAATGAGAGAGAACTAAAAACAGAAACAGATGCTTCAGACCCATCTTGGTCCTCATTGCTCTCAAAATAAGGAGTTTTTTAATGTAATAAACACTTGAACAACAGACTAAAATTTGAGATAAACTGTTTAATCTTCTAACTTAAAGGAAAAAATGAAATTTAATAAAAAAATCACAAACTTACTAATAATACTAATTTCTACTTTTGCACTGAGCGCGTGTTCAACTGCGAAAAAATCTGGAACCGTAGGGTCTGATGTTTACTCAGGTACAGATACTGTTGAATATTTAGCTTCTGGAGTAAAAGATAGAGTATTCTTTGCTACAAACAAATCTGGTCTGACAACAGCTTCTAGAGACACTCTAAGAAAGCAAGCAAGTTGGATGAGAAAAAATAAAAAAATTAACGTTGTTCTCGAAGGTCATGGAGACGAAAGAGGAACTAGAGAGTATAATTTAGCACTTGCAGAGAAAAGAGCGAATGCTGCTAGAGACTATTTATTAACTTATGGAATCTCTGGGAAAAGAATTTCTGTAATCAGCTACGGTAAAGAGAAACCTGTTAACTCGGCTTCAACACCTTTATCTTGGTCTCAAAACAGACGATCCGTAACAGTAAAAACAAAATAATTTAACATTTTTAAAAAAACTAGACCCCACGGCTTAAAAGTCTTGGGGTCTTTTTTTTGCCACGTTGTGTGAATAAGAAATATCAATAATGAATTGTCATAATGTTTATTTACAAAAATTTTTTATTCCTTTTGTTTTCTTATTTTCTTTATCTAATTTTGCAATGGCTGAAGATGAAAAAATTAACGCTGTTACAGATCAATTACAAATTATTGCTCAAGACTTAAAAACTTTAGAAAAAGCAGTTTATAAAACTTCTGATATTAGTACTGCAGTAAACTCTATTCCCTCAAATGGACTAAACGAAGAAATTTTGACTAGACACTTATTAAAACTTAATGAAATAGAAGAACAATTTCGTTTATTAACAAATCGTTTTGAAGAAGTTAATTTTAAATTAGACAAATTATCTAACAGAGTAACAAAAATTCAATCAGACTCCCAGCTTCGTTTTTCAGATTTAGAAACAGGTAAAACTACTAAAACATCTAAACTGAATAAAAATAAAAATGAAACAAAAGAAAAAAAAAAACAAGTTAGATTACCAGGTACTGATAAACCACAAGATTTGGGCGCATCACCAGGTTATAGCTTAGATCCTAAAGAGACGACACAGGCTACCCAATCAGTGCAAGCTCAAGCTTCTGTTTTTACCGAAGAAAGAAAACCAGAAACATCTTTGCTGCCAAATAAGTCTCCTAAAGAACAATATGATTTTGCTTTAAGCTTTATGAAAGTTGGAGACTACGAAACCGCAGAGGTAGCACTTAGAGAATTTATCGATAAAAATAAAACTGACAAACTGGCAGGTAGTGCTCAATATTGGTACGGAGAAACATTTAGAATTAGGCAACTTTATTCGGATGCGGCTACCGCGTATTTAGATGGTTATCAAAATTATCCAAAAAGTAAAAAAGCACCAGAAAATCTTTTGAAGTTAGGGACTACTATGGTTCAGTTAGGTGAAAAAGATCAAGGTTGTAAAATGATCAAAGGAATTAAAAAACAATATCCTAAAGCATCACAGTCTGTGCTACAAAAAGCTCAGTATGAGCAAAAAAAATTCAAGTGTTCCAAAACTTAAAGATTTAATTTTACAAAAAAAAACATCACTTATTTATTTTAAGTTCAGATCTCAATTAGATTCTTCTATTAAGAAAAAATCTTTTCTAGTTGCAGTCTCTGGAGGGCCAGATAGTCTAGCTTTAAGTGCATTAAGCCATACCTATTTAAAAGAAAAAAAAAATAAAGTCTTTTTTGTTTTAGTTGATCACGGGATTAGATCAAATTCATCTAAAGAAGCGTTAAATGTAAAAAATCTTTTAAAAAAAAGAGGAATTAATTTAACAATTTTAAAGAATAAAAATAAAATAAAAAAAAATATTCAAAGCCAGGCAAGAGAAATACGCTATCAACTATTATTAAATTTTTGCAAAAAATATAAAATTAAATTTATCATGACAGGTCACCATAGAGATGACCAAATTGAAACTTTTTTAATAAGATTGTCTAGAGGTAGTGGGGTCCAAGGCTTATCTTCTATGAACAAAGTAAGTAGCTTAAATAAAAAAACACAGCTTTTAAGACCTTTGTTGGATGAAAAAAAAGAAGATCTTGTTTTTCTTTCTAAATACTACTTCGGAAAGATCTTTAAAGATCCTAGCAACACCAATCAAAAATATTTACGAACGAAAATTAGAAATTTAATTAAAAGATTTGAAAAAAGTGGTATTAAACACGATCGTATTATTAAATCTATAAATAATATAGCCTCTTCTAGAGATACACTAAATCTCTACACTCAAAAGATTGAAAATGATTGTTTGGTTAAAACTAATAATATAATAACTATTAATCTAGAAAAATTTTTATTAGAAAATAATGAAATACAGTTAAAAATTTTTAGCAATTGTGTTAAAAAAATTTCAAAAAATTATTATCCACCAAGAGCTAAAAAAGTCTTAAATTTACTCAGTAGAATTGGGTCTACTCAAAAAATAAAAGTAACTTTAGGAGGTTGTATAATTAACAGGGATAAAAAAAACTTAATAATTTCTAAAGAAAAATTAAAAAAAGGGCACAAAACTTGAAATTTTCATTAAATTTAATAAATTTGCCGCATTTACAACTCACAACTTTTTTAGTTATACTTGTTTAATAATTTATAATACCTATTTATATAAAATATGAATTTAAAAAACTTAGCCATGTGGGGAATCATAGTCCTTCTTTCAATTGGACTATTTAACATGTTCCAAAATCCAAATAAGATTGCTGCTTCAAAACCAGAAGTACCTTTCTCGAAATTTTTATCTGAAGTTGACGAAGGAAGAGTTATAAAAGTTGAAATTCAGGGAAACAATATTACTGGCTTGTTAAGTGACGGGTCATCATTTACGACTTACTCACCTAATTATCCAAACTTAGTAGAAAAATTATCCAACAAAGGAGTAAGCATAATTGCCTCTCCGATAGATGCTAAAATGCCTTCTCTTCTAGGCGTATTGTTGTCTTGGTTTCCAATGCTACTTCTTATTGGTGTGTGGGTTTTTTTTATGCGTCAGATGCAAGGAGGAAAAGGTGGAGCCATGGGATTTGGTAAATCAAAAGCAAAACTTTTAACAGAAGCACAAGGCAAAGTTACATTTAATGATGTAGCAGGCGTTGAAGAAGCCAAAGAAGAAGTTGAAGAAATAGTAGAATTTTTAAGAGACCCTAAAAAGTTTAGTAGACTTGGCGGAAAAATTCCAAAAGGTGCTTTACTAATTGGCCCTCCTGGAACTGGGAAAACATTATTAGCAAAAGCAATTGCAGGGGAAGCTAATGTTCCTTTTTTTTCTATATCTGGTTCTGATTTTGTAGAAATGTTTGTGGGTGTAGGTGCTTCTAGAGTTCGAGATATGTTCGAACAAGGAAAAAAACACTCTCCCTGTATCATATTCATAGATGAAATCGATGCTGTTGGTAGAAGTAGAGGTGCTGGTCTTGGTGGTGGAAATGACGAAAGAGAACAAACACTAAACCAACTTCTTGTTGAAATGGATGGCTTTGAGACCAATGAAGGAATTATATTGATTGCTGCAACGAACAGACCTGACGTACTAGACCCCGCTTTATTAAGACCAGGTAGATTTGACAGACAAGTTGTTGTAGGAAATCCAGATATTCTTGGAAGAGAAGCAATATTAAAAGTTCA
>Ga0307986_10003725_pt1 | contig 10522 bp, 8 predicted proteins | sample EllFjometageno82_FD_203170 | JGI IMG/M metagenome (GOLD analysis project Ga0307986, IMG submission 203170) | Marine microbial communities from Ellis Fjord, Antarctic Ocean - #82 | ecosystem: Environmental > Aquatic > Marine > Unclassified | place: Southern Ocean | collected 2014-10-09
TAATCACAAACTTCGAAAAGAAGCCACATCAGAAGCTGAGATAGTAAAAAAAATTTTAAGAAAAATTGATATTCAATGTACAGTTTTAAATTGGAATGGGAAAAAACCATCTAAAAATATTCAAGCCACCGCTAGAGATAAGAGATACTCTTTATTAGCAAATGAATGTAAAAAAAATAATATTAAATATTTATTACTAGGACATCACTTAAATGATTTTTTTGAAAATTTCTTAATCAGAATAGTTAGAGGCAGTGGATTAAATGGATTAATCTCACTTGGCAAAAATACAAAATATAGAGGTCAAGATTTAAATGTCATAAGACCATTACTAAATTTAGAAAAAAAAGATTTACTTTATGTCTCTAAGGAAGTGTTTAGTTTTTTTGTTAAAGATCCATCAAACACAAATGAAGATTACAAAAGAACAAGAATCAGAAACTTACTTCACTCACTAGAAAAAGAAGGTTTGGATGTAAAAAAATTAAAATTAACCATTAACAATTTAAAAGACTCAGATAAATCGATTAAATTTTATGTAGATAAAAATTTAAAAAAAAATACATTTTTTTCAAATAAAAATAATACCTATATTTTGAACTATAATTTTTTTGAGCAATCACATGAAATAATTTTTAGATCCTTAACAAATATAATCCAAAGAGTTGGGAAAAAATATTATCCTGTTAGGGGGAAAAGCATTAATGAGTTGATTGAAAAAATTAATAAAAAATCGTTTAACAAAGTTACTTTGGGAGGTTGTTTTATTGAAAGAGCTCATGAAACAACATTAATATCTCAAGAAATTTCACATAAAGTCTAGATTTTGTAACAATTTGACACTTGTTTAATTGATAATAATTATTATCTTACATCTATGAATATAAAAAACTTAGCAATGTGGGCTGCAATTGTTTTTTTAACAATTGGTCTTTATAATATGTTTAAAAATCCCCAAGCTAATGTAAGCAAAGGTAATTCAATAATATTTTCAGAATTCTTGACTGAAGTTGATAATGGCGGGGTTGTAAAAGTAGATATACAAGGTAATAAAATAAGAGGACTTCTTGCTAATGGAAATTCTTTTTCTACGTACTCACCAAATTATCCAAACTTAATAGAAAAATTATCTAGTAAAGGTGTAAGTATTTCTGCTGCTCCTCTAGAGGATAAAATGCCATCTTTATTTGGAGTGCTATTATCATGGTTTCCAATGTTATTACTAATTGCTGTTTGGATTTTTTTCATGAGACAAATGCAAGGTGGTAAAGGTGGTGCTATGGGCTTTGGTAAATCCAAAGCAAAAATGATGAATGAATTAAAAGGTAAAGTTACCTTTAATGATGTTGCTGGAATAGAAGAGGCAAAAGAAGAGGTGGAAGAAGTTGTTCAATTTTTAAAAGACCCTAAAAAATTTAGTAGACTTGGTGGAAAAATACCAAGAGGATGTTTGTTGGTTGGTCAACCAGGAACAGGAAAAACTCTGCTAGCTAGAGCCATAGCAGGAGAGGCGGGAGTACCGTTCTTTACTATATCAGGATCAGATTTTGTTGAAATGTTTGTGGGTGTTGGAGCTTCAAGAGTTAGAGATATGTTTGAGCAAGGTAAAAAGAATTCACCATGTATTATTTTTATAGACGAGATAGATGCCGTTGGAAGAAGTAGGGGCGCTGGTTTAGGTGGAGGAAATGATGAAAGAGAACAAACTTTAAACCAACTATTAGTTGAGATGGATGGTTTTGAAACTAATGAAGGAGTAATCATTATTGCAGCAACAAACAGACCTGATGTACTAGACCCAGCTTTATTGAGACCAGGTAGATTTGATAGACAGGTAGTCGTTGGACTCCCGGATATCATAGGAAGAGAAAAAATATTAAAGGTACATGTTAAAAAAATAAAAATGGCTCCAGATGTGAATTTAAGAACTGTAGCGAGAGGAACACCTGGATTTTCAGGAGCTGATTTAGCAAATATAGTTAATGAAGCGGCGCTACTTGCTGCGAGAAAAAATAAAAGAATAGTAACTCTAACGGATTTTGAAGAAGCCAGAGACAAAGTGATGATGGGTGCAGAAAGAAGATCTATGGTCATGACCGAAGAAGAAAAAACATTAACTGCTTATCATGAAGCAGGTCATGCAATAGTAACTATTAATGAAAGTGCCGCACATCCAATTCATAAAGCAACAATTATTCCAAGAGGAAGAGCACTAGGAATGGTTATGCAATTGCCAGAAAGAGATGAATTATCGCAAACAAGAGAGCAACTCCATGCTCAATTAGCTATAGCTATGGGTGGAAGAGTGGCAGAAGAAATTATTTTTGGTGAAGATAAGGTTACAACTGGCGCTTCAAGTGACATTGAACAAGCGACACAAAGAGCAAGAGCCATGGTAATGAGAGCAGGTCTTAGTAAAGAATTAGGGCCAGTTTCTTATGGTTCAAATGAAGAAGAGGTATTTTTAGGAAGATCAGTAGCTAGAACACAAAATATGTCTGAGGAAACTGCTAAAAAGGTGGATTCAGAAATTAGGAAGATTGTGGACAAAGGCTACGAAAGAGCAAGAAAAGTTTTAACTGAAAAAATTGAGGACTTGCATAAGTTAGCAAAGGCACTTTTAACTTATGAAACTCTTTCTGGAGAGGAAATAGAAAATTTAATAAATAAAAATATATACCCAAGTAATAAAGAAGACTTAAAAGTTGAGGATGAAGACAAAGGTTCAGCTTTAAGCTCCATGGGTCTTAAGCCAAAGATAGTTCATTAAAGATAAATGAAAAAGTATTACACAAGGGCGTGTAATTTTTTCTATGGTAAATCATCAATAAAGTTAGTTAGTCAAAAAAAAACAATTCCCTTAAATGGAAATAAAGAAATATCATTTGATGAGATAGAAATTATCTCAAGAGATTCAAGGAAAATAATTACTCTTAAGGATATAAAAAAACTACCTAAAGTATTAAAAAAAAAAATTGAAAATGATATTAAAATTATTATTAAGAAAAATAGAAATTTTTCAAATCTAAATTTTAAAAAAATTCCTAATATAATGGGAATATTAAACTTAACACCAGATAGCTTTTCTGATGGTGGTAAATTTAATAAAAAAAAAGCAGGATTAAAGCATGCATTTGATTTATTTGAATTAGGTGCAGATATAGTTGATGTAGGTGGAGAATCCACAAGACCAGGATCTAAATCTGTAAGTGAAAAAGAAGAATGGAGTAGAATTGAAAAAATTATAAAAATGATTGATAAAAAAATTCCATTATCACTTGATACTCGAAAAGCAGAGATTATGAATAAAGGAATTAGAATAGGAGTTAATCTTATAAATGACGTATCAGGATTAAGTTATGACTCCAATACCATTGATGTATTGAAAAAGAATAAATCTCCATTTGTAATCCATCATGCACTAGGAACCCCAGAGAATATGCAAAATAATCCAAAATATAAAAATGAATTACTTGATATCTATGATTTTTTTGAAGAAAAAATAAAATTTTTAAGATCTAAAGGCATAAAACATAATAATATTATAGTTGATCCAGGCATTGGTTTTGGAAAAAATTTGAAACATAATATGAATTTAATCAGGCGTGTTTCTATTTTTCATACCTTGGGTTTTCCTATACTACTTGGACTTTCTAGAAAAAAATTCATAAAGGATTTATCTGGAAAAAATGATACTAAGGAAAGGCTAGGAGGAACAATTGCTTCCTCATTATATTCATTAATGCAAGGTGTTCAAATTTTAAGAATTCATGATGTGAATGAATTAATACAAAGTATAAAAGTGTTTAAACAATTAATAAAAAATTAATGACAAAAAAATATTTTGGAACTGACGGAATAAGAGGACTTGTAAACAGTAGAAATATTAATGGTGATATGTTTTTTAAATTTGGTTTAGCTTCAGGAACATATTTTAAAACTCAAAAAAAAAAGAAACAAGTTGCAATAATTGCGAAAGATACCAGACTATCTGGCTATTCTCTAGAGCCTGCTTTAGTTTCGGGACTTACTTCAGCTGGAATGCACGTTTATACAATGGGGCCTTTGCCAACAAATGGCTTAGCAATGCTAACCAAATCGATGAAAGCAAACATGGGTATTATGATCACCGCATCTCATAATCCATATCATGATAACGGACTAAAATTATTTGGTCCTGATGGATTAAAACTGTCTGATAAAATAGAAAAAAAAATAGAAAATTTAATTGATAAAAAAATTGAAAGTAGTTTATCAAAACCAAAAGAATTAGGCCGTGTAAAAAGATTAGAAAATGGAAACAAAGATTATATAAAGATATTGAAAAAAAGTTTTCCTAATGATTTTAACCTCAAAGGCTTAAGAATAGTTATTGATTGTGCAAATGGTGCTGGATACAAGGCGGGACCTGAGTTGCTTAAATCTTTAGGGGCAAAAGTAATCGCGATCGGAGTAAGACCCAATGGTTTGAATATAAATCACAATTGTGGCTCTACATTTCCAAATAAAATTAAATTTGCAGTAAAAAAATATAAAGCACATATTGGAATAGCCCTCGATGGTGATGCTGACAGAATTATAATGTGCAATGAAAAAGGGAAAATAATTGATGGTGATCAAATAATTGCAGCACTAGCAATTAGATGGAACAGAAAGAAAATGTTAAGAGGAGGAGTTATTGGAACCTTGATGTCCAACTATGGATTAGAAAAATTTTTTAAATCACAAAAAATTAAATTTATTAGAGCAAATGTAGGTGATCGTTATGTAAAAGAAAAAATGCAAAAATATAATTTTAATCTAGGTGGTGAACAGTCTGGGCATATTATCCTAGGCAAATTTGCAACTACTGGAGACGGTTTGTTAGTTGCGCTAGAGGTTTTATTTTCTTTAAAAAAAGGAAAAAAAGCTAGTGATTTTTTTGATACCTATAAAAAAACTCCACAAATATTAAAAAACATTGAGGTAAAAGATAAAACTATAATTAATAAAATTGATGTAAAAAATGCCATTAAATCAGCAGAAAAATTAATGAAGGGACAAGGAAGAATATTAGTAAGAAGCTCAGGCACAGAATCAAAAATCAGAGTAATGGGAGAGAGTGAAAATAAAAAACTACTTCAAAAATGTTTAAATATTATATTAAAAAAGATTAAATAAATTGAAACCAAAATCTAAAATATTAATTATTGCAGGATCAGATTCATCTGGTGGCGCAGGCATTCAAGCGGATATTAAAACTATTACTGCTTTAGGTTCATATGCAATGACAGCGATAACAGCTGTAACAATTCAAAATACCACAGGTGTAAAATCGATAGTATCTATTGACCCAAAAGAAATTTCTAATCAAATAGAATTTACCTCAAAAGATATTAAACCTGATGCTATAAAAATTGGTATGTTACACTCTACAAGTGTGATAAAGTCTATAATTCATTCATTAGATGTTATTAAGATTAAGAAGATAATTTTAGACCCTGTTATGGTTGCGAAGGGTGGAGCTAAATTATTAGATGATAAAGCTGTTAAATTATTAAAAAATGTATTAATAAAAAAAGTTAGCCTAATAACTCCTAACATTCCAGAAGCTGAAATATTAACTAAAACTAAAATAAAAACTAAAGAGGATATGATATTTGCAGCAAATATATTGATTGAATTAGGAGCAAAAAATGTTTTTATAAAAGGTGGTCATCTAGATTCTAAAGATGTCCAAGATATCTTTGTTAATAAGAAAGAAATTATGATCATAAAGAATAAAAGAATTACAACCAGCAATACACATGGAACTGGTTGTACACTTTCATCTGCTATTTCCACATTCTTTGCATGTGGAAAACCATTAAAGAAATCTTGTGAGCTAGCGACTAAGTATGTAAATCTTTCAATAAGATCTAATCCTAATTATGGTAAAGGTCGTGGTCCCATAAATCACTTAAGTTCAATTGTTATAAATAAAAAGTTTAAATAATGAAAAATGTAGTTGTTGTTGGTTCGCAATGGGGAGATGAAGGAAAAGGCAAGATAGTTGATTGGTTGTCAGACCAAGCAGATGTCGTTATTCGTTTTCAAGGTGGCCACAATGCTGGACACACGCTAGTAATTGATGGTGTTACTTATAAATTAAGATTACTTCCTTCTGGGATTGTTAGAAAAAATAAAATATCTATTATTGGCAATGGTGTTGTTGTTGATCCTTGGGCTCTATTAGAAGAAATTGAAGAAATTAAATCTAAAGGAGTTTTGGTAAATGTAGATAATTTCATAATTTCAGAATCTGCAAATCTTATTTTACCCTTTCATAGAGAGATGGATGAAATAAGAGAAGACGCGGCTGGTAAAGGGAAAATCGGCACCACAAGAAGGGGAATCGGTCCTGCTTATGAGGATAAAGTAGGAAGACGATCTATCCGTGTTATGGATTTAAGATCTGAAACGAATCTTGATCATAGGTTAGAAACTGTACTTCTTCATCACAATGCAATTAGAAAAGGACTAGGTAAAAAGATTTTTGAAAAAGATAAACTAAAAGAAGAGCTACTCAAAATTGCTCCAGAAATATTAAAATTTTCTCAACCAGTGTGGCTTAGAATTGATGAGTTTAAAAAACAAAAGAAAAAAATACTATTTGAAGGTGCGCAAGGAATTTTATTAGATGTTGATCATGGTACGTATCCCTTTGTGACATCATCTAATACCGTTGCATCTGCCGCTGCCACTGGAACTGGATGTGGACCAAACTCTATTCATTATGTGCTCGGTATAACTAAAGCTTATACAACTAGAGTTGGAGAAGGCCCTTTTCCTACTGAATTAACCAATGATATTGGGGAGCTGCTTGGTTCAAGAGGAAAAGAATTTGGAACCGTAACAAGTAGAAAAAGAAGGTGTGGTTGGTTCGATGGAGTTTTAGTTAGACAAACAATTAAAATTTCAGGAATAGATGGAATTGCATTAACTAAGTTGGATGTTTTAGATGAACTCGATGAAATTAAAATGTGTGTTGAGTATGAATTAGATGGAAAAAGAATGGATTATCTTCCAGCAGCAGTCGAAGATCAGCTAAAAATAAAACCAATTTATAAAACTTTCCCTGGCTGGAAAAGCTCCACGCAAGGTGTGAAAAGGATGGAGTCTTTACCACAAAATGCAAAAAATTATATTCATGCTTTAGAAGATTTTATAGGTACAAAGGTTTCGAGTATTTCGACAAGTCCTGAACGAGAGGACACAATTCTCTTAGAAAATCCTTTTGATGTTTAGTTTACAGAAAGTAAATTTTTAGATTTAGCAGATAGTAGCATGTGTTTTTGAAGTTTTTCAAAGGCTTTATTTTCTATTTGTCTAATTCTTTCTCTGCTTATTTTATATTTCTTGCTTAAATCTTCGAGTGTTGTGGGTTCATCATTTAATCTCCTAGAGTATAAAATTTCTTTTTCTCTCTCATTAAGAATTTTTATAGAATCTTTTAACAAGCCCTGTCTTTGACTCATCTCTTCTTGGTGTGCAAATTTAAGATCATGATCTAACTCTTTATCTACCAACCAGTCTTGCCATTCATCACCATCTTCACCAACTTGAGCATTCAAAGAAAATTCTTTACCAGAAAGTCTTCTATTCATCGATACAACTTCATGTTTGCTAACATCTAATTTGTTAGCTATTTCATTAACATGTTCAGGTCTTAAGTCTCCCTCAGATTGAGGTGCAATTTGATTTTTAATCTTCTTTAAGTTAAAAAATAATTTTTTTTGAGCCGTTGTTGTTCCTATCTTAACTAAACTCCAAGATCTTAATATATACTCTTGAATAGAAGCTCTAATCCACCACATTGCATATGTTGCTAATCTAAAACCTTTTTCAGGTTCAAATTTTTTAACCGCTTGCATTAAGCCAACGTTGCCCTCTGAAATCATTTCATTAACTGGTAGGCCGTATCCTCTGTAACCCATAGCAATTTTTGCTACAAGTCTAAGGTGACTAGTCACAAGCTTTTCTGCAGCTTTAACATTTCCTGTTGTTTTCCAATTTTTAGCCAGCATATATTCTTCTTCAGCTTCCAACATAGGAAATTTTTTAATTTGCTCAAGATAAGCAGATAAGCCACCTTCATTTGAAAGTGCAGGAAGATAAGTGTTTATTGAAGTGCCCATAAGTTGTATTTATTTAATTAATTATAGTAATATTTCAAGACCTTATTTACTAGTGTTTCTAAGTAATAATAGAATATTTTCAAGTTCTTGTGGCAAAATTGAGGTAAAAGTCATTTCTTTGTTAGTTTTGGGATGAGTGAATCCTAGTGTTTGTGCATGTAAAAATTGTCTATCTAATTTGTAAATTAAGTTTTCTAAATTAGTGTCAATATTTTTAAGCTTCTTGTATTTTTTTTTATATTTACCGTCGCCCATAATGCTATTACCCATATGAGTCATGTGAACTCTTATTTGATGTGTTCTCCCTGTTTCCAATCTGCATTCAACTAAACTTAATGTTGGTGTTTTATCATTTTCAAAGATCTCTAGAGTTTTATAATTGGTTATTGCCCTTTTGCCTTTAGAACTACTAACCTCCATCATTTGTCTATTTTTTGAGCTTCTCGTTATAAAAGTGTCAATTTTTCCAGCTGAAGGTCTAAGTTTGCCCCAGATTAAAAGTTGATAAACCCTTGTAATTGTATGTTCACTAAATTGATGAGATAAATTTTCATGAGTTATGTTATTTTTAGCAACAACAATTAATCCAGAGGTATCTTTATCTATTCTATGTACAATGCCTGGTCTTAACTCATCACCAATTGTAGATAGTGAATCTTTATTATAGTGCATTAAGGCATTAACGATTGTTTCATCATAATTACCAGCTCCTGGGTGCATGATTATTCCAGCTGGTTTATCAATTACTAATAAGTCATCATCTTCATAAACAATTTCTAATTTAAAATTGTAAGGTTTTAATGAAGCCTCTTTTGGTTCTGGAATTTGAAGATTAATTTTGTCACCAGTGAAAACTTTTTTTGAAGGGCTATTAACAATCACATTATTTAATTTCAATTTTTCTTTTAAAATTAAATTCTTGATTCTGGTTCTACTAATTAATTTTTCTCTATTATTGACGAATACATCAAGTCTGAGACTATTTTCATTTTCTTTAACTATTAAATTAATGTTATTTTTCATAAAATGTCATATTAATACTATATGCGCTTGTAGCTCAACTGGATAGAGTGCCTGACTTCGAATCAGGAGGTTCTAGGTTCGACTCCTAGCAGGCGCACCAATAAATTTAACAATTGTGTATCAGATACCAGGTGAATTAGAGACCTCATAGGGAAATAACTATCTAGAGGTGACTATACTTAGGCACATGATTCGTATTTAGAAAGCTTTCTACTACCTGGAAATTAAAATTTTGAAGCCCTGTATAGCCTGTCATTAATAGTTTTTCCCAATCCGTTATTGGAGATTTTTTCTATGGCAATTGATTTGTAGCCCTTATTTTTGATTTTTCTCAAACATGAATATAGTTTTTTTGCAGCTTCGTTTAAGTTATTTTTGGCACTTAAATAGAAATAATTTTTTGATTTTGTCTTTCTTTTTTTTATTAAGATAAATGCCTCATTATACTTTGACTTTTTAATATTCATTCTCAAGGGAATACCTGGAGAGTAATGTAGACGAGATTGACCTGGTGCAATTTTTTTTTTGGGGTTGATCTTAATATTTAATTTAAATCCTAAAGCTTTTTGAATTTTTGAAACATCTAAACCACCCAATCTTAATATAGCAGGCTTACTGACAAGGTTAATTATGGTAGATTCTATACCAATAGCACACGTGCCTCCATCTAAAATATATTTAATTTTATTACCAAATTCTTCTTTAACATCTTTTGCCTTAACCGCACTCACTCTTGTAGTAATGTTAGCACTAGGTGCTGCTAATGGATAATTTAATTGTTTTAGTAAATTTTTAAACAAGGTATGTTTTGGAAATCTTACTGCTAAGTTTTTTTTGCCATTAGTAACATATTTAGAGATTTTAGAATCTTTCCTTAATTTTAAAATATATGTTATTGGTCCAGGAGAAAATTTTTTATAAAGTTTGATGAAATTATCATTTATTAAACAATCTCTTTTAAGAGAAGCAATGTCTAGATAATGAACAATTAGAGGGTTGCTTTTAGGTCTTTTTTTAAGATTAAAAATCTTTTTTACAGCCGAATCCACATAGGCGTTAGCTGCTAAGCCATAAACAGTTTCAGTTGGGACACCTATACAATAATTATTATTAAGGTATTTTTTTGCTTTTTTGATATTTGATTGACCAGATTTCATGTATTAATAATTATTATTATATGAAAGATAAAAATTTACCACTTGATAATAACTCACAATCTCTTGAAGAGTTAACAAAAGAAGCGAATAACATTATTGAATCCTTAGAAGCTGAAAAAAATCTTCAAAATTCAATTGATTCTTATCAGGAGTTATTAAAATTAAATAATATTATTGAAAAAAAAT
>Ga0307986_10003726_pt1 | contig 10519 bp, 15 predicted proteins | sample EllFjometageno82_FD_203170 | JGI IMG/M metagenome (GOLD analysis project Ga0307986, IMG submission 203170) | Marine microbial communities from Ellis Fjord, Antarctic Ocean - #82 | ecosystem: Environmental > Aquatic > Marine > Unclassified | place: Southern Ocean | collected 2014-10-09
GAATGCTTTCGCTCGACGATAGATGTAGCAAATAATAAAAAGGTCGCTTAATTGCGGCCTTTGTTGTTTAAGGGGAAAAGATATGAAGCACCAGAATATACTAGATAAAATGTGGGTTTCTTATGAGGAGGAATATAATAAGACAAACTACAGACGAACCTATCTTGGGATGTCAGTCAGTGAAGAGAATTGCGGCAGGAAGCCGTGGCTTGAGTTCAGGCATGCTTTCGACCCTTGGGTGAGCTACAGTAGCGCCTCACATTTTGAAGACGGTCACCTGTCAGAAGATGCCGTTGCAAAAAGATTGAAGGATTCAGGGCTAAACCTAATAACGCATGACGAGACCGGTGAGCAGTTTTCACTTCAGGACATGTACTGGCATCGAGGACACATAGATGGGAAGCTACCGGACTATGACGCCCTCTGGGAGCATAAAAGCACGGGTGATGCAAAGCTAACGAAGCTCAAGAAGCTCATCGACAAAGACGAGGAGACAGCTCTATTTAAGTGGAGCAAAGGGTATTACGATCAAGCCACTAGATACATGGGTTATAGCGGAATACATAAACACATAACAACAGTGGCATCACACGGATCGCGTGAAAAGATAAATTCACAAGGCGATCACAGAACAGCTATAATGGAAACCGCATTCGACCAAGAACACTTTAATCATCTAGTCGGTCGAGCCAAGCACATCATCACCACTGACAAGATGCCGCAGGCTGCATGGTCACTAGCTGTTGACAAGCCGCTGTGCATATGGAAAAATGGCAAGTGTGAAGCGTATGACTTTTGCAAAGGCAAAGAGATCGGTAAGCCAAACTGCAGAAATTGCGGACACGTAACTTTTACAACCGAGGGCGCTACCTGTGCATTAGGTAAAGAGGATTTAAATGAAAAAAATATGCTTGAGTTTAAGGAATGCCATAAATACAATCCAGAGCTTGTGCATGAATTCTTTGTCGTGGATCTTGATGACGAAGGACACGTTCACTATCGCAACGAGTCTGGCACCGAGCTTGTTAATCGAAATTCAAACGACTTTAGGTTAGAGTTTAATAAATTAGGAGGATGATTTGTTAACACCAAGATATTATCAATTAGAAGCAATTGATTCTGTAATTGAATATCTTTTTGACCATAGTGGGAATCCATTAATCTGGATTCCTACTGCTGGTGGAAAGGCATTAATACAGGCAGAAATAGCAAAGCGTGTTTATGAGTTCGCGTCTGATCAGCAAATGATATTTCTGACCGACATAACGGCACTGATAGGGCAGAATAAAGATGAGCTATTGGAACAGTGGCCTGACGCTAAAACATCTGTGTACAGCGCCTCCTACGGACAGAAAAACCATAACGGTGAATTAGTTTTTTGTGGAATTCAATCTGTTTATAAGCAGGCTGATTTATTTAAAAACGTATCAGTGATATTTATTGATGAGGTTCACCGGGCTTCGCTATCAGAAAAATCAATGTACAAGAAATTCATAGACGGCATAAAGAAAAACAATCCATTCGTTAGGATTGTGTCAATGTCTGCGACCCCGTGGAAGCTCAACACTGGTACCCTTGAGGGTACTTGGATCTGCGACAAGATAGTCTACAAGATTGAAATGAAGACTCTGTTTGATGAGGGCTTTCTGTGCCCATTGTTGACGCCACCAACATCAACCTACGCCGACACTTCAGGTCTCAAGGTTAGCTCGACAGGTGAGTTTGATGAGAAGGCGATGCAGGAACTAATGAACAATGATTTTCTTATTGATACCGCAATAGACGATGCAATGAAGTTTGCGTCAAACAGAAACAGTATTCTTGTCTTTGCTTCAGGGGTCGATCACGCTGAAAGAGTAAGGTACGCGCTACTCAGTCGCGGTGAGACTGCAGAAGTTATTGTTGGCGAGACAGATACCGATGAGCGAAAAAGAATAATAGATGATTTCAGAAACTTTAAGTTGCGCTGGATTATTTCTGTCGGAACATTAACGACAGGCTTTAACGCAAAGAATGCAGACTTGGCGATAATACTGAGGGCAACTCAATCTTCATCTTTGTGGATGCAGATGCTTGGTCGATTACTTCGGACGCACGAAAGCAAGACGGATGCTATGGTTCTGGATTACGGTCAGAATGTTGAGCGATTCGGCCCGGTAGATATGATTGGGCCTCCGCCAACAAAAGAGCAAAGCAAGGAAGCAAAACGCACACCATTCAAGATCTGTCACAGTTGCGAAGCGCTGATTAAATATCTTGAGAAAAGCTGCCCATTCTGCTTTATTGAGTTTGGTGGTGATACTACGCCAAGTCACGGCACTCAAGCTTCAACAGGTAAGTTAATGGATGGCGAAAGGAATATCCAGACAGTAAATATAAGCAGGGTCTCATACTCGAATCACTACTCGCACAGAAGCAAAAATAACTCACTAAGAGTTACATATCATCACGGGCTTGAAGAGATACACGACTACTTCGACTTTGAGACGCAAGGATGGCAACGTGCGAGGGCTTGCAAGTGGTGGGCGACAATGGTTAGCCCAGAGATAGCGAACCACTGCCCAAAGCACTTACAGACGGCTCTGGTTGAGCTTAGGCAGTTCGGAATGAAGGAGATAAAGAATATAGTAGTGGATTATACGGACGTAAAGAAAACCTCGGGAGCCAACCTGATGGGTCACAAGATTCTCAGTTTTGGATTAGCTTAATGACTCAAGGCAGGCTTTATATTTAAAGACCCATTCCCTTCTATAGTAGTTTATAACCTCAGCGGCATTTCCTATGTCGCTTTTTTTTGCCTTGTCTGGAATTTCACAGTTATTTGGTTTTACTATCGTCTTGTATTCTATCGTCTCAATAACTGTTGGTACATTGACAACTTCAGTCTTGTAAACTATCTGTGGAGATTTCATCTGCCAACCAATCAGGAATGACACACTGATTAAGGTTAGAGCTGAGAGTACGATTTTCCAGTTTTTTAATAACAGCTCTATCGTAAACGTTAGCAGCTTTGAAAACATCGATTGAATCACTGAACCCTTCAAGGTCTTTAATACATTGGGTAAGATCGTCATTAATGCTGTCAGCAATATTTTTATTGTCACTTGCCATCTCCGCAGATAGTTTTGCATTTCTTAAATTTAATTCAGCCGCTTCAACTAAAGCTACTTTCTCAGCCTTTATATCTGAAATCTTATAGTCAAGATTACTGGCTCTATTGAATTGCCAGCCACCGAACGCCATACTTATTAGTAGTGCAATAGTTACAAAATCCATTAGTCTTGATCCGAATCATGTCTTACATTTTCAAGTACAAATTTAAGTACACCAATAACCGCAGCGTAGATTGAAACGAAGCCAGCAATAGTCCACTCTTTCATATCTTCATGCGATAACTTAAACCACTCCCATGCATCCCATGCTAGCCACAAGAAAAACATTGTGACCAGTATGTAAAGTATTCTGTACTGCTTCAGCAATACATGAAGTGGTATTTTAACCTTCATATCTTGGCAAGTTCCTTTGACAGCAAGTCAAGAAAATAAATAGGATTGTTATTGTAATAAACGTATCTGCGCTTCGGTTCGTCCGGGCAGATCCACAGCAACCTTTCATCGCGAGTATCAATATGAATCAAGGTCTGCTTCTCGCCGCCAAGGTGCGTATCGAAATACATTCCAAATCCACCGACAGCTTCAACAGACTGGACCAGCGCCCATACTCTAGCGGATGATGAATTGTCAAGAATGAACAGGTCAGTGGCTTTTGATTTATAATCACCATTAGAGCCTACGCAATGAAGGCTTGATCCATCTTTGAAGCGCACATGGGCTTCTGGGTCTGGACTGGGAACCATAGCAGTGTTGCATATCTCGCGGACATCTTGTGCTACTTCAATTATGCCATCAGACATAAACCCTAGGGCCTTTGCTGGCCACTCGCTTCTTTTTAAGCTCATTCTACACCTTTGAAAAATACTGAATTAACTGGGAACCCATTGCAGGTGTGGTGAACCACTGAGCTTGTCAGAGAGAGACGATCTGCAGTTACGCCTACGATGATAGCAGACCAGTGCTGAACGCCTTCTGCGCGACCTTGAGGTGCGTCACGGAAGAATGCCCTGACTGTGCCGGAGCTTTTAGCGCCCTCAATCAACCAAGTCATGCCATTAAAGTCACATTCTCTGAATTTTACAGCAGTTCCTGACAGTTTTACTGCGGGTTGCCCTTCGAGGGCGGTGGGGGTTATTGACTCAACTACTAAATTGGATACAACTGGAAATGCAATACCATGTATCTTGGCTGATATGTCACCCTGAGAGAATATCCATAACCAACCTACAGCCAACAGCATTGCAAACCATGACATATAGACGCGCCTTATGATATTAGCCATGCTTTAATACCCCCAGCGATAATCCCAGATGCCGTAAGCAATGCAGCAATAGAGGCGAAAGTCCATACTATGAACTTGAACGCCCTTCCTGTTGCCTGCCATCCCCTGTAAGCCATGATCATCTCGTGAACAATCTTAATGTCTTCAGGGGTGAACTCTGGGTCTTTTTTTGCTTGTCTCTCTAACTTCTCTAGGGCATCCATAATCAAGATCCAAAATATATTTCTCAATTATACCATGCTAAGACTCGTCATCCTCTATTGAGGGTAATGAGTGTGGTCTACCGCCTTCAAGGACTACGCTTAACACTTTCTCAATTACGATCCAGTGCCGAGCATTAGTTGCACGAAGGTTTTTACCAACAACACTAGATGCCGTCTCATCCTCATTACCGAAGCGATGAATAAGATCCGGTGCTAGATTTAATAATGGACTGAACACAACTTGCCAATATTGATCAAGACTTGTCATTATATTGTTAGCCCATTTAGTGAGCCATGTTTTTACTTTAAATGCGTATCGGATGAACATTAAAAGCAAACAAGCTAAATGGAAATACAAAATAAAAGGCTCAATTAGCCAAAGCCCATAAAGGGCTAAAGCTGCAAGACCAAAAAATACAGCGGAGTATAATCCCCGCCACAAAGATCTAAGCATCTTCTTTTGGCTCCTCTAGCGACTTAGTAAGCATATCGACGAAAGCCTGTTTACTTACCGATAGTTGCTCAAGCTCGAACTGAGACAAACTAACCTTCCGCTCAATGTCGGAGATATGGTTAATCATAATTCGCTGCTGATCAGTAAACTGATCTTCAGTATACTCAGTGCCGTTAACTGTAATTACTTTTGCGTCTGTCATTTCTTATCCTTGGTTATTGTTGGTCGGAGCGCTATTCTACCACGGAACGCCAGATGCTTTCACAGGTGTGACTTGCAAGTCAATATTAGCTTGCAAGCTGGCCTCTGTAGCTTCTTGATCGATACCATCCTCAAAGCACCAACCGAGAACGATCTCCTCAGTCAATTCTGCGTAAGGCACGAAGTCTGTAGCCTCTGGGTCTGGGCTTGGCACCATTGCAGTGTTGCAGATCTTGCGTATCTCTTGCGCCATCTCAATGACTTCAGGGGCAATAAACCCCAGCGCCTTTGCTGGCCACTCTTCGCGCTTTAGGCTCATTAGATGCCCGCCTTTGTCCGTAGAATTGAAAGCAATATAGATCTTGCAGCAAGCGAACCGATGCCGCCGATAACACCGCCAATTAAAAGCACCCAGTAAACACTTAAGCCCAGAGCATAGATGGCACTGCCACCGGCAAGGGTCATAAGGCCACATGTCGCGCCTTCAAGCGCAGCGCGCTGCCATGTCGCTTCCTTGTCATCGCGTAACACGCGTGCAACGGCAAGAATGACGGCCAGCATGATCGCTATCCATTCCGGCGGAACTCGGTTTGTAAGGCTATCAAACATTGGGCGCTTCCATTAGTAATTAATTAATTTTTACTATTATACAGGTCATACAAGACTTTTACTTTCTCTTTCAAAGTCTCAATGTCCGCGTAGCTTTTAGCCAGCCAAAATATAAGGCCAACAAAACCGACGATGATTGGCCAGAGCGCCGGGATTATTTCTAGGAGGCTAACAGATTCCATTATTGCCCTTTAGGCTCCTGCTTCTAACGCTTCAATGCGAGCGATAAGCTCTTGAATCGTTGCCGTCAATAATGGAACCAGCTTGCTTTGGTCAATGCCCTGGTAATCTGGAACAGAGCGCGTACCCATGACGGCCTCTGTGACTAAAACAGACTCGGTAGATTCCTCAACAGCTTCAGTAATAACCACGCCGTCTTCATCCAGAACAGCTTCAACCGCCGGAATAATCACATCTTCATAGACTGCCGGAGTGACTTCATACTCCTCGTCCATCATTGCGTCTTTAATTCCTGTTGCTGCTTCTGGCACTACTTCTGCCAACTCGTGTGCAAAGAAACCGTCGACTCGTGAACCGTCAGCTTTCCATGCGAAGTTTACTGGGCGCAGTGCTTTAACTCGCTCAGTAGCGCCGGTCATTGCAACTTCGTCTTCTTTTAATCGATAGTCGGATGAGGTGTTATACGCCGTGGCCGATCCAGATACCGAAATAGTGCCCACTTGTGCGCCGTCGTTTGAAAACCCGACGGCGGTGCCATCAGTGCCAGTTCGATTTACGTTGACCACCTTTGCACCGCTGGCCGTAAATAGAACAGTGCCGTTTGCGTTTAAAACGGAACCGGGGACGCTTACATCTGCAACAGCCTTACCCACAAGTAGGCTGCCGTTTGAATCGATTCTTACCCTCTCGGCAATTGAAGCAGAATTGCCGGTCGCAAAAGTAATACCAGTAGCACTTGATGCACCCAAGTCTATGGCATTTATAGCGGCAACTACTACGGAACTACCGGTGATTTCAGACCAACCAATATTATGAGCATATCTACTGCCGCCACCGCTGGGTGCCTCTAGCATCATCTGGTAATCAGTTAATGTTCGGCTTAAAGTTGAGGATAAAGTAGGCATCCCCAGATCAAGAGTAGTTCTAGGAGAACTCGTGCCGATCCCGACATTTCCAGCTTTGGTAACGCTCAATAATGGGAGGTCTACGTTTGCTGTACCAATGACAAAATTATCAGTACCGTCATCATGCCCAATAGAGTATTCAACAGATCCATTATTTGAAAACTTTATTTCGGTATCACTGCCAGTAGGTGCGTTAAGTCCTATTCTGGCATCCCCGCTTGTTGAATTAACATACAATTTCTCAACCGGAGAACTCGTGCCGATCCCGACATTTCCGTTCAGACTAAAGTGTGCAACGTCAGTGGAACTAGCCCCATTATAGCCTTTAATAACTAACGATCCGTCAGCCGCAACACGTCCTAGGCTCCACTCATAAGTAGAAGAATAACCAAGTTTAATTTGCTCATCAGATGTAGTGTCGTAGACTGTTAGCTTACTGCTCGGAGAACTCGTACCAATCCCGACATTGCCCGAGCTGTCTATTCGCATCTTTTCAGAACTACCGGTAGTCCAGATATGGCTAGTTGCTGCATGGTTATTATATGTAAGTCCGCTAGCATCACTCCATAGTGTTGCTTGAGCACTACCAGCAGTGTTGCCAAGCTGTAACTCACCGCCACTTGTGCTTTTAATGTTCAATGAGGTATAACCACTGACACTTGATATAGTGCCATTTCCAATTATGGAGTTACCCAAGGCGGTCAAGCTATCCGCAACCGTTAAGCCAGTTGAATCAACAGTGAGTTTTACGTCAGCAGCACGGCGAACCCTTAAAGACCCGTCCTTGAAGTTAAGCTCCCCGCCTGAACCCTCTGTAATTAACCGCAGATCATAATCGTCAGAGGATGGGGATTTGAGGTCAATGTAAGCCCCAGATGGGCCACCAACTTCTATAACCCCAAGTCCAGTTGATGTTTCAACAGTCAAACCATCCGCCGTCACCGTGCCCGTTACATTAATGCCAGTGGATGTGGTGGTTAGTTTTATGGCGTTTCCAGTGTGGTATAAGTTTACACCCCCGCCATCTTGAGCATATAAGTATATCTCACTGTCTGCTGCGTTTTTCAGCCTAAAGTTGTTTACGTTTAGAATTAAGTCGCCGGTTCCTGCGTCTTTAATGTAACTGTTGCTACCATCATGGTAAATCTGAAGGTCACTACCAGTACCAAGTATGAGTTTGTCATTATCCGCCAGCGATACATCACCAGTCACACTAACATTACCAGTAGCATCAATATCTAACGCAGCTGCGGGGAATTCACCTAGATCTCTACTTTTACTCATCCGATCACCCCTGCATTTTCATTAGCTGCTCGCTGAGCTGCCTTGACTTCCTCTGTCCAAACTGCTGTAGCGATACCCTGAACCTCGGCAGACTCACTTGAGATATCTGTGTCGGTGTGCGTCCATGTGCCGTCATCGGCTTGTGAGGAGCTTACACAGGTCAATGCGTGGCGGTGGAATGATCGAGACAGCTCTGCGCCGTCCTCGTCGATTACTGTAGCTGTACGGACTTGTATTGCTTTGTGGGTGCCGACGATCTCGATCTTGTCGTCTAGTACTGTTTTATTTAAAGCCATTGTAGTGTTTCCTGTCTGTGCCCACCGTCCGGTGAGCGTATGGGTTTATGATGTTGTCGTGTAAGTTATGGCTACGTTTATGTAAGTACCACTGCTTATGATTGCCCCAGCAGTCCAGCCTGCCCAAAACTGAGTGTTATTGCTGCCGGTACTATCCAAGGCTAGTCCGGGAGTCCTATCACCAGTTGGATAAATTGATACGAATCCAATCTCTCGGGTAGTGTTTGCCATCTGCACAAACGGAATCGTATAAACTAAATTTCCATGACCCGAATTAATGGCACTGGTAACATAAAAAGTTGATGCAAGGTGTACAGTTCTTCCTATTTTTGTGTAATTTCCTCCGTAGGATGATACAGCCCCTGAAGTAAGACCGCTAACAACAGGCGTAAAAGTCCCCTCTTCATACGAATCCAGCGTAGTGCTTGTAGACGTTCCAGAGCCACCAGCATCACCGAATACGACACCGCCGGATAGGTAGAGGTCTTTGAAACTGTAGTTACCAGATGCCTGCCCTAAGCTGACCTCTCCGACATTCACTACTCCATCTCGAACTGGCAAAATAGCGCTATTAGCAAATCTAAAACCTGCGTGGTTGGCCACTGCACCGGAGATAATTAAATCACCACTACTAGTACCAATACTGCCAACGGTTGTGCCATCTTTCTGGAATATAGAAATATCACCATCATTACCTAGTCGGTTTACTATTTGTACTGTAGTTGCATTCGCTGTGTGGGTAGCCCTTCCGTAACCAAGTAGCTCATGGCCTGCTGCTGCACTAGAACTAGCAGTTTTACCCACGAGTAAGTTGCCAGACGAATCGAGGCGCATATACTCTTGTGTATTGGTAGCATTGTTAAACACAAGAGTATTGGCGTTGATGTCCGTATGACCCGATCCGTCCCGTGCATAAGTAATAGAAACAGCCAAACTACCTAGCTCATATATTGCAAATCCGCCTTTATTGTTTGCGCCTACACCATTATTGCCAATTTCATAAGATATATAGTTTGTTGAATTAGCCGTATTGGCCGCTTGCAAAATTGAATCTGGAGAATTCGTGCCGATCCCTAACGACTCAGCACTAGCATCCCAGAAAAACTTTGCCGTTGTGCCAGTGTCTTCGTAGAATGAGATGTCGCCGCCGCCACTAATCTGCATACGGTCTAATACAGAAGCCGTTGACGGGCTTGTTTGAAACAACATATTTGCATAGGGCAAGGCATTCGATGCGGCATCTTTATTCTCTACATAAATTCTTGCAGCATTTGCAGGGCCCGCGCCACTAGGGTCTGTGTTATACCAATCAACACTCCCCAAATCTTCACCGCCAGTCCATGTTCGTCCAACAGACTCTAATGTTAAAGCAGGTGCTGCAACCGAGGTGCTTGCTTGAGCTATAGTAGCTGCATCAGCCGTCACCGTACCCGTTACATCAATGCCAGCAGGTGACACCTTTAAATACGTATTATTGTTTGAGCCGAAATTCCAATTAGCACCAGCCGAACTTGTACCTATGTTAAAACGACTGTTGAAGTCATCGTCTAACGTCCAAGTATGTATCTGAGCTGCATTATCTAGCTGTATACCCAAACCTGAGAACTCTGCTTGTGTTGCTGATACCTCGCCCGTTACAGAAATGCCAGTGTTGGTGGTGGCCAGCTTGGCTATGCCATTGTAGTAAGAAGTAACCCCTTCATTACCGACAGCGCGAATAAACTCCTCTCCGCCAGCAGATTCCATCACTAAATCAGTGCCACTGCTAATTGTAAGGTAGCCTGTGCCAGTTTCTTTAATGTAGCTGTTGCTGCCATCATGGTAAATCTCAAGGTCGCTGTCAGTACCGAAGAGGGCCTTGTTGCCGTCGCCTAGTAATACGTTACCGTCTTTAAGCAAAACGCTGTCAATAGTTACGCCGCCAGCTGCGGTAATCTCACTAATTGTATCTACGTTCAGGCCACCAGTAGCGGTAGTCGCACCGGTTACACC
>Ga0307986_10003727_pt1 | contig 10519 bp, 11 predicted proteins | sample EllFjometageno82_FD_203170 | JGI IMG/M metagenome (GOLD analysis project Ga0307986, IMG submission 203170) | Marine microbial communities from Ellis Fjord, Antarctic Ocean - #82 | ecosystem: Environmental > Aquatic > Marine > Unclassified | place: Southern Ocean | collected 2014-10-09
CTAACATTAGAGTTTTGGTCTAGCTTGGTCTAGTTGGCCACGTGGCGGAATGGTTACGCAGAGGATTGCAAATCCTTGTATCCCAGTTCGATTCTGGGCGTGGCCTCCAAAAAAATGAGTTGTTTTGTTTTTTTAAAAAAAGTATGTTGCGTTTTTAATCCTCGGTAGCTCAGCTGGTAGAGCAGTTGACTGTTAATCAATTGGTCGCAGGTTCGAGTCCTGCCCGAGGAGCCAAAAAATTAAAAATTAACTTTTTGCGACTTCGTTTATTTTTTTAGAAAATTCACTTAATTCTTTAGCTGACATCTCTAGATTAATATTAATTCCTGAAGAATCTTCGAAGTTTAATGAAAAAGTTGAATTGTCTTGATTAGATAGTAATTTCATCTTTGTATCTTTTTTATCAAAATTATAAATAGCATTAATCCATTCGGTTTGTAAGAAAGTTTTTTTGTCTGAATATCCAATAATTTCTTTAAATATTTTATTTACTTGAACAATATGTTTTAAAGGAAAATTAATATTGTATGTTTGGTTTTCTTTGTCGTATATTTTTAACAATATAAGATGATTTTTTAAAGTTTGTGCTCTCCATCTTACAGGAAAAATTTCTTTATTGTCCATTGTTATCTAGAATTCAAATAAAATTTAGGTGTTGTGGTGGATTTTTAAGTTCCCATAAGTATTCATTAATCTCATTTTGTCTACAACCAGAACCGCATTGTTTATGAACATTAACTTCTTGACTTACTTTCTTTTGAACTTCAGCATATTTATCTGAAAAAACTATGTCTTTAAAAGATTGATCGTTTATATTGCCCATATTAAATTCTTTTGATTGAAACCAATTTCCACACGGGTAAACATCACCGGCACCGTCAATTTGAGGTAAAAAATTAGTTCCAAAACATTTGTGGTATTTTCTGTTAGTATTATTCATTTTCACTCTTTTGATAAAAACTGAAAAATCATCTCCTATATAACCTTCAGATTCTTTGTATAAGTCTTCATATAAATTATAATCTTTTGGAACGATACCATGCGGTAGTACACCATGTTCTGAACATTGTTTTATCATTATGTAGTCTACTCCTAGTTCTTTTGCTAGCTTAGTATAAGGTACAATATCTTTTACACATTCTTCTACTAATACCATTTGCATTCCAATTGTTGTTTTAAGATTATGTTTTTGTTTTGCCTCCACACATCTAGTTATATTTTTTTTTACTAAATCAAACATTTTAGGTGAGGTTCCCATAATTTTTGAATATGTTTCTGGTGTAGCTGCGCTAATATTAAATCTAATAAAAGAAAGAGACCCTAAAAAATCTACAAATTTTTCTTTAGGCATGACTGTTCCGTTTGTCGATAAACACATATCAATTCCAGCTTCAGCACCAGCTATGGTCATGTCATAACAATCTGGGTGAACCATCGGTTCACCATCTCCTAATATACCAAGACCTTTGACTCCAATTTCTGCACAATCGACTGCAAATTTTTTAAAATTTTCTAATGTAATAATTTTTGTAGTTCTGTTTTCAGGAGTCGCGTAATAACAATATTGACATTTAATATTACAAGTTTGGGTAATACCCATATCAATATAAAGAGGAGCTATTTTTTTTCCTTTATTCCAATCGTTCACACGATCTAAGTGCCAATTAAGTTTATGTTTGTTGACTAAAAATTTGTCGTTTATCATAAATATTTTTTAAAAACACAACGTATGGGTTCGTGTTACTATATTTTCTACTAAAATCAATCAATAAGACTGGTTTTTTTTTTGAATTTGGCTTCAAACCTTTGTTTAATTATCAGCTTATTAGCCAGTTTGCTCGAAACTTTCCGTGTTTCTTAAAACTTGTAAAATTTCCTCTTTTTCAGTCTTAGATAAGGAATTAAAAGTTTTCGTTAAGAATGAATAATTTAAATCTTGGGGTTCAGCAGTTTTAGAATTAAGCTCTTTATAGTCTTTGTACCCTTCGTAAAAATAAGTAATTGGAACTTGTAAAAATTGTGAAATTTGCATTAAACGAGCGGAACTAACACCGTTTGTACCCTTCTCATATTTTTGAATTTGTTGAAATGTTACGTTGATAGCTTCTGCAACTTTTGTCTGAGTTAAACCTAAAGAGAGTCTTCTCATCCTAAGTTTTTTTCCTAAATGATTATTGAAATTATCTTCCATTAACTCTCCTTAATAATATGTACCATTAGCTTTTAAATATTTATTTAATCTAATAGTAAAAATTAAATTATTGCAAGAATTAAAGGAAAAAAAATTAGAAAATAAAGGGTCGAAAAAACCTATAAAACTTAAGAAAAAGTTTGACAAACATTTTATTTTTTTAATATTTTAAACTAATTATAGTCTTTTAATCTGTATTCCCAGTAACCAGTTTTATCAAAAGCTGCTTTTAGCCAAAGATTAGTTTTTTCATCGTACCAGATATCAGTATTCAATTTTTTTTTATCAGGCAAACTTTCGTCACTAGATGCAAAGTTGAAACGTAGGGCATTATAAGTTTTTCCGTATAAATTTAATTTTTCTTTACCTACAAAAGTAACTTTTTGCTCAATAATTCTTCCAGAGATAGCGCTAATTTGTGCTTTTGCTTGAATAATTTCATGATTCCACCAAGTTCCTACCGGATGTTCTTTTGGAGAAGTTATATTATTTTCTGAACCTGTGATAATTAACTTATTTTTTTTCTTATCGTAGTTTATTTCTGTTTTTTTAATTTTTTTATTTTGAATTGTTTTTGACGAGAATTCAACTAATTGATTATTTTTATACTTTTCTTTGCTTGAAGCATCATACTTGTACAAATCCACTCCCATTTTTCTGATTTTAAATTTAATAATACTTTCTACCTTTAAAATTTCATTATTTTCTTCAAATTTATAGTTATGATAGCCTATCAATTTATTATTCCTGAACAGTTCATATTCCAATGAATTTAAACTTTTATAGTGATCTGTGTGAGAAAAGCTCTGTGTAAAAAAAACAAAAAATAATATAATTGAAAGTGTAAAATTTTTCATATATTTAAGAATATGGACAATACCAATATTTTAAAACAAATTGGAAATACACCATTAATTAAAATAAAACAAGCGTCAGAATTAACGGGTTGTAATATATATGGTAAAGCAGAATACTTTAATCCTGGGGAATCAGTTAAAGATCGTGCGGCATTATTTATCGTTGAAGATGCTATAAAAAATAAGAAAATTGAAAAAGGTGGGGTTGTTGTAGAAGGTACGGCTGGAAATACAGGTATAGGCTTAGCAGTAGTAACAAAAGCGTATGGGATGAGTTTAAAAATTGTTATCCCAAAAACACAATCTACAGAAAAAAAAAAAATACTTAGAGATCTGGGTGCAGAACTTATTGAAGTGGATGCTGTACCTTATGCAAATCCAAATAATTATATTAAAAAATCAAAAAGAATAGCTGAAGAACTTATGGGTTCTAATAAAAATGGTGTTTTGTGGGCAAATCAATTTGACAACATTGTAAATACAGAAGCTCATATTAAAACAACGGCTAAAGAAATATGGACACAAACTGCAGGACAAATTCATGCATTTGTCTGTGCTGTAGGCACTGGGGGTACATTAGCTGGTGTGTCTATTGGGTTAAAAGAGAAAAATAAGAACATTAAAATAGCCTTAGTTGATCCTATGGGTTCCTCCTTATATTCTCATGTTAAATTTAACAAACTGGAAAACTCTGGAAGCTCAATTACTGAAGGAATAGGAACGGCTAGAATTACAAAAAATTTTGATAAAGCTATAGTTGATGATGCTTTTCAAATTACAGACGAAGAAGCATTAAATATAATATTTAAACTTAAAGAGGATCAACATATTGATTTAGGAGGATCGTCTGGAATTAACATCGGGGGTGCAATAAAGCTTGCCAAAAAATTAGGTCCTGGACACAACATTGTTACAATACTTTGTGATCCTGGAAAACGCTACGCTAGTAAAATTTACAACAAAGAATTTTTACAGAGCAAAAACTTACCGGTACCAAGCTGGTTATAATATTTGGCTTAAGAATAGTTTAGTTCGATCCGATTTTGGATTATCAAAAAAATCTTTTGTTTTAGCTTTTTCAACAATACGACCTTCGTCCATAAATATCATATTGTCCGCAACTTCCTTAGCAAAACCCATTTCATGAGTAACTACAATCATCGTCATCCCACCTTTTGCAAGGTCAACCATAACGTCTAAAACTTCTTTAATCATTTCAGGGTCTAATGCGGAAGTTGGCTCATCAAATAACATAATTTTAGGTTCCATACATAATGCTCTAGCAATAGCGGCTCTTTGTTGTTGGCCACCAGAAAGTTGTCCAGGAAACTTTAAGGCTTGGTCGTCAATCTGAACTCTAGTTAAATTTTTCATAGCAAGTTCTTCAGCTTTTTTTTTTGGTAATTTTTTTACCCAAATAAGTGCTAAGGTACAATTGTCTAAAATAGATAAGTGTGGAAATAAATTAAATTGTTGAAAAACCATACCAACATCAGCTCTTATAAGTTCAATATTTTTAGTTTCAGCAGATATTTCTGTTCCGTCTACAACAATAGATCCTTCTTGGTGTTCTTCTAGTCTATTGATACATCTGATTAAAGTAGATTTACCCGAACCTGAAGGGCCGCATATAACAATTTTTTCTTTTTGATTAACCGAAAGGTTAATATCTTTTAAAACTTGAAAGTCACTAAACCATTTGTTTACAGCTTTTAATTTTATTATTTCATTGCTCATTTTATCTCTCCGTACTTAGTTTTTTTTCTAAATTTTGACTGTATCGACTTAATGAAAAACAAATAACCCAAAATACAGCTCCTGCAAACACATATCCTTCAGTTGCCATACCAAGCCATTTTGGATTGGTTTTTGCTAATCCTATCATTCCAGCTATTTCAAGTAAACCTACAACGAAGATTAAAGGTGTATCTTTTATTAACGCTAAAAAAGTATTCGCAATGCCTGGTATCACTAATTTTAAGGCCTGAGGTAAGATGATTAACAAGTTCATGCGCCAATATCCTAGGCCTAAAGATTTAGCAGCGTCATATTGGCCGCGTGGTAATGCTTGTAGGCCACCTCTTACGACCTCTGCCATATAAGCTGACTCAAACAATGTGATTGCTATAATCGCTCTGACAAGTTTATCCATGTAAGTCCCGTCGGGTAAAAACATTGGAAACATTACTGCTGACATAAATAATACTGTAATTAAAGGTACGCCTCTCCAAAATTCAATGAACCCGATTGATGAGTATTTTATAACTGGTAGGCTAGATCTTCTACCTAAAGCTAAAAAAATACCTATAGGAAAACAAAAAATTAAAGCAAAAAAGGAAACAATAAAAGTTAACGAAAGACCACCCCAAGCCCCAGTCTCAACCCATTCTAATCCGAAAGAGCCACCTGAAATTAAAAAATATATTAGCAGAAAAGCAATAAGTGGAAATCCTAGAATAGAAAATGAGATCAAATAATTTTTGTATTTTTCTGGAACAAAATAAACAGATCCAATTGAAGTAAATAAGATTAAAAACGCTGTGTTTATTCTCCATTGCTCGGCATTTGGATACATTCCATACATAAATCTTTTAAACCACACTTTTATAAAAACCCAGCAAGCACCATCACCTGTGCAATCTTCCTTGGTTGAACCAGAAATGTTTGCATCAAATACTAACCAACTTAATAAAGGTGGTGAATACTTAATTATCGCGAAAAAGGACAGCAATGTTAAAACAGAATTAAATGAAGTTGAGTTTATTTTTTTATTAATTGTGTCTAAAAAAATATTGCCAGTTTGTTCGATTCTAATTGAGTAAAAACCTATGTAACCTAAAGTCAATGGCAAGAAAAAACTAATGAAATCAGAGAAAAAGAAAGTGAGGTTTATGTCAAATAATGAGTTTAAAAAAACATCTAAAAAACTAAAAAATAAAAAAATTAAGCCTATAGAAACATAAAGCTTTAAGCTTCTTATATTTGGTTTTGTGGTAAATAAATTTTTGATCATTATTTTTCTTTGATAGCAACTTTTTTATTATACCAATTCATAAGCCCAGAAATTAATAGACTTATTGTTAGGTATGTTAACATTGTAATTGAAACTATTTCAATTGCTCTTCCCGTTTGCATCATTGCAGTACCTGCAAAAACTAAAACTAAATCTGGATAAGCTATGGCAGCAGCTAAAGAAGAGTTTTTAGTTAAATTTAAATATTGATTAGTTGTTGGTGGAATAATTATTCTTAATGCCTGAGGTAAAACAACAAGTTTTAAAACCTGACTTGTAGTTAAACCAATTGATGCGGCAGCTTCTTTTTGACCTTTTCCAACACCCATGATCCCAGCTCTTACATTTTCAGCAATAAAAGTTGAGGTGTAAAGAGAAAGAGCTAAAGCTAAGGCCATTAACTCAGGTGGAATACTGACACCACCTTTAAAATTATAAATAGTTTTCGACATTTGTGTGAGCACAGGATAGTCAAAAGATAAGGAAACTCCACCAACTAAAAAAGCAATTGAAGGTAAAGTTATAATTGCTAATAGCGATAAAGATAGTGCTGGAATTTGTTTTCCCGCATCTTCTCTTTGTTTTTTTGCAAATCTATAAATAAAAAAAATTGAAACTACACCTGCTATTATTGAGGAATAAAATATTGAAGAGTTTGTCCAAATAAATTCTGGTACGTACCATCCTTTGACAGATAAATATGAAATGTCATTAAAATTTATTGCATCTATTGGTAAAGGTAATGCTCTTAAAGCAGCGTAATACCAAAAAAATAATTGAAGTAAGAGTGGTATGTTCCTAAAAAACTCCACCCAAAAAGTTGCTATTTTTTCAACAATATAATTAGGTGATAATCTAGCAATTCCAACTATAACACCAATAATAGTGCAGAAAAATATCCCAATAACAGAAACTAGCAAAGTGTTTAAGAGACCAACTAAATAAGCTCTAAAATATGAATCGGATCCACTGTATTCGATTAAAGAAAATTGTATATCAAACGAGGCTTCCTGTGATAAAAAACTAAATCCAAAATCGATTCCCCTGTTGTCCATATTAACTTGCGCGTTAAATGTAAAGAAACCAAAAATCGATACTATGAGTAAAATAGTAATTATTTGAGATAAATAACTTTTATTTTTTTTAAAAAACATTTTATACAATAAAAAAAAGGGCTGGATAAATCCAGCCCTTTAATTAATTTATTAATTATACTTAAATTAATTTATCTAGCAGGCGCTACGTATAGAATACCACCTTTAGTCCACAATTGATTTGGACCTCTGTCTGGTAAAATACCCGTGTCAGCTATATTTCTTTTGTAGCTTTCACCGTAGTTTCCTACTTGTTTGATAATATTTAAGCTCCAATCATTGGGCACACCTAAAGCAGCTCCTAGCTCACCTTCTGCTCCAACTAATCTTTTGATTTGTGGGTTATCAGATGTTGTCATGCTGTCTGCATTTGCAGAAGTAATGCCATATTCTTCAGCTTCAATCATTACATTCAAAGACCATCTTACGATATCTTCCCAAGTTGAATCACCTTGACGCACTACAGGACCAAGAGGTTCTTTAGAAATAGTCTCCGGTAGTACTATATGTTCATCAGGATTTTTCATTTTTGTTCTTTGTGCAGCTAAGCCAGATTTATCAGTTGTGTATGTATCACATCTGCCTGAGTCATACGCAGCAACAACTTCGTCGGCTTTTTCGAAAGCAACCGGTTCATATGATATACCTTTTGAATTAAAAAAATCTCTCATATTTAATTCGGTTGTAGTTCCGATGTTTGTGCATGCGGAAATACCATTTTTGAATTGGTTTACTGATTTTATACCTGAATTTTTTCTTACCATGAACCCTTGTCCATCATAAAAGTTTACACCGACAAATGTTAGTCCAATGTCAGCATCTCTTGATAAAGTCCAAGTTGTATTTCTTGATAAAATGTCAATTTCTCCAGATATTAGAGCTGTAAATCTTTCTTTGGCACTTAGTGGTGTAAATTTAACTTTACCTGAGTCACCAAGAACTGCAGCAGCAACTGCTCTGCATACATCTACGTCTACGCCTGTCCAGTTTCCAGCTGCATCAGCATTTGAAAATCCTGGAAGACCTTGCGACACTCCACATTTAACAAAGTCTTGTTTAATTGTTTTTTTTAAAGTTTTAGATTTTTTTGCAGCAAAAGCCTCTGATTGTAAACCAATCAATAAAGCTACTGATACTAAAAAAAATGAAAACTTTTTTAATGATTTAATCATTTTTATATATCCTTTTTTATTGTTTAAATATTTTGATCGATCAAAATATTGAGTAAGAATAGTTAAATTAAAATTTGGTTCAAGCATTAACGTAGAAAATAAGAATATATAGTCAGGTTAGTAAAAAAAAAACTAAATGTAGTTTTTTTCACCTTAATAGTTCTAATCTTAATTTATTTTATGGTTTGGTGAAGTAAGCTCAAATAATCTACTTATAGTTCTCTTGTAAGGTTCACGTAGTCCTACTGAAGATGTAAAATTTTTATGGTTGAAATGAGCGCTTACCATAACCGGAATTTTTTTCTCGTAAAGAATATCAATTAAAGTAATAAATCTTTGTTGTTGGTCAGCATTATCATCATTAAATTTTGGAATACTATCTATAGTTATAAATTTACATTTTTCTGCAATAGATATATAATCTTCAGGTCCGATATTAACAGCGCATAAGTCAACAAAATTAAATCGTGCAAAACCTTCAAAAAAAAAATTAATTTTAAATGCTCTTCCTTTTATATTTAATTCAACAGGATTGTTATTTTTTCCTTTAGATAATTGTCTAAAAATTTGGTTAATTTGAAAAGATGTTTCTTCATTTACAGGATAAAAAAAACGCTCAAGCTTAGAAATTCCAGATTTTCTGTAGTCGTGATTTATGATTAGTTCATGCTCAACACAAAATTTTTTTACAATATCAATAAATGGTAAGAATTGTTCTCTCTGCAAACCATCGGAATACAAATCCTTAATTTTTATATTAGATGTTATTAAAATTTTAATATTTTCTTTAAAAATAGTTTCAAATAATTTACCTAAAATCATTGCATCAACTATATTAGTTACCTGGAATTCATCTAAGTAAATTAGATCTACGTTTTTTTTTAGCTTTTGAACAAAAGCTTCTATTGAGTTGTCTTTTCCTTGTAATTTATAACTATGTCTGAAGTCATGAAAGCTGATCATAAACTCATTAAAGTGCATTCTTTTTTTTGGAATATTTAAATGGGCAAAAAAAAAGTTAAGCAACATAGTCTTTCCAACTCCAACATTGCCGTACAAATAAAATCCTAGCTTTTTATGGGATTTGTCAAAAAATTTAGAAAAAAAATTTTTTAAAGAGTTGTTTCGGTTATAAAAACTATTTATCAAATCCAGAGTCTTAATCTGTTCTAGATTCTGCTGAAATCTTTTATTAAAGCAATATTCTAAAAATTCGTTTTTCAAGTAGCTTTTGATATTTGTTAATAATTTATTATGAAAAATTAATTAATTATATATTAATTTAAAAAAATAGGGTAGCTTATTGGAATTTGCTATGAACGACTTAACTACTCAAATAAATAAAGAAAATGAGGCAGATACCGAGGAATTTCTTCAAGACAATAGAGAGGATACCAGGTTAATAGATGTAACGATTTTTGATGAGACCTTAAAGGAAATTGAAAAAATTCTTAACAATTTAGAACAAAAAATGCAGACAGAAGAGATCAGTCTAGAAAAACTTAATGTTTTACCTGAGATAAAATCTGCAATATCAAAAATTCACGGAGCAAAAAATGAACTTATAAAAAAAGAAAATATCTTCATAAAAGATAATGATTTATTAAGAAGAATAGAAAACCTTGAAAAAAACATTAATCATGCAAATGATCCAATTCTATTATCTAAAGAATCAAAAAATGAAACTGTTAGTGAAATTGAAGAGCACAAAATTGATCTAAATCTTCTATCACTAGAAGAGTTACATAATTTTAAAAAAAATGATGAAAAAAAAGAAGATAGCCCTTTTGGATTCTACAGCTACGTTATTTTTATTCTTGTTATTTTTTTTACGCTTTTTGGAATTTTAAATATTTCAAAAGATCTAATTATTTTTAAATATCCAAAGATGATTCCGTATATTGAATATTTCAATGAAATAATTGAAATTCTTAAAGTTTCAATTCTTGGTTTTATTAGTTTTATTACTAATATAATTTTTTTTTAATTAATATTATTAGTGTATCTGCAAGGGTTTAAACATCTACTTTTAATAAAATTGTGATAAAAAATATTAAAGGGTCTTACATGGTTATTCTTACAAAGAATTAAACTTTAGATAGAAGAATAAGAAATATATTTTAATTGATCGATGCTTTAATTTAAAAAACTGGTAAAATTGAGGGACTACAAAAATTTAATTTTATGGATAA
>Ga0307986_10003729_pt1 | contig 10518 bp, 8 predicted proteins | sample EllFjometageno82_FD_203170 | JGI IMG/M metagenome (GOLD analysis project Ga0307986, IMG submission 203170) | Marine microbial communities from Ellis Fjord, Antarctic Ocean - #82 | ecosystem: Environmental > Aquatic > Marine > Unclassified | place: Southern Ocean | collected 2014-10-09
TAAAGGAAAAACTATAAAATTTGGATCTATCGGAGGCGGAGGTAGGTATGATAATCTCGTGAGCAATTTTGGTAATTTAGATTGCCCGGCCACTGGAATTTCAATTGGTATCGACAGGCTTGTATATGCATTGATGCAAAAAAAAGAGTTTAATATTAAATCCACTAAGCCAGTAGTAATCTGCACATTCGATAAAGAGAGTATAAAAATTTACGTAGATATATTAATCAAATTAAGATCAGCAGATATAAGTGCAGAAATTTATCCTGGAGAAGGAAATTTAAAAAAACAAATGCAGTACGCAAATAAGATAAGTTCTCCAGCTGTAATTTTATATGGTGAAAATGAAATAAAATCAGGAAAAGCAACTTTAAGAAACCTAAGTTCTGGAAAAGAAATATCTACAAAAGTTGAAAACCTATCTAATGAAATCAAAAAAATATTCTGAAAATTTATTAAACCTATTTAAAAAAAAGGGGTTTAAGATAAAAAAATTTGACAATATTATTGAATCTAAAATTATAATAGAAAGATCAGGAGAGTTATTTAAAAAATCACTATTGTCTTTTGAAGACGAAAATGGAAAAAATTTTAGTTTAAGGCCCGATTTAACTATATCTGCATGTTTGGATTATATGAAAAATATTAAACGCGGAGAATACAAATACACTTACTTTGATCAAGCATATAGAAGAACTTTTGGTAAAGAATCTCTTGTACGCAATCAACTAGGCTGTGAAATAATAGGATCTAGCTCAAAAAAAGCAGATAAGGAAATTATTAACTTAATCGACGACTCTTTATCAAAATTAATAAAAAATAAAACTGTTATTAAAATTAATGACATAAGCTTATTTAGCGCATTAGTAGATTCTTTAAATTTACCTACTAGATGGAAATTAAGATTAAAAAGACATTTTTGGAGACCTGAGTATTTTAGAGATTTATTATTAAGGTTGGAGACGGGATCAGATCTTCAAAAAAATATCTTTGAGTCAGATAAAAAATCTTATTCAAAAATGCAAAAATTAAATAGCAATCAAAATATTGCAGGTAGAAAAATTTCAGAAATTTTAAAAAGATTTAAAAAAAAAATAAGTGAACCTAGATCTAATATAGACGGCAAGAGAGTATGTAGAATAGTTAAAGAATATTTAAATATCAATTGCAAACTAAAAAATGCAAAAAAAAATCTCAATAGATTTGAAACTAAGTACAAATTAAATCTTAAGCTTGATAATTTTGATTTATTTAAGTTGGACATAAAGAATAAAGATGCAATTTTTACAACCAACACAGGCAGAAGCGTTGAGTATTACTCTGGAATGGTTTTTGAAATCTACAAAAAATCTAAAAATATAAACTTAGCCTCTGGTGGCAGGTACGACAATTTAATGCAAATCCTTGGATCTAAAAGAAAAATTCCAGCAATTGGTGGTGCAATTAATTATGACAATTTATTAAAAATATGAAAAATCATATTTTAAAAATAGGAATACCTAGTAAAGGTAGATTAAAAGATAAATCTCTCTCATTATTTAAAAAAAATAAAATTAATATAAGAAATTCTAAGCGCAGCTATATTAGTGAAGTGAAGAACCTTAAAAATAACGAAGTTGTTTTTTCACACGCAAGAGAAATAATTGAAAGATTATCTGAAGGCTCCCTTGATGTAGGTATTTCAGGTTTTGATTTGTTGAATGAGTCTTTACCAGGTATTAAAAAAAATATTCAAATATATAAACGACTTAATTTTGGTTTCGCTACATTGGTAGTAGCTGTTCCAAAAGACTGGATTGACGTGCAGACAATTGCTGATCTTGAAGAAATTTCTTTTAATTTTAAAAATAAAAATTACGGAAAATTAAGAATAGCTACAAAATACCCCAATCTTACTAATGATTTTTTAGTTTCAAGAGGAGTGACACAATACAAGATAGTTAACAGTCTGGGAGCAACAGAAATATACCCATTTACAAATCAATCTGAAATTATCACAGACATAACGTCCACTGGTGCAACTTTAAGAGCAAATAACCTTAGAATTCTTAAAGATGGTTTGGTACTTAAATCTTCCGCATGTATTTTAGTTTCTAAAAAGTCTTTAAAAGATAAAAGTAAAAAAATTATGTTATCTAACTTTCTAAAAAAAATTAAAAAATAAATTTTATTCGAATAAATACATGTAACCGTAAGCAAAAATAAATGCTGGAACCGCACTGTATAAAGTTGCGATAACCGCTGCCTTTGGCGCTAATGCTATTGCCGGAAACAATGCATCACCATCATTTGAAATAGCGTTACCTATTTCTGCAGAAAGTGGAATAAAACCATTTAAATAAAAAGTTGTAACCACAATCTGTGGCCCACAGCCTGGTAAAAAACCAAAAAAGATTGCCATCATTGGTACGAAAGGCAGCCAAATATCAAAAAAAGTTTTTAAATCATAAGAAGTAATGTACATAAAAATCTCAAAAACTAAAAAACCACATATAACCCAAGTAGTTACAAAGTTTGTTGTGTCCACTACTCTTGATAAAAGATTTCTTGTTCTATCAGTGGAACACTGAAAATCACTTAACGGGTTTAAGGACCACATAAATATAGATAACGTCGCACCAGCTAAACCAAGTGATGCAACAAGGCTAAAGCCATCAGGTATTTTTAAGATTTGATCAAGATCTTGTTGAAAGGCTACAAATATTCCAATTACAAATCCAGGTAAAAATATTAAAAACCAAAAAATATTAAATTTAGATACAAAAGTTTTTTTTAATTTTTCAAACTCAACCTTAAGTTTTGAATTACCTTGTAAATATGATTCACCATGGATTTTATCAACTATATATCCTGTTAAAGCTCCAACACTAGCACCTAAAGCAAAAATAAATAAACCAGTAAATGGTTCAGCAGCTAATAATAAAAAAGCGGCATCACCCATTGTTGCAGTTAAGACAGCAACTAGGGATCCAAAACTTATTCTGCCCTGAATGTATTGAGTTACAACCACAATGGCTCCACCACAACCTGGAAGTGCTCCCAGTAAAGAAGCCATTATAACATGAAATTTTTTTGTCTTATCTAATACGTAAGAAATATTAAATTTTGTTAGAGCATCCATTCCAATAAAAATAAAAAGAGTGAAGCCTACAAAAACAGAAACCTGAAGATAGGCGTCAATTAAAGCTTGGCGAACGACGTCACCAAAAGCATTAACTTGGAAAGCCATAATTAAAATGGTAAATCCTAAAAAACTCTTTTTTAAAAGCCTGCCTTCGTTGGCTGTTAAAATAGTTTTTTTTTCTATAACTGCTGCTATAAATGCGTTCATAATATCTAGTTTAAAAACATTATAAACTAAAAATCATATAATTTGCAAGTGAGGAAAAAAAAAACCCCAGAATTTGCCTGGGGTTTTTTTCAATTCTTAAATTTAGTTTTTGGATTACATTCCCATGCCGCCCATGCCGCCCATGCCGCCCATGCCGCCCATGCCGCCGCCCATTGGAGGCATTGCTCCACCAGCATCTTTGTCGTCGGGTTTATCCGATATCATAGCCTCTGTTGTGATTAATAATCCAGCTATCGAAGCAGCATCTTGAAGCGCTGATCTCACTACTTTTACAGGATCAATTATACCTTTTGAAAACATATCTACGTACTCTTCATTTTGAGCGTCGTATCCTTGTGTAGCTTTTTTTCCCTCAATTAGTTTTCCAACAATTACTGCTCCATCAACACCAGCGTTAGCTGTAATTTGTCTAATTGGAGCTTGAAGTGCTTTTTTAACTATTTCTACACCTGCTTTTTGATCATCTCCTTTAACTTTAAGATCATCAAGTTCCAAAGAAGCATATAATAGTGCACATCCACCACCAATTACAACTCCTTCTTCAACGGCTGCTCTAGTTGCGTTTAATGAATCTTCAACTCTATCTTTTCTTTCTTTAACTTCTACTTCAGTAGCGCCACCAACTTTAATTACCGCAACGCCGCCAGCAAGTTTAGCCAATCTTTCTTGAAGTTTTTCTTTGTCATAATCAGATGTAGTTTCATTAATTTCAGATCTAATTTGATTACATCTAGCTTCGATATCAGATTTTTTACCATCACCAGCTACAATAGTACTATTTTCTTTATCGATTTTAACTTTTTTACAAGATCCAAGATCACCAATTTTTACATTTTCTAATTTGATACCAAGATCTTCTGAGATGACCTGACCCCCAGTTAAAATAGCAATATCCTCCAACATTGATTTTCTTCTATCTCCAAAACCTGGTGCTTTTACAGCAACAACTTTTAGACCACCTCTTAATTTGTTTACTACTAAAGTTGCAAGAGCTTCGCCCTCAACATCTTCAGAAATAATCATTAAAGGTCTTGTTGATTGAACAACCGATTCTAGCAATGGAACTATTTGTTGTAGATTGGCTAGTTTTTTTTCAACTAAAAGTACCAAAGGATTTTCTAATTCAGCAGTCATTTTTTCTGTATTAGTTACAAAGTACGGAGAAAGATATCCTCTATCAAATTGCATTCCTTCCACCACATCTAATTCTGTGTTAACTCCTTTAGCTTCTTCTACTGTTATTACGCCTTCATTACCAACTTTTTGCATTGCTTTAGAAATCATATCTCCAATTGATTTTTCACCATTTGCAGAAATTGTTCCCACTTGCGCGACTTCTTCGGAAGCTTTAACTTTTTTTGCTGATGATTTTAATTTTTGAATGACATGTTCAACTGCTTTATCAATACCTCTTTTAACATCCATTGGATTCATTCCTGCGGTAACATATTTTAATCCCTCAGTAACAATTGCTTGCGTTAGTATAGTTGCCGTAGTTGTTCCGTCACCAGCATTATCATTAGTTTTGCTAGCAACTTCCTTCACCATTTGAGCACCCATATTTTCAAACTTATCTTCAAGCTCAATTTCTTTTGCAACAGAAACACCGTCTTTAGTAATTCTAGGCGCTCCATAAGATTTATCCATAACCACGTTACGACCCTTAGGTCCCAAAGTAACCTTCACAGCATTTGCAAGAATATTAACGCCGTTTAACATTTTTGTTCTTGCTTCAGTACTAAATTTAATTATTTTTGCCATTTTATATCTCCTATTAATTCAATTATTTTTTGCTTTTAGTTACGCCCATGATGTCGGACTCCTTCATGATGCTATATTCTTTTCCGTCTATCTTAACCTCTGTACCTGACCATTTTCCAAATAAAACTGTGTCTCCAATTTTTACATCCATTGGTGAAACTTTTCCATCTTCAGATTTTGCGCCTGGCCCTACTGCTACCACTTCTCCTTCTTGAGGTTTTTCCTTTGCTGTATCAGGAATTATAATTCCTCCTGCAGTTTTTTCTTCGCTATCAAGTACTTTAATTAGTACACGGTCGTGTAAAGGTCTAAATTTCATATTTTTACTCCTGTAATTTGTATGTAGGCCTGATATGGTGTGTTTTGTTAAAATTTCAAGTGTAATTAATGTATTTTATCACCTTAATAACCTTGATATTGCTATATTTTGCTAACTTTTCTATAAGTGTTTAAAAAAGGACCTATTAAATTGAAAAAACTCGCTAATTTTTCTGAAATTTATGAAAATTATGACACCTTTATAATTGATTTATGGGGTGTGATTCATAACGGCATCCATCTTTATGAGGAATCAGTAGATGTGGTAGAAAAGTTGATAAGTAAAAATAAAAAAGTAATATTTTTATCTAATGCTCCAAGGCCTAGTGAAAATGTCATTAAATTTTTAAAAAAAATCGAAATGAAAGAAAAATATTTAAAAAATGTAATGACGTCTGGCGAGGCGGCGATGAAGGTATTAAAGAATCTAAAATACGGAAAAAATTTTTTTCATTTAGGGCCTAAAAGAGACAATCCTCTCTTTTTTGGATTAGAAGAAAATAAGACAAGTTTAGAGAAGTGTGACTTTATTTTATGTACGGGATTAATAGAAAATCATGAAAAAGACCTACAGTACTATAAAGACCTTTTAAGAAAAAACTTACATAAAAAATTAATTTGTACTAATCCTGACTTAATAGTTCATAGAGGTGACGACGAAGAATATTGTGCGGGCACTATTGCTAAAATATTTGAGTCAATAGGAGGCAAGGTAATATATATTGGCAAACCATACAAAGAAATTTATAATATTATATTAAAAAAAAATGAAAGAAATTTCATTATCGGTGATAATTTAAATACAGACATTAGAGGAGCAAATAATTTAAGTTTAGACTGCCTGTTTATTACCAATGGAGTACACAAATCTGAATTTAATAATGAAAATGATTTAGATGACTTGTTAAAAAAATACAAGGTAACAAGTAATTTTTTTCAAAAAAATCTTAGATGGTAATATGATTATATACAATAACTCAAAAGTAGATAAAAAATTCAAAAAATCAGTAGTGGCTATTGGAAATTTTGATGGTTTACATTTGGGGCATCAAAAAGTTCTAAATCAGGCAAAGAAAAAAGCAAATAATAATAACTTAAAGCTTGGTGTAATAACTTTTGAACCAGTTCCAGTAATGTTTTTTAATAAAAAATTAAAAAATCACAGAATAAGTAATTTATCTCAAAAAGTGGAAAATTTAAAAAAATTAAAAGTAGATTTTTTATATATAATTAAATTCAATAAAAAATTTTCAAATTTAAACCCAGAAGATTTTATAAAAAAAATAATCTTTAAAAATTTAAATTGTAAATTTGTTTTTGTTAGTAAAAATTTTAAGTTTGGAAAAAATAGAGAGGGAAGCATTAAAAAACTAATTCAATATGAAAAAAAATTTTCATATAAGTCAATCATTACCAAAGCTCTAAAACAGAATAAAAATGTTCTTTCCTCTACTATAATTAGAAAAAAAATAGCAAATGGCTATATGGCTGATGCTAATAATTTATTAGGAAGGCCATGGAATGTTGAAGGATTAATTATTAAAGGAAAACAACGCGGCAGAAAGATCGGTTTCCCTACGTGTAATATTAAATTAAATAATTATATTGTTCCAAAACTTGGAGTTTACTCCGTTAAAGTTGAAGTTTCCAAGTATAAAAAAAGAGGAATTGCTAACATAGGTTATAGACCGACATTTAATGGAAATAACTTGCTTTTGGAGGTTAATATATTTGGATTAAAAGCAAATTTATATAAAAAACCAATAAAAGTAAGTTTTATTAAATTTATTAGAGCTGAAAAAAAATTTAAAGATATTAATCAACTTAAGATACAAATAAAGAAAGATATTACTAAAGCTAAAAAATAAAAAAATGTCAAAAGAAACTCTTCAACTTCCAAAAACATCATTTTCAATGAAAGCTAATTTATCAAGTAAAGAACCTGCAATTTTAGAGAAGTGGGAAAAAAATAAATTATTTGAAAAAATTAGAAAAGACTCTAAAGGAAGAGAAAAATTTATTTTACATGATGGTCCTCCTTATGCGAATGGTCATATACATATGGGAACCGCCTTGAATAAAATTTTAAAAGATATGATTATTAGATTTCATCAGATGAATGGGAAAGATTCAGTTTATGTGCCTGGATGGGATTGCCATGGATTGCCTATCGAGTGGAAAATCGAAGAACAATATAAAAAGAAGAAAAAAAATAAAGATGAAGTTCCAATAAAAGATTTTAGAGGTGAGTGTAGGGCGTTTGCCAAAAAATGGATCGAAGTACACATTAAAGAATTTAAAAGGTTGGGCATTTTTGGTGATTTTGAAAACTATTATTCCACAATGAGTTTTAACGCAGAAGCGCAAATAGTAAGGGAGCTAGGAAAATTCTTATTAGACAAAAGTCTTTACCAGGGATTTAAACCAGTGCTTTGGTCGACTGTTGAAAAAACCGCTTTAGCAGATGCGGAAGTTGAATATATGGATCATACTTCAAGCACGATATATGCTGCTTTCAAAATTAAAGAAACTGATAAATTTTTTTTAAAAGATGCTAATATCGTAATATGGACAACTACTCCATGGACAATACCCGCAAATAAAGCGCTAGCATACAATAGCGGTCTTGAATATTCAGTTCTTGAAATATCTCACACAGAAAATTTTAAAGAAAAAAAGATTATTGTTGCAACAAAACTTATTGATTCAGTAATTAAATCTTGTGAAATTAAAAATTATAAAATTATACATACTTTTAAAGGTTCTGAATTTAAAAATACTATTTGCAATCATCCATTTTTAAAAATAGGTTATGATTATGATGTGCCGATGTTAGATGCAAGATTCGTAAATCTTGAACAAGGTACAGGCATAGTTCATTGTGCACCAAGCCACGGACCAGATGATTTTAATTTATGTTTAAAAAATAATATCCCTTCAAAATACACTGTTGATAATGCAGGTTTATACACTGAAGAAGTTCCTTATTTTAATAAAACGCATGTTTTCAAAGCAGATCCAATTGTAATAGAAAAATTAAAAGAAGAAAATAAATTATTAAAAAGTGATAAACTTCATCATAGCTACCCTCACTCTTGGAGGTCGAAGGCACCATTAATTTATAGAGCAACACCCCAATGGTTTATTTCAATGGAAAAAAATTCATTAAGAAAAAAAGCTATAAAGGCAATAAATCAGACAAAATTTTATCCTGCCAAAGGTAAAGAGAGACTATTATCTATGGTTGAAAGCAGGCCTGATTGGTGCGTATCAAGACAAAGAGTCTGGGGTGTACCTCTACCAATTTTTATTAATAAAAAAACAAAAGAGCCACTAAGAGATCAAAAGGTGATTGACCGTATAGCTGATATCTATGAAAAAGAGGGCTCAGATTGTTGGTTTACTGACGACGCTGAAAGATTTTTAGGTAATGATTATGACAAGAATGATTACGAAAAGCTTAATGATATCGTGGAAGTTTGGTTCGATAGCGGTTCAACTCATAGTTTTGTTTTAGAACAGAGAAAAGACCTCAAATGGCCCGCTGATATGTATTTAGAAGGATCAGATCAGCACCGAGGGTGGTTTCACTCTTCATTATTAGAATCCTGTGGAACTAGAGGCAGAGCTCCTTACGATAGTATTTTATCACATGGTTTTGTTGTCGATGGAAAGGGAATGAAAATGTCTAAATCATCAGGTAATGTAATTTCTCCAGAAGAAATATTAAAAAAATATGGAGCAGACATATTAAGGGTGTGGGTTTCTTCATCAGATTATGCCGAAGATTTGAGAGTAGATGACAACATTCTATTACAACACTCAGAATCCTATAGAAAAATTAGAAATACATTTAGATATATTCTTGGAAATATTAAAGATGACTTTGTACCTCAAGATTTTAATCAAATAAATATTGATGAATTTGATGAATTAGAAAAATATATTTTGAATAAATTATATTTGGTAGGTACATCCGTAAAAGAAAATCTTAAAAATTATAATTTTCATAAATTATATAAAGAGCTTTTAAATTTTTGTACTTTAGACCTTTCTTCTTTTTATTTCGATATCAGAAAAGATAGTTTATATTGCGACGACATTAATTCAATAAAAAGAAAAAACAGTATTGTAGTTTTAAACATAATCTTAGAATGTTTATTAAAATGGTTTGCACCTATACTTGTCTTTACAACTGAAGAAATTTACAACTTGGTAAGTAAAAAAGATAGCAGCATACACGAAGAACTTTTTGTTAAAATTCCAAAAAAATGGGAAAATAATGATTTAAATAAAAAATGGGAAACTTTATATAAAATCAAACAAGTAGCCAATTTGGCAATCGAACAAAAAAGATCTACAAAAGAAATAGGTTCAAGCCTAGAAGCCGAAATAGAAATTAAAGCAAATAATAGTAGTTATAAGGTGTTAGAAGGATTGGATTTAGCCGAATACTTTATTACATCAAAAGCCACTGTTGCTAAAATTGAAAATGATAAAAATGAAATAAATATAATTGTCAAAAAATCTCAAGGAAATAAATGTCAGAGGTGTTGGAAGATATTAGATTCTAAATGTGAAAGATGTGAGAAAATATCTAAGACTACTACCGGTTAGTATGACTAAAATTCAAACTTTTTTTAATCTTATACAAAAAATATTAAATATTAATACAGTTTTATTATTTATGTTCACGACTTCAATTTTTTTTTTGGATAGGTTATCTAAAATAAAAATCATCAATTACCAGTTAGAAAATTCCAATAAATTTTTTGTTAACAAGTATTTAAATTTTGAGCTCGTATGGAATACAGGCATTGGTTTTGGTATTTTAAATTTAGAGGCAAACATCGCGTATCACTCAATTACTTTATTTATTCTTGTAGTAATTTTACTATTAATTTTTTTTATGGCAAAATCGAGTAGTTTTGAAAAATATTCTTATTCGTTAGTTTTAGGAGGCGCTATTGGTAATTTTTACGACAGGATTATTTATTATGCAGTGCCTGACTTTATTGATTTTCATATAAATAATTATCACTGGTTTACTTTTAATATTGCGGATATATTTATAACTATCGGAATAA
>Ga0307986_10003731_pt1 | contig 10514 bp, 6 predicted proteins | sample EllFjometageno82_FD_203170 | JGI IMG/M metagenome (GOLD analysis project Ga0307986, IMG submission 203170) | Marine microbial communities from Ellis Fjord, Antarctic Ocean - #82 | ecosystem: Environmental > Aquatic > Marine > Unclassified | place: Southern Ocean | collected 2014-10-09
TTATTAATAATTTTTTTTTTCAAGTTTTTAAGTTTTGGCTTTTCAGTAATTACATTTATATCAATATTATTAATTAAAAAATTTTTAATTTTAACCTTTTGAATAACTTTTCTAATTAAAATATCCGAACGAATATTTTTAAATTTTTTATTTTTATCTGAAAACATTTCCCCAATATCCCCCATACCACATGCACCAAGGACGGCGTCAATAATCGCATGTAGAATCGGATCTCCATCTGAGTGTCCAAGGGTACCATATATTGAAGGAATTTTTAATCCACCTAAAAAAAGATCTCTATTTTTAATTAGTCTATGTACATCAAATCCAATACCTGTTCTTAAGCTTGATCTGTATGAATTTTTTAGTAAATTAAAATCTTCTTTGTCTGTAATTTTAAAATTTCTTTTTTCTCCATTAATGAATTTTATATTTTCCAAGCTGTGTAGCAAAGAAAAATCATCATCCTTATAGTTATTTTTATTTTCTTTATGAAGTTGATAAATTTTACTAAGATTGAAACATTGAGGAGTTTGAGTTAAAAAAAAATTATTTCTATCAAGACTCACGACATTTTTTTTTGCCTCTTTTTTTTTTAAAGCGTCCTGCAACTTTAATATAGGAATTACAGTTTTATTATTTCTTGAATGAGTAAGAATTTTTTTTATTAATCTTTTTGAGAAATTTGGTCGTGCCGCATCATGAATTAGAACTTTTGTAATATTTTTCTGTGTCTGCAGATACCGCAATGCATTATAGGTTGATTTGCATCTAGAATTTCCACCAGAAATTAATGTTATTTTTTTCAAATTTAATTTTTTTAAATTTTTTTTATGTTTTTTGTTATAGACAAGAACTATTTTATCAATTTCACTAAATTCTCTAATTTTATCGATTGATATATCAATTAAAGTTTTGCCACCTATTTTCTGGTATGGTTTTGATAGATTTGATTTGAATCTATCACTATTTCCACCCGCTAATAAAATAAAAGAAAATCCCATTGTATTTAACTATATTATATTTATATAAATTATACTCAATTTTGTATGTTAAATAAATTAAACGACTTTAAATCTGTTATATCACTTTCACTTGCTGGTATTATTTTATGCACAGTAACTTTTCTGCTTTTTATAGATCCAAAATTATTGTCTTTTCTAAACATTAATTTACAGTTTGTATTGATATCAGACATATTATTATTGTTTTTATTTTTAATTATTATATTTGTAAAATGTTTTAGATTATACCTAATAAATAAAAATAACAAAACAGGATCAAGAACCAGCTTAAGATATATTTCTTTATTTACTTTATTCACATTTATACCTTCTTTTCTTATTGCAATTTTTTCTTTGTTTATTTTTAACTATGGACTTCAAAATTTTTTTAATTCTAAAATCACAAATGCAGTTAATAATTCTTATGATGTGGCGCTTAGATACTCAGAACAGAATAAGACAACAGTTAAATCGGATGTTTTATTAATGAGCGTTGGTTTGAATAGAGCAGCCTCAATATTTTATTCTTCACCTGCTAGATTTAAAAATATCGCAAGATCGGAAAAAATTTTAAGGAGAATTGATGATATTTTTTTAATTGATGGATCTTCTAATATAATATTTTCTGATACGGACGATGTTAGAAACTTCATAAAACCAACTGATCAAGAATTAAACATTGCTATAGATGAGCCTGTACTAATTACCAATGAAATAGAAAGTAAAACATCTTCTATGATTAAATTAAACAGTCTAATTGATACTTATTTATATATCTCTAGAAATGTTGATTCCGAAATTATCAATTATCTTAAAGAAACAGAACAAGCTGTTGACTTTTACTACACTATTGAAAACCAACAGCTTGGTATAAAAATTACTTTTGCAATAATCTATATTTTAGTAGTTACTTTACTATTATTTATTTCAATAATTATTGCCATTACATTTGCCGATCGACTCACCAAACCAATAATAAATTTAATTACTGCCTCTGCTAACATCAGTAAGGGTGAACTAGATAGCAAAGTTCCAGAGATTGAAGCTGATGAAGAATTTATAATGTTAAATAAAAATTTTAACATCATGATAGAAAGGTTAAAAAGACAACAAGATAAACTTCTTATAGGAGAAAGGTATTCGGCTTGGGAAAATGTAGCAAGAAAATTAGCTCATGAAATTAAAAACCCATTAACACCAATTCAACTTTCTATTGATAGACTGAAAGAAAAATACTCAAATAAAATTTTAGTAGGAAGGGATGAGTTTAATAATTATTTAACTACAATTAACAGGCAGATTAAAGATATTGAAAACCTAGCAAATGAATTTTCAAGTTTTGCTAGAATGCCTGCTCCAATTTTTAAAAAAATTAAATTAGTTCAAGTGATAAAACGTGTTGTTGATTTTTATAAACTTTCTTCCTTAAACGAAATTAAATTTAACCTATCGAATAATAGCTCAGAAATTAAAGGAGATGCCGATCAACTTTATAGAGTTTTTTTTAACATAATTAAAAATTCTGAGGAGTCAATTTTAGAAAAAAAGAGTAAAAATAGTGCTTTTAAGGGTAAAATCAATATAGAAATTAATGACAATAATGATTATATAGACATTCTTATAATTGATAATGGTACAGGCATTAAAGATACATCAAAAGTAATGACTCCTTATTTTACGACAAAAAAAAATGGTACAGGTCTAGGATTGCCAATAGTAAATAAAATTATCAACGAACACGAAGGTGATATAACAATTAATGATAGTAATCCTGGAGTCAGAGTTAAAATTAACTTACCAAAATTTAATAAATGAAAAATGAAATTTTAGTAGTAGACGATAATCCTGATATACGTTTTTTGATTTGTAATATTTTAAAAGAGAAAGGTTACATGATTAGATCGGCTGCAAATTTTGATCAAGCAATACTAGAGATAAAAACAAAACTTCCAGATTTAGCAATTATTGATATTAAACTAGATAAAAGTGATAAAGACGGCATTGACCTCCTAAAATTAGCAATAGAAAAAAATAAAGATTTGCCTGTGATTATGATTTCAGGACACGCTAACGTTCAAGTTGCAGTTGAAGCGATTAGAATTGGAGCATATGAGTTTGTTGAAAAACCTTTTTCCTCTGACAAATTATTAAACTATGTAAAGCGTGCTTTAGAAATTACAAGTGTTAAACAGGACAGGACTAATGCCGAAAATAAACTATTTTATTCATTTGATTTTATTGGAAAAAATATTGAAATAAAAAAAATTGTCAAAACAGTGGAAAAATTATCAACAACAGAAAGTAGAATTTTAATTACTGGAAAAACTGGAACGGGTAAAGAGCTCGTCGCTAGAAAAATTCATAAAAGTTCAATTAGATCAGACAATCCATTTGTAGTTTTCAACGCCACTTTACTGCGAGAAAAAAATTATGCAAAGCATCTTTTCGGCGAAGAATACAGTAACGGTAATATTGATTATGGTATTTTAGAAAATGCAAACAATGGAACATTATTTCTTGATGAGATTTCTGAGATACCAATGAATATACAATCAAATATCTTAAGAATATTAATGGATCAAAAATTTAAAAGAATTAATGGTTCCAAAGATATTTTTGTAAATGTTAGAATTATTTCCTCTACTTCTAAAAATTTAAAAGTTTTAATTCAAGAAGGAAAGTTTAGAGAAGATCTTTTTCATAGACTAAACGTAGTTCCTATAAATTTGCCACCACTACAATCTAGAACAGAAGATATTCCATTATTAATAAAGTATTTTAAAAAAAAAATAGCAGAAATTAATGGAATTCCAGAAGCTGAAATAGACGAAAACAATGATCTTTTATATAGCTACGATTGGCCAGGCAATATAAGAGAGTTAAGAAATTTAATTGAAAGAGTTTCAATATTGTCTATGGACGAAAACAAAAAAGATACTAATAAAATATTAACGGATATTTTGAAAGAAAATCCAACAAACCCGAATATAACTAGTTCATTAAATATTTCAATGACACACTCACTTAAAGAAGCTCGCGAACAATTTGAAAAAAACTATTTGATAAACCAAATAAAAAAAAATAACGGTAATGTTTCTAAAACTGCTGATTTTATTGGGATGGAAAGATCTGCACTTCACAGAAAATTAAAAATTTTAGGTATTAAGGGTCTAAATTAACAATGAATATAATCATTTGTGGAGCTGGCAAAGTTGGCTTTTCAATTAGCAAACAGCTATCCGCACAAGGTCACTCAGTTACTGTTGTTGACCAGTCTTCAGAAGACATAAAAAAGATAAATGAAACACAAGATGTAAAAGGTGTAGTTGGAAGAGCAACTCTTCCCTCTGTTCTTGAAAATGCAGGAGCTGCAAAAGCTGACATGATTATTGCTGTCACTAAAAACGATGAAACTAACATGATTATTTGTCAGTTGGGTCATAGTTTATTTGATATTAATAAAAAAATTGCAAGAATAAGATCGCAAGAATTTCTAGATGGAAAATGGAAAAAGCTTTACAGTAAGTCCAATTTACCAATAGATGTAATTATTTCCCCAGAGGCAGAAGTTGCTAAATCTCTTTTTAGAAAATTGGAAGCCCCAGGGGCGTTAGACATTGTTCCTTTTGCGGGAGATAGAATTAAAGTTTTAGAAATTTATGTCAAAAAAGATTGCCCTATTACAAATATACCTTTAAAAAATTTAACTGAAAAGTTCCCAGATTTTAAAGCAAATATTCTTGGGGCGGTTAGAAAAGATAAATTTATTTTTTTAAAAAAAAATGATCTATTACTAGAAGGAGACAAGGCTTATGTTGTTGCTAGTACCGAACAATTAAACCTCATCTTAAAATCTTTTGGTCATGAAGAAAAAGCTGCAACAAAAATACTCATTATTGGTGGGGGAAATATTGGCTTAAATTTAGCTAAATTATTAGAAACAAATTTCGAAGGAGCTAGAGTAAAAATTATTGAAAAAAACAAAGAAAGAGCTGAACTTTTAGCTACAGAGTTAACTTCGTCAATTGTAATTTGTGGTGACGCTCTTGACGAAGAAATATTAAAAGAAGCCAATATAGAAGAAACAGAAACTATTTTAGCTTTAACTAATGATGATGAAGACAATATTATGGCTTGTGTGTTAGCTGAAAAATATAGTTCTGATAAACGGACAATAGCAATTGTAAACAAATCCAACTACAGTTTATTACAAAAATCATTGAATATAGATGATCTTGTAGATCCGCGCATGACAACAGTCTCTAGGATTATGGAACATGTTCACAAAGGTACTATCGAAACAGTTTACTCTTTGTTGGATGGTGAATATGAATTTATAGAAGCTGAAATATTAGAAAAGTCTGAACTTTTGAACAAATCTATTAAAGATTCTAACTTGCCAGAACATATTCGAATTGGAGCAGTCTTAAGAAATAAAAAAGTTATTATTCCTAGGTCTGATTTTATATTTGAAAAAGAAGATCTTGTTGTTTTTCTTGCAAAAAGAGAGCTGCTACAAGAAGTTGAAAGTATTTTTAGATTAAGTTCTATATAAAAATGAATTTTAGAGGAATATCCTATTATCTAGGTTTGTCATGTTATCCCATAACTTTTCTCTCTTTTTTTAATATTCTATATTCTTCTTATTTTGATCATTATCTAAATTTAGATTCATACATTCTCACCTTAGTTGTATCTTTTTTGTCTGGATCAGCTCTTTATTTTTTTAGTAAAAGTGGTGAAAAAAATATTAAATTTTACGAAAAATTAATTTTAATTTTTCTAATATATTTGTTAGTTTCACTTTTAATTTCAATTCCTTATTACTTTAGTAGTTATCAATTTAGTTTTATTGATTCATACTTTGAAGCAATTTCAGGTTTAACAACCACAGGATTCACAGTTCTTTATAACGTTAAGTTTCTAGACCCAACACTACTAATTTGGAGGTCTTCATCACATTGGATTGGAGGATTATTTTTTTTGATTTTTTTAATTTTAATTTTTTCTAATTTTAAAAATGAATACAAGTTAACAAACCTTGTTTATAACCCAGACAAAGGAACAAATCTTTTTAAAGATACACAAAAAATTATAACAAAAGTTTTTTTTATTTATAGTTTTTTCACGGCATTAATTTTTATCTTTTTTGCTTTCTCTGGTATTAGACTTTTTAATAGTTTCAACTTAGCAATGACTATAAGCTCTACAGGTGCTTTTCTCCCAACTAATGAACTTTCTGAGATTATTAAATATTCATCACAAAAAATTATATTAACTATCGCTATTGCTTTTTCTGTTTTAAATATTTATTTTTTCTATAGTCTTTTCACAAATGAAAATACTTTGAAAAAACATTATGAAGATATTTTAATTTTATTATTAGTTTTTTTTATTAGCGTACTTCTTTTTTTTTCAATACAAGAAACTTCTTTTTTAAATATTATTTTTGCTGTTGTTAGCAGTTTGAGTAATTCTGGTCTATCATCTTTCAATCCTCCTAAAAATTTCTATTTATTTTTTATTTTTTTAACTATTGTAGGAGGTTCTATTATTTCAAATTCATCTGGTATAAAATTCTTAAGATTGTATATATTGTTTAAATCAACAGTTATTGAAATTTTTAAACTTGTTTCACCAAACGTGATTATCGATCAAAGAATTCTAAAAACGACGCACAAGATTAATAATGAAAATTTAAACTCTTCCTTTTTTATTTTTATTTGTTTTTTTATAAGTATTTTTATTTTATCAAGTATTTTGACGGCTGATGGATTAAATTTTGAAAGTTCGTTTAAACTTTCAATTTTAACCATTACCAATACAGTAAACTCTAGTTTATTTGGATTAAACGATGTAGATTTTTATAATTTATTAACATCATCTAAAATATCTATAATTTTATTTATGGTTATTGGTAAAATTGAGTTAATATCTATGTTCTTAATCATCAAAAAATTAATTAGCAGGAATTAAATTTATGTCTAAAATTGTCGTTATTGGTGCTGGAGCCATGGGCACTGCTTTTGCTACACCATGTCTAGATAATAATCATGATGTTAATATTATAGGAACTCATCTAGAAAACAATTTTATTGACCAAGTAATAGCAAACAAAAGATTGCATCCAGGTCTAAACTCAAAAATTCCAGAAGGTATAAATTTAATTAAATTTGAAAATTTTGACTCAATTTTAAACTCAAATATTGATTTAATAGTTTTAGGTATCAGCTCAAAGGGTATTAAATGGATAGCTGAACAACTTAGTCGAGTTTATAAAGGTAGAAAATTACCTAATCTTATTATGTTGACCAAAGGCTTAAGTATTCACAACAATACTTATGAACTCTTGGTTGATAAGTTAGAACGTTTACTTTCAGAAAATGGCATTAAAGAAGTTAACATATCGGCAATCGGTGGACCTTGTCTAGCCACAGGTTTAGCGAACAAAGTACATAGCAGTGTTGTTGTTGCAAACAAAGACTTGTCAGTAGCTAAAAAAATAGCTGGAATGCTTAACACAAATTACTATCACACTTCTTTTTCAGACGACTTAAATGGTGTTGAAGTGTCTGCAGCTATAAAAAATATATTTTCAATGGCGGTAGGTACTGCAAAGGGCTTGTGTAGTAATAATGCCTCCCAAGAAATAAGAGATAAAAATTATTTAAATACCGCATCTGCCTTAATCAAGCAATCTGTTCAAGAAATGGAAATTTTTGTAGAACATTTGAAAGGCCGGAAAGAAACTGTAAAAGGTTTGGCAGGTCTTGGAGATTTGTATGTAAGCTCAGGAGGAGGTAGGAATAGTAAAATGGGCGCTTATATTGGTGAGGGGATGACGTTCTCTGAAGCTAAAAAATTAAAGATGGAAAAGGTTACAGTTGAAGGAGCAGACCTCGCGATTGAAATAGGTAAGAAAGTCAATCAAGATTTTGATAAAAAAAAGTTACCTTTAATGCTTGGTATGATTAACGCTATAATTGATGATAAAAAATTAGAATTGGACTGGCAGTATTTTAACTAACAATGAAAAAAGATAAAAATTTTATTATTTCTATCGATCAGGGAACCACGTCAAGCAGAGCCATACTTTTTAATCTTAAAGGTCAACCAGTTTATTCTTCTCAAAAAGAATTTACCCAATATTTTCCAAAAAGTGGTTGGGTAGAACACGATCCCGAGGAGATATGGTCTACAACTAAAAAAACTTTAAGTGACGTTATTAAAAAAAATAAAAAAATTAAAGGAAAAATTTTAACTATTGGCATTACTAACCAACGAGAGACTACTGTTCTGTGGGACAAAAAGACAGGCAAGACAGTTTATAACGCAATCGTTTGGCAAGATCGAAGACAAGAAGAATTTTGCAAGAAACTTAGAAAACAAAATAAAGAAACACTTATCTTTAATAGAACAGGTCTTTTAATAGACTCATATTTTTCGGGTACCAAAATTAAGTGGATACTAGATAATATTCCTTTAGCAAAAAAATTAATGAAGAAAAAGCAATTGCTTTTTGGAACGATTGATAGTTTTTTAATTTGGAGACTTACTAGAGGAAAAGTACATGCGACTGATGCAACCAACGCAAGCAGGACAATGATTTATAATATAACCAACAATAAGTGGGATGAAACTATTCTCAAAATTCTTAAAATTGACAAAAGTATTTTACCTATTGTTAAAGATTGTGCTGATGATTACGGATCAACGCACCCATCAATTACTGGAAAACCAATTTCTATAAGTGGCGTCGTAGGTGATCAGCAATCTGCTTCCATCGGTCAATGTTGTTTTGAGCCCGGGTCATTAAAAAGCACATATGGTACCGGTGCTTTTGTTCTTCTAAACACTGGGTCTAAAATTATCTATTCTAAGAATAGGTTACTCACTACCATTGCTTATCGAATTAAAGGCAAGACAACATACGCAATGGAGGGATCGATCTTTATTGCTGGAGCAGGTGTTCAATGGTTAAGGGATAAACTAAATTTTTTCAAAAATGCATCAGAAACAGAAGATATTGTTAAATCTTTAAAAGACAATAAAGGTGTTTATTTAGTGCCTGCATTTACTGGATTAGGAGCTCCTTATTGGGATGCGAATGCTAGAGGTGTTTTAAGTGGTCTCACGAGAGACACTGGCCCTAAAGAAATTATTAGAGCTACGATTGAGTCGGTTGCATACCAAACATATGATTTATTTGAAGCAATGAAACATGATGGATTAAGACCTAAAATTGTTAAAGTTGATGGAGGAATGGTAATGAACAATTGGTTTTCACAATTTTTATCTGATGTAGTTGATGTAAAAGTTTTAAGGCCAAAAGTTCAAGAGACAACTGCTCTAGGTGCTGCTTTTATGGCTGGACTTCAAATTGGTGTTTATAAATCTTTAACAGATATTTCAAAAAATTGGCATTTAGATAAAAATTTTACTCCTAAAATAAATACAAAGGCGAGAAATAGTTTAGTAAAAGGTTGGTCAGCAGCAATTAAAAAAACTTTAACTAATACAATCTAAAATTGTATTTATTTACTTTTACCCCCATTTTTGCTGTTAAAGTTTCTTTACATAAAGTTCATTTTGAGTTTAAATCTGAAGATTGAAACAAGTAAATCAAATAATTAACCTCAACAAAGGAAAATATGTTTAATAAATTAAAAACTCTTCTTGCTGTTGCTGTTACTTACTCACTAGTAATTTCATCTGCATATTCTGATGCAATTACCGACTTAGCTAAAGGTGAATTTAGTCTTTCAACTATTTCTGAAAAAGAAAGAATTAAAGAACTAAAATGGTTCCAAGGTGCTGCGAAGCCATTCAAAGGAATGTCTATCAAAGTAGTTTCCGAAGGAATACCAACTCACGTTTATGAGTCAAAAGTTCTTACAAAAGCTTTTGAGGATGTAACTGGCATTAAAGTAACACACCAAATCATTGGTGAAGGTGACGTTGTAATGGCTGTGCAAACACAAATGCAAACTAATGTTAGTATTTACGATGCATATGTTAATGACTCAGACTTGATTGGTACGCACGCGCGTATGCAACAAGCTGTTAATCTAACTGACTGGATGAAAGGTGAAGGTAAAGATGTTACTTTACCAACTTTAGATCTTGAAGATTTCATAGGCCTGCAATTTACGACTGGTCCAGATGGAAATCTTTATCAGTTACCAGACCAACAATTTGCTAACCTTTATTGGTTTAGAAAAGATTGGTTTGATAGACCTGAAATCAAAAAAGCATTCAAAGCGAAACACGGATATGATTTAGGTGTACCAGTTAACTGGTCTGCTTATGAAGATATCGCTGATTTCTTTTCAAACGATGTAAAGAATATTGACGGTGTTAGAATATACGGTCACATGGATTATGGTAAAAGAGCTCCTGACTTAGGTTGGAGAATGACTGACGCTTGGCTATCAATGGCTGGCGGAGGAAGCAAAGGATTACCTAATGGAGTACCGGTAGATGAATGGGGAATAAGAATGGAAAAAGGTT
>Ga0307986_10003732_pt1 | contig 10511 bp, 5 predicted proteins | sample EllFjometageno82_FD_203170 | JGI IMG/M metagenome (GOLD analysis project Ga0307986, IMG submission 203170) | Marine microbial communities from Ellis Fjord, Antarctic Ocean - #82 | ecosystem: Environmental > Aquatic > Marine > Unclassified | place: Southern Ocean | collected 2014-10-09
TCTTCTCTAAACTCTTTTAATTGAGTAAAGTAAATGTCTTTAGCCGCGTTGCTCACGTGAACTTCAGCGATACCATATGTAAGGAAATTTTTGATTTGCTTGAAAAGAGGACTGTCAAGATGGGCATATTCCTTTTTTAGTTTAGCAGCGATAGCTTGAGCTCTTAATTGAACGTCTTTAATGTTCTGAGTAGTACCATAAGCTATCATCAAGCTTTTCTTAACGTTTTCTAAAACCTCATTGTATATCTTGCTCCCAGTTTCAAACCCTAGTTTTTGTCTATACTCAGAGTATCTCTGTTTGTCTGCGACTTCTTTTTTAGCTTGACCAGTGATTGATAAATCCTCTTCTTCAAAAGCTTCCATTTCACTAGATTTCTCCGCTGCAACTTGAACTTTAACCTCGCCCTCTTTACTTCTAGAGTCGACGTCTTTAGCTCCTATCATCTCGTCATCAACCTTGTACTCTCTATTGTAAACGGCGTTTGCTTTATTTGATATTTGTGGGTTTATCCAACCAAATAGTCCGCTATCGTTTTTCCTTTCGGGCTTGTAGTTCTTTATGTGCTGAGACAACTCAGACATTACTTGCTTAACAAAGTTAGAAGGTACTTTTTCAACCTTATATTTAGATATTATCAAACCGTCTAAATAACCTTTCTCCTCTATCTCTTTAACTATATCATCTGCCTCTGCTTGGTAGTAAAAGTTACCAGTGCCTTTCTCCTCCAAGTTATTACCATCTTTATCTATCTTACCAAGTTTATTTATAGCATCAGTAGATGATTTTACAGCTTTAACCCTGTTGTCTTCTACTTGTTTAGCCTCGCGGACACGAGCTTTTACCTTGCCCTCGATGACCTTGGCTGCTAGACCAGACATTTCACCTTTCTCAAATCCAGCAGTAAAGCTAGTTAACATGCTATACACGTCTTCGCCATTCTGAATCTCGTTTACGTCATCAGCATTCCTGGTTTTACTCCACATGTCTAATAACTTGCCTTTAAAGGATTTGTCTATTTTTTCGTTATGGTATTTTCTTATGTAATCAATTGATGCGGCAAGTTTCTCTTCAGCTATACTTACTTTATTTAGGTATACCCTATCGTCAATTTGGTCCTGAGTAGGTTCTTTACCCAACTCTTTCTTTAACTCCTCTTTAACTGACTTCGCGTCAGTAGCATATTGAGTTAATTGAAATCTACCTTCCTGGTCTATAGCCTCGGAAAGCCCTTTGAATCTATTCCTTATGTATGTTTCAAATTGATCTACTAAACCAAGCATATCCCCGTTTCCTTCTATTATTTTAGCGAGAATAGAGTTGTGGCCTAACTCGTGAGAGTGTACGGAGGCGTTACCTGACTGAGCGTTAGTAGCATTTGATTTCATTTGGAACTGCATAGGGAGACCTTGCTCTTTCCCAACAGCGAAACCATGGACATGCACATCTAACTGGTTGAAAGTTTCCTTAAGTTTATTCTTAAGAGCTTTTTTCTGATCTACCTCTAGGTCTGATTGGTCAACATGCTCTAGGGCTTGTTTTAAGGCGTCATTATTATTGTCAGAAGTTATACTCTTAATATTTAACCCTTTTAATATAGCGTCCTTAAGAGTAAGCTTAGTAGTCTTACGCATATCGCTAGAGAACATAGCGTTATTTAATATATTATCCTTCTTACTCTCTATCTCGTTAATCTGAGCCATGTGAGCCTTGACCATGTCTTTAATATACTTACTATCAGCGTCCTTGCTCTCACTAAGTTTATCAATCCTAGCTGCTAACCTATTCCTCTTGCTCTCTAGGTCTAAAAGTGTTCTTTTCTCATTATTAGATAGTTGATCTATCCTTTGCTCAGCTAACCCCTTTTGCTTTACATTATCCTTTAGTAATCCGTCCATACGCTCTCTAATAGCTTTAGCTTGATTGAGAGTCTCCTCTGTCTTAGGTCCTAAAACTATTTGATCATACGTCTTTCTAAGATCTAATATTTCTTTCGTATTTTCGTTTATCTTATCCCAACCTCTCGATGGAGTCGCCGCTCTGTAACCCGCCGCTGCTAATGCCGGGGCGTTAAACCCTAACCCAGACATAAATGCGCCTGACCAAAAAGATTCTACAGCACCGTCCATTATCCCGACCTCTTTGTTCTCCAAAGTATACCTATCCAAGCTATTTTGAAATATAGACGCAAATAGTTCTGAGCTACCTTCGCCCAACGTAGACATACCATAGTTCTTTAAAGCTTTTGAAAACTTAGCACCCTTTAAAGTATATTTACCACCAGCTATGTCTAACGCTGATCTAAATCCCTTCGCGCCTAGTTTAAAGTTGTTTAACGAAACTTTTTCAGTAACGTACTCAGCTAAACCATATCCAACTCCAGCTATATAATATTGCGCTGGTGATATCTTAATGGCTTCCATTTTCCCTGTCCTGGGGTTGTACCTACCATTCTCAAGTTCCATATCCATACTAGTGAACTTATTACCAGCAGCACCTCCAGCAACGGCTATTAAACCTAACCCACCTGTACTAGCGGTTATCGCCGTGTTAACAGCCTGTTCGCTAAACAAATCTAACATAAACTCACCGAAATCCTCAACACTACTTACCTCGCCTAATGCTTGTCTCTTTTTAGTGAACTCATTAATATTCTCAGCTTCTTCAAAAAGCTCTAGAGATGTTTTATCCAAAGCATCACCCAGGTTACCCATGCCCCTAGCCAATGGGCGCATAAAGTCACTCACGAGCTCTAGGTTTTCTTCACTATTTAAATCCAGCCCTAAAAACCTCTCCTCAACACCAACAGTTAACTCTTTAACTGTTTTGATCAAACCAGATTGTAATTTTAATATAGTACTAGTTATCCTGTTATCCATAACCTGAACGTTACTGTACGTTCTCTTAACCATATCTGCTATAGACTCTATAGACTTCAGGTCAACTGAAACCTCATTCAACCTACTTAGATTTGACTTATACGTAGCATACAAGCCTTTTCTCTTACTTAGTAGCCCGTTGAAATAATCAACTTCTTCCTGGCTAGAGGGAGGTGTGTCTTTATACCTAGCGTTTAACGTTTCAATCTCGCCATCAATGATGTCAAACTGTGATATAGAATAGTTAACGTTATTAACTATTTTCTCCCCCTCAGCGTCTAAGCCCTTTAGCTTAGATGTATATTCGTCGTGCAATATGTTTCTAACCTTCTCATACTCCAATTCTTTTTTAGTATACCCAAACCCAATGTTATTTTCTAACTTCTCATCTAAAGTAGGTTGTGGCAACTCATCACCATTAGCATCTGTCATGATAACACTCTCTGGTTTCATAGCTCCGGCGATTTTACTTAAAAACCCAACAGGACCTGTCCACAGAGGCATTACGTCCGACTTAAGCTCGGAGAAAACTTCCTCTAGCTTTTTAGTTTGTATTTTTAGCCTCTCTTGCTCTATCCACCTTTTCTTAGCCTCTTCCTTGTTACTTTGATCTTCGTTTAAAAACTCTTGGAATGGGTAAACTGTTGTTTTTTCAAATTGACCTATCCAACCCCTCGTTGCTAGGTATTCCTTCGTTGGAGCGGAGTTAGCGATTTCAACTACTTCCTCCATTTCCACTTCTGTTTCCGTGAAGACGTTTTCTAAAGCTGTTTCATACTCTTTAAACTCATCTCCACTCAATCCCAATGAAGAGAGTTCCGATGCTGATTCCGTGACGTCTAGGCTTACGTTTGGTACTACAGGCGCATCGATTACCTGTGTACCGTCCGTCTTTCCCATCACATCAACAGTCCACTCTTCTTGGGTGGCAGCTTTTATAGTATGATTATCTTTTAGATAATTATAAACGCTAGTCTGTATGTTTTTATCTTGAGTAAAACTATTCTTCCATTCATCGAAGTTTGCCGCCTTAATGCTAAGGTTGGGGTCACTAGACAATGTATTCCAAATATTATTTAAAATTTCTTCGTTCATATTTATATTTTCTTTTAACCTAAGTTGTGTTCTCCCTTACCAAACATTAAATCTAGCACCTCTTTTTCTGTCCATGACTTAGGCTTTTTACTGTAACCACCCTCACCATCATTTAACTTATCGTCCCATATGTATATAGGCTTATTACCACCTGAGTGCATTCCAGTTATCTTACCACCCATGCCCATTCTATAGGTGTTACCTAGGTGATCTCTAAATGGCTCGTTGTTCTTCATCTTCTGGATTTGATCATCAACATCTAATTGAGCATTACTTTTCCACAAGCCTTTTCTATAACCACCCGTGGCTGGGTCGTAAACACCCCTCGCTCCACCGATTCTATAGTTGCCCTTTATATTCTCTGGCTTATTAGCTTCTGCCGTTTTTGTTAATTTTTTGTCTCTAGCTTCACCTAGCTTAGTGTACTCGCTATTGTATTTTTGCTCTCTCATGCTAGCGAAGTATTGCGATGCTAGTTCTCTAGAAACTCCAAGGTCAAATCCGGGGGCATCAGTATCAGTGATAGCATTCATCATTTTCCTAGAGTTATCCAACCACATGTCTTTATTTATTCTCTGACCAACGTTGGGTCCACCAGTGTATTCAGTTGCATTTTCATCATTCGAATCTACATCACCATCTCCATCAGCATCAAGCAAATCAAATATACTTTCCATATCCATCTCACCACCCTCTCCGTCTAAAAACATTGCGTGCATCAAGCCTCTTTGTAGTGTTCCACTCTGTAATAATCCTCTCTTAAAGTTGAGGCCAAGCCCCTCGATATCTCTCTTAGCTATATTTTTGAAGTCACTTTCACTTTTAATCTCTCCTGCTATTTGAGATGCTTCTTCTGCTAAGTTAAAGCTATTTACCCCGTCAGAGAAGTCTTGACTAACTCTCTTTCCAACCCCGTTATGCCATTTCAATTCATCTGTATCAAATGCAGTGTTTTTTATAGCCAACTTATCTTTAATTGATTGCATAGTCCAATCCATAGGGTCTCCATACCTCTCATCTTGCAAAAACTCCCCACCAACAGGAACCATTCCACCAAACTTTTTCCTAGTGCTGTAATTACTAACGTTAAGCGTTATCTTACCACCAACTACTCTAGCAGTAAGATCTCCATTAGCAGCATTTTTATCCATGTTCTCCACGTCTAGTGCCATAGTCATAGGGTCTAAATTCCCGTAATCAATTGACGTGAGATCTAAATTGTCTTTCCCTTGCGCTACCTCACCTATACCACCTCTAAACTCAACGGCTCCATTTATTACCCTACCTAATTCGCCCTCTATTCTATTCCTAGTGTTATTGTTCTCCTCTGTATCACCCTTACCGTAAGTATTAACGGTCTCAAACTCTTCTTGAAGGGCTTTGATTTCGCCTCTAATAGCTTGGATGATAACCTCGGGTAGAGGTTCTTTTAACGCGTGTATCTTTTTCATACCATTGTCCATTGCTGATTTCAAACGTTTTGAAGCGTGTTCTTTCCCAGCCATAAGCTCGTCCTCTTCTTTCTGCAACTTATCCATCACCCCGGTTATCATACCAAGACCTTTTTTCATATTCAAAGCGTTAGCTTCGTATAGTGGTTTTAAGTTAGGGGCAGTAACCCCCGCTTGCGACGCGCCTAGTTTAAATGATGCATCTACTAGTGTATTATCTGCTCCCATAGTTCATTGTTTTATAATTATGCTGATTTGAATATATTGTTATTCTCCCCACCCATTTTCCCAGCGGCATTACCAGCTACTTGAGCCATATCCATGTATGAGTCTTGTTGTGCAATCTGAGCGTTCATTTGGTTTGCTTGGGTTTGTTGTTGTGCTAAATTAGCACCTGTTGTCTGCCCCATCTGCATGCCAAGCAGGGTTGCTTGCCTATCCATATTAGCTTGTTGAACCCATTGATCACCTTGTCTCTCTGCGTTTTGAACAGCAGCAGCACCTTTAGCCGTTGTTATTTGATTTCGTGACTCCTGCATTCCTATTGAAGCTGAGATTTTTTGAGTTTGGATTTGACCTTGATTTGCCATCGCTTGGGCTAAGCCAGCAATACCAGATCCACCAGCTGCTCCCTTTAAGTTTTGCATGATGTTAGCTCTTTGTTGATTTCCCTGTTGGGATTGGAAATCAGCTTGCTGCTGGTTGACAGTTAAATCTTCAAATACATTTTCCATATTGGAAAAAGGATTTTCAAACGTCATAGCTTTGTACTCGTCTTTCTGAGCATTTAACTTATCCATCTCTATCCCCTTGAGTCTAGCGGCCTCAGTGTTCATATCCTCAGCATCCGATCTGTTTTTGTTAGCTGAAATCATACCACTAACAGCGGATACAGTTCCAACCACGATTGCGCCCCAAGTTCTATCCATATGATGGTTTGGTGAATTCCAACCACTTAAATTTATCATAATTTATTTTCTTTTAAATATTCTTCGTATTCTTCCCAGTCGAACACTACATTTATTTTAGCTAATTCATCCAAGTCCTCAGTGTTTGTTGGGTTGGCATGTGTAGTAACTATCGTGCAATCCTCTATAGCATAAACTATTCTTTTAGCTCCCTGTGGCGATACAATGTAACATGGGGCGATAAACTCCTCGACACCATCTTCTTTTGATGACGCTAGTATTCCTGATAGTAGAAAAAATCCATAACTATGCTTGTGTATCGCTGAGAACCCTAGCTGCCCCTTTTTCATCCTCATCTCCCTAAAGTATAGTCCCTCAGCGAAAGAGTGTTTGTATTCCCAAAGATGCTCCGGGTATATTATTTCCTTACCAGTACCTACGATGTTCTCTCCGTCAGCTATACTAATGAGGTAATCCTCAATATGTTTAACTTTATCCCTATAGGATTTAACCGGAGTATTGTCGAGTATTTTCTCTAACTCATTTTTAGACATAATTTAATTTAATTTATATCTATAATAGTCACAGTTTTGCTTGTTATTTTACTTTTATGTTATAGAAAGAAGTTTCTCTACATCAAAAAACAATGTTTGATTGGCTTTACCAGCTTTCACAACTTGTATGTTTCCTTTTATAGTAGCTGTTTGCCCAGCACCAGCGAACGTAAGTGTTGCCCCGTCTTCTAGTGTCTGTGCAGAAGTGAGAACCAGTGTTCCACTACCGGTTACAGCGCCGGCACCAGTGTCAACGGTTGGATCAGCTAAAGCTGCATTTATACCTATTCCACTAACGGTACTGACATCGTCTAATATTCCATTCCTCGATGTAACAGGAACGCTAGTGCTGTTACTAACGGCGGAGGATGTTGTTGTGGTTATTGGGGTTAGTGTTATTACTAAATCCGATAGCACTACATCATAGCCAGAAACGTCTAACGCATGTCTAGTTCCGTAGCCACCTATCCCCACCGTGTCTCCAGCTAAAACTAACACTTGCTGCTTGCTGAAAACCACAGCCCCCTCTTGAGTTGATATATCACCTTTGGTGATTACTGGGGCTATAGCAAGCGTACTGATGGCTGAAACTTCTTTTTTGATTATTACCTCTTCTTTATTTGTATCAGGAAATATCGTTATAACATCCCTATAAGCACTTAAAGAGGTGTTGGCTTTTAAGTTTGTAGCGGGTAACACAGCCATACCCTCTTTCACAATATTCACGAAATTTGTTATAGGCCATCTATAATTAACTTGGTTGCTAAATGTTAATGGTAGGTCATCCGCGATTGAAATCGATTCGGATATAGTAAAGGTGTTAGCCCCACTCACAGTAGCTACAGTTACAGTAGTAGCGGCTAAAGCTGCGTTGCCAAGTACTCTATCACCAACGGTAGCTATAGTTGCTGATGTAACATGTGTTGTTACTGTTGTTCCAGTACTAGCACCATTCACGGTGGTACCTCCTTCTGAGGTACTATCAGCAGCTGTAGTTATTGTTGGGTATATATTTTCACCTGAAATCGCTATTGGAGCAGCGCCAACAACAGCTGAGACGAAGGAAACTAAATCACCAGCAACTGGTTGTTTTATTATTCGATAACACTTAGCCGCTGTTGATACGGAGCAAGCAATCGAAAAAGATCTTTTAGCAGTTGAAGAACCACTAGATAGTGTTATAGCACTGTTAACTTGGCTTGCTAGTTCTATAGTACTGTTTGGTGAATAAGTACTAAGTGTTAGTGTCTGGTCTACGTATTGATAAATTACTTTGGATAATAAAAGTGAGTTAGAACCCTTACTAGAGTTTATATCTAAACTACCATCTCCAAACCTAACCTCCGAATAACTAGCGTGCTTAGTTGTCGACGGTTGCGCTGTTAGAGAAATGTCATACTGGTCATTATCGGTTATGTTTGGGAATACAATACTACCCGTAAATGCCCCGTTGGTGATCTCCTCATTATACAAACCAGCTTCAACCACTTGGAAGACTCGAGTTATAAAATTATAATAGTATCCATCCTCGTTTTTAATCTCTAGATTAAAACCAGCCCCATCTTCACCAGCCACCGAGAATCGTCTAGTGGTGGCACTCGCTTTTAGCGGGGATAAATCTAAGTCAAATCTATTAATTACTTTCATTTTTGTTTTTTAAATTATTTACTGCTTTCTGTTATTTCAGAGCCAACTGAAAATAACTCTACTTTTCCCCTTGAATTGTTGTAAAAATGTGCTTCAGCATAATAACCCAGCAAACTAGATGTGTTAACTACTTTGTTTTTTGCGAATGAATAGAAGGAGTTACTATCAGGATATGTGGTGTTTTCGAGGTCTACACTAACTGTTATTTGGTTTCCAACAATACTAACTATCGGCCCCACTAGAACCGTGTCCTCGACTACGCTTGAGTTAAACCCCCCAGAACCACCGCCCAAGGCAGAGCGATAAACAATATCACCTACTTGGGCTGAGATATTTACCTCGTTAAAGTTTAATGCTAAATTTATTATCATTGTTTATAGTTGTTTAATTATGATGCACCACCACTACATCCCCCACCACACGTAGAGTCATTCACATAGGGGCCTGGGTTCCAAGGTGGCGATGAAAGGCAGTTGTCTGAGAAGTTGGGTGGACCTGAATTTATACAATCGTAAGTCGGTACGAATGGGTAATTACACGAGTTATCGGGACACGTTACACTATCGGTGCAAGGATATGGCGGATTAGGACTATTTCCATTAGCGCAATTATAGTTAATTGCAGCTTGATCCATACATCCAGCAACGGCATTTGGCTGGCTCATACATCCAGCTATCGTAAAGTCAAATTCTTGATTCCTATCCGTACAACCCTGAAGAACGGTACCACCTATTTCTTGTTTGATCATGACTTTGTATCTTTGTAGCTGCCCAGCACTGTCATAAGGATTGAATACGTAATTATCCCCCCCAGCATTAGAATCTCCACTCATACCCCAAGGGTGTTTCAAAGCGGTAACATTGTTAATGAAGTAATTCATATCGACATTCCTAGTGTCTTTTAGGACCCAGTCAGTGTCTGATGGATTCCGCTTGAATAGTCTAACAACCATTCTATCACCAGCTTGGTAAACATAGTTTGCCATGGTAGATAGACCCGCAGGAACAGTGTTAAACGTAGTATTGGCTATATCAACACGTAGGGCAATATCATTATCCGATGCAGGAAAACCTAAGATTTGATGGAAAACAGTCTCACTAGCTAATACATTTGCACTGGTTGCTCCACTAGCGTTATACTGCGGCCCGTTTGGAACACCAATTGAAAAGTCGGATGGAGGGTAGTAGCAATTACCATCACTAACAGTTGCTGACTGCTCATAATTACAAGCTAAAGAATCCATACAACCGTTTATAACAACAGCACACATGGATTGGACATGTACGTTCGCTAAAGCGTTATAATTGGGATTGCCCTGTGTCATACAACCATTTATAATTGAAACGCAATCACCACTATCTATAGTTGCGCTGGCATCGTAATTATACATTGTAGAATCTGTACATCCAATATAGTCGCAACAACTAGTGTTACCACCACCAATAACTCCACTACAATCAGAAGTACAATCTCCAACCATAAAGCTACCATTGAGGTAACACGGTGAAGTTGGATCGTTAGCTTGGTAATTTGGATTTACTGCTGATGCATCCATACAACCAACACATGATGTGAACTCACATAGGTTGTTATCTACATTAGCTAAATCATTATAGTTACAAGCCAAAGCGTCCATACAACCAAACACTGGTACTACATTATCATTCACTTCGTATGTGGTTGGATCTTCCCACCCGCATGAACTAGCAGCTCCCGATGCATATACTGTAGCTCTGTAACTCCCAACCGGTACGTTAGTAAATAAAACCGAATTTGAGAAAGAAGTAATACCACCAAGCCCCACGCCCGTAACGTAAGAGGTTATAACCGCTCCGTTACCAAGGTTAGTAAGCTTATATGTCCATGTGCTTGGTTGGTTGGGGCCAAATACGTTGTAAGCTAAAGCTATTTGTCCACCACCACCATTGGGACCTTCATCTAAGATAGTTACTGAGAAAGGAACGCCATCATAATTAG
>Ga0307986_10003735_pt1 | contig 10508 bp, 8 predicted proteins | sample EllFjometageno82_FD_203170 | JGI IMG/M metagenome (GOLD analysis project Ga0307986, IMG submission 203170) | Marine microbial communities from Ellis Fjord, Antarctic Ocean - #82 | ecosystem: Environmental > Aquatic > Marine > Unclassified | place: Southern Ocean | collected 2014-10-09
AGGATTTCGGGTTTTTCTTCATAAATTAAACGCCTTCCAAAATAGTGTAGTCTTTCATCTTTAAACTTATCTAGAACTAAAAGTTTTTTTTCCCATTCTGCTTTGTGGAATTCTGGCATAATTTTATTGTCTTCAGGACTAGTAAACTTTGTGTAAATACTCTCCTCTTCATAGACATCTTCTTGAGATCTTGTCTGCTCTTTTTCTTCAGATTCATCTTGTAAAATTAGGCTTATTTTTTCTGCAAATTGTTTGTGATCTTTTATAAGTTTAGCTCTAGCAGCTAATTTTTCTCCTCCTATCATCTTATATTCTTCAAATTCATTCCCGTATGAAGGGTTCATGATGATCGGATGTTTATTGTGTCTAACTGTTCTTAAGAACTTAGGGTTTTTACCCATTGCAACTTTTAAAGCATCCGCTGGCATATCTAGATAAATGCTAGGATCATGTCTTAGGTCAAAACATTTTGGCCACTGGTATTTAGGATGCTGACAAACAAAAGCCTGAATATAAGGTCTACTTTTTCCATAAAAATATTCGTTTGTACAAAAATAAAGTTCTTTTTTTATAACTTCTAAGGTTGAGTCTTTGTTTATTGTTAATTGACTTGCTTTCCAAACACTTGGTGCTTTTTTTGAAATAATTTTTGCAACACCTAGCGTTGCAATTACATCGCCTATGGCACTGTGAGCATCACCGTGTTCGATACCATTAAGAGGAGCCATTTGATCTAATTTATAAACAGCATTTCCTTTTGCGCTTATAGAATTTTTAAGAGTATTTGGGTAATAAAGATTAGCAGCTCTTGCTAGGTTTAGTAGATCGCCTCTATTGTTTCCACTTGTACTCGTTAAGTAAGGATATTCTAATGTTTGAAATAAAGTTGTTCTTAAGAATTCTTCATCAAAATCTATACTATTAAAACCTATAAATGTAGCCTTGCCCCAACGCTTTAATGTTTCAACAAGCTGCCTAATCATTTCATAGTGAGAAAGGTTTGCTCCTTTTAACATTTTTGGAGAAGATTTATTTACAATGAGAGCCATGGCTTCTGGAATAATACTTGGGCTAAGCCTGCATCTTGCTTCGTAACGATCTAGCTCTTCTAAATTATCATTAGTTAAAATAGCTCCAACCTGAATTATCTGACCCCAAGATTTATTAGATGAGCTTGTTTCAAAATCGTAAAATACAAAATTTGACATTAGGAAGCTATAAGTAATGGATTAATTAATTTTTTCAATCTTTTCTTCAATTGAATCTTCTATCTGTCCATAACTATCTGTTGATTTTTTCTGTAGAGTTGAAATTTTATCATTGTCATCACTGCTATTTGGATCTTTAATGTTTTCTAAAGTACGCATAATGGATCTTCCATCACGGCCGAATAGATCAGTTGCTTTCATTGCTTCGTCTAATTTTTTTCTAAGAACGGTTATACCCAAAAAATGCTTTTCAAACCTTGCTGTTATGTTCCTAAGATCTCCATAAATTTGTGTTGCGTTTTTTTGTACTTTTAGAGTTTGAAAACCTAAATGATAAGATTGAAGTAAAGCAGATAGTGTATTTGGGCCCACTACCGTTACTTTGTATTCAGTCATAAGTTCTTGTAGTAATAATTTTTTTGATTTTGGATCTCTGTAACTAGATAACTCAGCAAACAAGCCTTCTGTTGGAGCGTAGACAATTGCAAAATCTGTTGTTTTTGGTGGTGCAATATATTTCTCACTTACAGCTTTAGCTTTATTTCTATAGGCTGTAGCTAAATCTTTTCTTGCTTCTGCTAAAGCTTCTTTGTCATTGTTTTGAAAGGCATCATCGATGGCTTTATATTTTTCTATAGGCCAGTGACTATCAATTGGAACTAAAACATCTTCAAGCTTAACGGCAAACTCCACGGTGTCTTGGGTTTCACCAGGTTTCATTTTAACATTTTCTATAAATTGAGAAGCTGGTAATAAATCTTTTAATAGAGAGGCCAATGAAAATTCAGCTAATACTCCATATTGTTTTACTCCTGATAAAATTCTAGTAAAGTTTTCTGAACTTTTGCTTAGGCCCTCTACTTGTTTGTTAAAAGTACCAACTTTTTGATCAACTTCTGTTAAAGCCTTAGTCATATCTCTAGTCACATCTTTTGATAGGGAGTTAAAAGAAGTCGACATGTTGGACATTTGACTGTTTATGGATTGATTAAGCGTATCTTTTAAACGAGTAATTTCTTCGGTTAAATTATCTTTTGTTTCATCTGCAGCATTCTCTTTTTTTTTAAAAACAACAAAATAAATTAAAGCTATTAAAGAAATTGAGATAATTGTTAGGAGAATCAAATTTATATCCATATAACCATTATAACCGTTATTTTATCAAATTAAACTATGAATAAATTTTTTTATATTTCTCTATTATTAGGTTTAATAACTTATTTTATAGTTCTTGCTTATATTTATTTTTTTCAAAGGAATTTACTTTATCATCCTTCAGATAATGGTTACCAGGGAGATGAAATTAAATTTGATTACAAGGAAATATTTATTCAAAATAAAAATGGAATTAAATTAAAAGCTTGGATACATGAAAAAGATTTAATTAACAAAAAAACTATAGTTTTTTTCCATGGAAATGCTGGAAATTTAAGAAATCGAAACTACAAATTAAATGAACTATCAAAGTTTGATGTTAATTTTTTAATTGTTGCTTATAGAGGATTTAGTGGCAACCAAGGCAAACCCAGTGAACAAGGCTTATATGAAGATGCAAGAAGTACTTTGGATTGGTTAAAAATAAAAGATGTTAAAGAAAAAAATCTTATCTTATATGGTGAATCTTTAGGTACAGCTGTTGCTATTGAAATTGCCCAAAATAAAAATTTAGCAGGAATTATTTTGGAGTCTCCTTTTACCTCTATGGTAGAACTTGCACAGAAATATTATCCAGTTTTACCTGTTAAATTTTTATTAAAAGACAAGTATGAAACAATAAAAAAATTACCTAATATTAATTCACCTATATTAGTATTACATGGCAAATTAGATAACATTGTGCCATTTTCTATGGGTGAAAAATTATTCGAAAAGGCAAAAAAACCTAAGTTTAAATATTTTATTGATAATGATGATCATATGGTCCGATATGATCAAAAACTATTACATGAAATAAAAAAATTTATTTCAAATATTTAAAAATTGATTTAATTATTTCTTTTCATAACCCAAAGTGCATCGTCACCATTTGACAATAGATAAATTTTTCCTTTTTGATCAATTTTGATGTCTCTAAGCCTGCCAATTTTATTTTTAAAGATCACTTTTTCATTCCCCACTTCATTCTCATTTTTAAATTCTAGTTTTCTTAAAGATTGATCTTTTAAAGTAGTCATTAAAATTTGACCATTCCATTCCTTAAATTCATCGCCCTGATATATTTTTACTGCAGAAACTGCTATTGAAGGAACCCAAGTATATAAAGGTTTTGTAAATCGTTTGTCCCACTTTTGAGTATCGCCACACTTTAAACCTGTGTAATTAATTCCACCCCAGCAGTAAATTTTCCATCCATAATTTTCAGCAAATTTTACTTCGCCAAAAAAATCTCCTCCTCGTGCACCGTGATTAGAGATATAAATCCTATTGTTAGTAGGAGACAAAGTCATTCCTTGAGGGTTACGAATGCCTATTTGGTAAATTTCTGGTAACCAATTATTTTTGTTAACAAATTTTGGATTATTTTTTGGAATAGACCCATCTAAATTGATTCGAATAATGCTTCCAGGATGATGAATAGGATTTTGGGCTATGTTACCTTGACCTCTTTCACCAATACTAGCGTATAAATATTGAGCATCTTGAATTACCATTCGGCAACCAAAGTGATAGTCTGATTTAATAGGTGGTTGTGCCTGAAAAATATTATTAAAATTTAAATCTGATTTTGAAAATTTAGCTTTAGCGATAGAAGTACTAGTTTTTCCTTCTCCTCTATCTTCACTGTAACAAATATAAATATCATCTTTAAAATTTAGGATCTCTAGTAATCCTCCCTGACCGTTATCATTGAATTTAAGATTGTGAGGAATAGTAAATTTTTTTTTACTTTTCTTGTTATATAAAATTAATGAACCTGATTTTTCACTAATTAAAATTTCATTTTCATTAATAAAAGTTAAACTCCATGGTTGGTTTAAATTAATTAATTTTTCTAATTTAAAATTATTGGCAAATACTGATTGATTAATAGCAACAAAAAAACAAATAAGTAATATTTTTTTCATTAATTGAAATTTTTCTTAATCGTCTTTTTTAATTCTTTCCTAGCTAATTCACTTTTAATAATAATTTAAAAATTATTTAGAATATAATTTTTCTAAAAAACTAATATATTTGATCGATTTATTAATATCAAACAATCTTTTTTCAAAATTATATTTTTTATCAAAAGCCTTTGAAACATTTTCAATTTGGTGGCTGTATGCAGATCTACTTGTTTTGGATATTTGCTTATAAGATCTATCTTTTTTAATGACTTCTATATAGCTTCCTTCTTTTGGCAGCCAAGGATTAGGTATTATAATTTTTCCATCCGTTCCTTCAATAGTACAATTATTTAAATAATTTTGTTTAAAACTAATCTTAACTTCTGCAGAGATATTATTTGGCATAATTATTTCTGCTTCTAGCTGGTCATCCACGCCTGTTAGTGCATAAGAAATGTTGTTTTTAACTATTTTATATTTTTCTACGTTTTCATCAAATAGCATTAAAAAACTTAATGGATAACAAGCTAAGTCAAGAATTACACCGCCGCCTAATTTTTTATTGAACAATCTAGATGCTGGGTCTACTTTTCTAACCTTAAAACCAAATGAAGTTTTTATTTTTTTTATAGTGCCAACTTCATTATCTTTTATAATTTTAATAAGATCATCTGTCTGTGGGCTTGAGTAATATGCAATCGCTTCATAAAAAACATTTCCACTTATTGAGTTTTTAATTTTATAAATTTCTGAATGGTTTAAAGACACAGGTTTTTCGCATAATATTTTTTTATTTCTAGAAACACATTTAAAAATTAAATCTACATGTGTATTATTTAAAGTTGAAATATAGACAGCATCAATATTGTCATCTTTTATTAAATCATCATATTGTGAAAATCTAAATTTTTTATCAATTTTGTATTTTTCCCCAAAATAATTTAATTTTGAATTGGTCTTACTTGCAATTGCAATTAGTTTAACATTTTCTATTTTTTGAATTTCTTCTATAAAAACTCGCCCCATATTTCCAAGGCCTATTACTCCCCATTTAATCATTTTAAAATTTTATGAAAACCACTCTTTATATTTTTCTATATTATCACGTAAATAATTTGGTAAGATTTCTGCTTTTACTTTTTTTAACTTATGAGAAAATAAATACTTATTTTGATCTTTTTGATCTGTGTAATGATTGTAATGTAATTCATTATTAGAAATTTGTTTTTTTAGCATATCTAATGTTGTGCCAGAATCTTCAAACTCATTATGGTGACCAAAATTTTTTAATTTTATATATAGATCTTCCGCTGTTTTTACATTAGTGAAATGCCATCCACCATTTTTAATAATCTCTAGATTTTTAATTTTTGTTTTTGTGAAATGAGTGTCCAGTCTCCAAATTGGGTATTTTTTATTTTTTAAATTTCTTAACCATGTAAATGACTTCAAAAATTTTTTTTTACAGGCTTTTGAACCATGCCAAAGCATTTGATCATAAAGTAAATTAAATTTATAATAAAAAAAAAGTTGCTCAAAAATAATCACATTATTGAAGTTACTGTTCATCAGTTGTTTTGATTTTAAATTTGGAATTTCATCATTATCACTTAAAATTATTAAATCGTCATCAAGGGCATCCTCTACACCTTTTTTCATAAAATCGTAAGACTGTTCAATTCTTTTTAGGCTATTGGTTCTTTTAATATGACTAGGGATATTATTGCCATGAGTTAGGTCAATATTTTTAGGTTCTTCTTCAATTACTAAATAAATTATTTTATCTTTAAATTTTTTAAATTTTTTAATGTCGAAATTTAATTTTTTTTTATTGCCACTGTGTGAAAACAATGACTCTACGACTATAAATTTATGGACATGCTTGTCTAGAATGTTAAATCTTACATCTAACATTAAATCTTCTGAGAAGTATGTTGTGCAATCGTAAATTTTCATACTTATAAAGCTTATATTATTTGAAAATTTTTTGAACCCTCATTAGTTCATAATGTATTTTTAGATAAAAAAAATTAATTTGGATTTTTCCATTTAAAAGCTAGTATTTTAAACATTTTTTTTTAATACACTTGGCTTTTTTTGTTTATTATTGTAGACGTGTCTTAGTATGACTTTAACCAATATTTTATTATTTTTAATTTTAGTTACTATGGCCGCTTACACTTTTATGCCATGGAAAGGTATAGCTAAAGGTAGTTGGACTACACTAATACTCTATTGGCTTGGCTTCTTTGCATTTTTCGCTATAACTCTCATAGTTTTATTTAAGCTAAATCTAATTATCTAAACGTCGTTTAACAATTTAATAAATTAACTATTTCTTTGTGCTTATAAGCTTTTGTGTGATTCTATCTAATATAATAGCAAGTATTACAATACCAGTTCCTCCAATAACCGCAGAACCAATATCAAGTCTTCCTAGAGCAACATATACTGTAAGTCCAAGGCCACCAGCGCCAATTAATGCCGCAATAACAACCATAGATAAAGATAACATTAATGTTTGATTTATGCCTGCCATTATAGTTTTAAGCGCTAAAGGTATTTCAATTTTTACTAATATTAATAATTTTGTTAAACCTAAACTTGATCCAGCTTCTTTAAAGCTTTTACCTACTTGTCTGATACCTAAATTAGTAAACCTTATGATTGGTGGGAGCGCAAAAATTATTGTTGCTATCACTCCAGGTGTTAGTCCTATACCAAAAAGCATAACAACAGGAATTAGATATACAAAACTTGGTATGGTTTGCATAACATCTAATATTGGCCTCATTATTGTTTCAAATATTTTACTTCTAGAACAAAGAATCCCTAAAGGTATACCTATAATTATACAAAAAATTACAGCAGTAAAAATCATAGCAAGCGTTGTCATACTTTCTGACCAAAGATCTACAAGGTCAATAAAGATTAAACCAATGACTGTAAGAACTGTAAATTTAAAACCGTTAGTCTTATAAGCAAAATAAACAAATATTAAAATAGCTACAGGAAATGGAATTATATTAAATAAAGTTTCTAAACTATTTAAAACTGTATCAATAGGAGCGGAAAGTTTTTTAAAAAGTGGTCGTTGCATGAACAACCACTCTTTAATATTTTTTTCTATCCACTCAGCTATAGGTAAGTAGATTTCATAATCAGAAGGTGCTAATTTTAAACTCACTGTTCTGATTTACTTACTTATTTTACCCAACTATCGAAAGTACTTTGATTGGCTTTTATCCAAGCAGAAGCATGTTTCTTAATTGCTTTTTCTGATTTCTCACCCGCGTTCATTTTTAAGTTCTGCGCAGCTATATCCGCTAATGGAATAGATGCTTTTTTTAACATCTTTTCAATTTTAGGATTAGCTTTTAAGAAATCAACATTGGCTGCAGCACGAATATCATCAGCACCAAAACCCATATTAATTTTAGATTTTGTTGCATTAGGTACTTTGACTGATTTAGTTTTACTGTAAGGAACATCTATCCAGACAATGTCTTTACCAAGCTTTAAGGCTCCAACAGTCCAATTAGGAGTCCATGTGTAAACTAAAATAGATTTCCCATTTTTATATTTTGCGATCGCATCAGCCATCGAGGCTGAATAATCTGCTTGTACTGGATTAATAAAATCACCTAAGCCAAGCTCAGCAAAATGTTTTGTAATTTGTTTTTCGCATCCCCAACCTGGAGGGCAAGCAACCATGTCTGCTTTTCCATCACCGTTTGAGTCAAATTGCTTAGCGTGTTTCTTGATATCCATTACACTTTTGATACCAAGCCTATCAGCAGTTTTTTTGTCTACTAAGTAGCCTTGCAAACCACCTTTTGCCATTACATTGCCAACTGCTTTGACTTTGCCTTTAGCTTCTTTAATGTAAGTATCATGAGTGCTGAACCAACCATTGACCCATAAATCCAAGTCTCCTGCGGCTGCCGCTAGGTAAAAAACAGACGGTTTCATAGTTTTTGGGTCAGAAACAGTGTAGCCCATTTTTTCTAATGCTTGTTTATAGATTTCGGCTTGAAAATAGCCTGTATCCCAATTGGCTCTCGCCATTCTTACGTCAGCTGCATTGACACTGCTACTAATAGTGATTGCTGCCATTATTGCCACTAGGTATTTAAAATATCTCACATTTCCTCCATAAATTTAATGAATATTAGTGGTAAACATAGCACCATAGGACACTAAATGTAACCGGACTCAACTAAAAGGTGAGTAATGGCAGATATGTACATAAGAAAAATATTTACCTCATATCTGTACATGTCGTGACTGTTTTACAATAATTAATTCTTACACTTATCGTAAGTTTTAATGTGCTTTTAAATAAGATCAATTATTTTTATTAATATCTTCTTTGTATAAATATAAGCATTTAAAAGTTTTATTTCTTGAATTAAAAAATAAATTTGTAGAAAATTATTAATATGATAAACATTTTCTCATACTGAATAAGTGAGTGGGGAATCAATGCGAAATTCATTGGCTGTTCCTGCAACCGTAAAGTCGGAGTGCCACCCAGTATAGCCCGCTGTTGAATAATGCTCAGTGAAAAGCTAGTTCTGCAATTAAAAATTGACATCGGCATATAGTTAATCTGTGGAGCATAAAGCTTCACAATAATGAAAGGCCGATATGAAATTTTTTTATTTAACTTTGATAATATCTCTAACTCTAATTTCTTTTAATAAACTTGTTTCCGCAGATATTCCCACAATAGTGATCTCAGCAGGAAAAACACCCCAATCCTTAAGCACTGTTGGTACTAATGTTACAGTTATTAGTGGAGAAACTATTAGAAATTCAAATGAAATTTTTTTAGGAAATATTATTGATGGAAGTACTTCTGGTACTAATTTATTTCAACAGGGTGGTGATGGAACACTTATGGGTATTCAACTTCGTGGCTTAGAAAAAAGATATTCTACAGTTTATATTAATGGAGTAAAAATGTCAGACCCAAGTACACCAGATAATAGTTTTTATTTTCAGAACATCATGAAAGATTCTATAGATAGAGTTGAAATTTTGAAAGGAAATCAAAGCTCCCTTTATGGAGCAAACGCTATTGGTGGAACAATACATATATTTACAAAAAAAGGTAAAGAAGGTCACCGTTCAAACGTAAGTGTAGAAGGCGGATCAAATAATTCTAAAAGCACTTATTATTCTGTTGATGGTGCTAATGATAAAATAGATTATTATTTAGGTCTTAATAAGTTTTTAACTGGTGGAATTTCAGCTAGAAATGATGATGGTGAAAGCGATAAATATCGTAATGAAAGTTTAAATGCTAGTCTGGGATATAAATTTAATGAAAATTTAAGAATTGAAAATTCTCTAGGATACACAAACACTGATTTAAAGTATGATGCGGTAAGTACATCAAGCACGGACTTAGTTGACAGGAGTGATGATATTTTAGCAAATTATTCTGTAAGAGTGATACACGATGGTGGCAAAACTAATAATATATTAAGCTATAGTAAATTGTATAGCGAAAGAGATACAACTGAAACCGATGGAGATAAACAAGGCTATTTTGGTTTTAGAGATGCAATTAACTATACAGGAACGTATAATTTTAGTTTAGATAATAGATTGGTATACGGAGCAGAAGCTGAATTTGAAGAAGCAAGAATGGATGTAACCTATTTTCCATCACCTTCTTTCAAACAATATGAATTTGACAAACGAGCAGATGAACATATCTTCTCCCAATTTGTTGACTATCAATTTAGACCTTTAGAAAAATTATATGCAACAGTTGGGTTTAGAAGTGATGACCATTCTGCCACTGGAAGAGAACCAAGCGGTAGAACCACGCTGGCTTATAAATTAGATAATGTTAGCACAATAAAATCTTCTTTGGGCTCAGGAGTTAGGTTTCCAGCTTTATACGACCTTCATTTTGGTGGTAATACCAAAGCCAGTGGTAACACTACCAGTGTTTCAGTAGAAGAAATTGGGCATGAAAGAGGAAACAGCTTTGATGTTGGGTATGAAACTTATTTAGATAGATTAGATTTAAACACGAATATCACTTATTTTTATTTAGAACAAAAAAATGGTCTTACTAGCGATGAAAGAAATAACTTTACACTAAATAAGACTAATGGAGTTAATACCAGTAAAGGAATAGAGCTGGGTCTTGACTGGAAGCCTGAAGGTAAAAAATTTGGAGTAGATTTTGACTACACTTATACTAAGTCGTTTGACAATAACACTTGTAATGCTG
>Ga0307986_10003736_pt1 | contig 10504 bp, 11 predicted proteins | sample EllFjometageno82_FD_203170 | JGI IMG/M metagenome (GOLD analysis project Ga0307986, IMG submission 203170) | Marine microbial communities from Ellis Fjord, Antarctic Ocean - #82 | ecosystem: Environmental > Aquatic > Marine > Unclassified | place: Southern Ocean | collected 2014-10-09
GGTTCAGGCCTATTACAACGAATTAGGATTGCACACTGCTAGGCCAGATGGAACCTTTGAATTGACGATTGTGCATCTGGATGAAAATGACTACCAAGAGGAAAAAACATCACGTAATTGGACGAGATTATCAGATGCTATTGGTTCATGGCAGCCTACTTATCGTCCAAATTAAAGATGAGTGAAAGATAAATAAATTTCCTACAAGTAAAGTTCCTACAAATAAATTTCCTACAAACAACTGCCATTGACTCGGGTAACTGAGATTCGCACTTTGGCATGTGAGTTTACCAAAGTTGTGTTGTAGGATGGTGTAGGATAATGGTGGAGAAGTTACCCTTGGTGAACCCCTTTGGTAACCCCTTGGTGTATTGGGGCACACTGTGAAAGCAGAGGATCTGGTTCGATTCCAGAAAGGTTATGGCCAGCGGTTTTGCAAATCAATGGTTAGCGTATAAAGGGCCCTTAGCAAGACCTTGTAAATTCAAATCATGGTTACAAGGGTATTTTACATGAATCCTTCAGCAAAACCGTATTTCGACTAATAGTGAATTATTATTTCGTAAGATAATGCAAAATCAGGATATCATTCTGCCATTACAAATTGGACAAAATAATGCATTATCGTCTCTGTGGCCACATTTCTTGCATTTACGAATTCCATGAAGTCTCATGTTTGCGAGCATCGTTTGTTTTTTTAGAAAAGAGTCACCATTAGTACTGTAACCTGAATGTTGTGGTTGACTATTTTGTGGTTGTCGTGCTGAAGAGTTTTGATTACTTCTAGGATTAATTACGTCTGTTATAGCAAATTTTTTTTCTTTGCCCCTAATTCCTATATATCTGGGAATTTCGTTTTTACGACAAAGATATTCTGGATCTCCGAATTTACCCTTCATCTTACATGTTACCCAAGTAATGTTTTGATTGTCATGATTCGTAGCAAGATCGAAGTAATAAACAATTTTTGATAGCACTGCTTTTTGCCAACCAAGTTTATCTGGTCGCGTTTCATGACAATCAGGATTCTCTAAATGTTCTAGTTTTTTGAAGATATCTTGGTGCGGACGACAAGCAAATCTTCCAATACGATTATGCCATGAATCAATTATTAAATCAAGACTTCCTTGACCATTATCTGAGTTTTCAGTAATTGAGAAAATGAATGTCATTTCACAAAGGCTTAATGATTTACTTTTTACCCATTTTATGGTGTTATGGTCGATTTCCTGTTTGTTAAATTTCTTGAATACGTTGAATAATTGATTGACATTATGGGAACCCATTGAAAGAAGTGATTCTTTGATATCCGATATCGTAAAAGCCGTTTGATTAATTCCATCCCAAATATTAGATAGTTTTGTTCTCAATATTAGCTTGCCTTGTTCTTCAATCTCGTAACTTTCAGCCTTAAATTCTGGACGAGTTTTAACTGCTTCATCTCTAATATTTGGCGGCGAAGGAATCCATTCTGAACCAGTCCACATGAATTTCCCATCAGGGCTAAAAACGGGTTCTGCCATAAAACATGTATTGAGATTGCCTTTACCAACCTATTGGCTTAATGATAAATAGGATAGGCTGTGAAAAGACCCACTTATGATCCATCAATGATTTTGCATACAAGGGGGGCCCTTGTATACAGAATTGGGTTTTATTAGGGCACTTAGTGGATCCTACAATTACCGGCAGTATTGAATAGAATCATTCACCTGCGAGATATATGTCAAGGCGTGTGTATTGTAAAGTATGTAATGACGATAATGAGTTGTTCAAAAATCAGTATCAGCAATTAGAAGATGATGGTTGGGGGATAAAATGTGGCAAAATATACTGTCATGTATGTATAAATGATAATTATATTAAAAATATGGTGTGTGAAGAACTTGAAGAAATCACGTTAACATTTACGGCCAGTACTCCTGATTCTCGGATCGAAAGAAGAATTGCGAAATCTCAATCTATCAATCCGGTGGCTAGGGCTATTTCAATCGAAGGATGGGGAGAATCATTCTTCATGTATCAAGAAATTCATGCATTAAGGTCGATTGGATCAAAATTACTCGACTCAGACTATCGTGTAAGGAACGATGCCATACAAATGGTATCAGATTGTTGCTCTTTTGAAAAAGGAATGAAGACAATTGAGAGAAAGGATTTCTTCGGAGACCAAAATAATTATCTAACGGTAAGATATCTATTAGATAACTTAGGAAATATCCGCAAAAAAAACTCTGAAGATGAAGACATTCAAAAATCTACACTTGTTGCGATTATGGGTCTTGTATGCGCAATCACTAATGATTAAGGGCTCGAAATAAGTGTTTATCATCTATTTACAAGAGCCTATGCTCAAACCCATGTGTTCAAAGTTAGTGTTTACAAGGGTGTACAGAGCGACCCTAATAATAGTAATTCAATTATCCTCTGACTTGTCTTTGGATAAAGTGACAACGACTCTCCCATGATCTTGCCATGGAAGAGGTCCAGATTTATCCTCAAATCGAGATATAGAAATTTCAAGTCCCCCCCACCAATAATCATCGTGTTGGACTTTGTTTTTCACCTGATTAAAACTAACTTCAATGGGTATGTTTGAAACAAATTTGAAGGCACTGAAATAATCTCTCATGAAGTACTCAATACGTGATTCAAGTGGCCAGCCCTTTGTCCGTTCTAATTCGCCGTTAATTTCACTCCAGGAAATAATCGGTTTTGGTATATAGATGTCAAAGCCTTCTAAAGTTTCAGAAAATGAACAATGAACTGTGATTGATTCACCCCTTTGAGAGCGTTCGAAGAACGTAGAAATGAAGCCTTTGTAAAACCAATCAACAAGGTCTCCTCCTTCCCAACCCTCAAATTGAGGGTTCATAATTGGCTTTAATCCGCCTTCACCACAAATGATACAAACGGAACTGATCGTGTCAGTCATACAATCGATACATTTGAATTCATCACAAATTGAACATGCAAATGGCATGGTCACTTTGTTCTCACAATCCTCGCTGGAGCATTCACTCAATACCATGGAAACCACTACCCCGCCTCATGGATTTAACATCTCCGATTCTTCAAATATCTCAGTGTATGGGTTTATGCACAACGGGAACCCTTCACGTATACGCCTTCATGGCTAGCGACGAATAGAGCCCACTAAGAGCCCATAGATTCACAATTATTGTACACATGGGTTTGAGCATAGACCCTTGTGTATTATCCATAACCACTTATTCTTGGGATTAGTTTATTCATTTGAATGAATGAGCCTGTTCATGAAGACTGATCGTGTTTTTGTTTTGCTGCTTGTCGTTTTATTGCCCCTTCCGGATGTTTTGATGGTTCTGTAGGAGATGCTGATGCAGCAGATGATAGTAGTGAAGGTACTACTGTAATCAATAATTATTACAATAATACTACAACAAGTTCTGAATCACAGGAACGAACTTGGTATTCATCTGAAACACTTACTTCTCTTATTGGAATGATGGTCAAGCTGCAAGTTCAGGACAATGTAGATGTTTGGAGTAGGGACCTTCTTACTCGGAATCAAATGGCACATACTACGGAGAAACCTGTCAAGAAACGGGTTATCCACAACAGGCATCAGATTGGAATGTGACAAACTGTACGGAACGGGGAGGACAAATAGATTGGAGCGGATATAGTTCAACGAACGATTATAGATATGCTTCGGGTTGTAAATTTGATTTCACCTCAATTACAACTTCCCCTGGTGAAGTACTATTAATTTACCAAATGTATGGTTTTTCCATGACTTCCGAATGTATGGGTGTGACTGTTTACACTACTAGTTATCTCGCATCAGGGGCTGAGTATGCTATTGCTCCAGGAAGCGCTTTAGAATGTACACATGAACTCTCACAAATGACAACCTATTCTAAATCTGATGGTACTACCTCTGATTATACAGATCGCCAATCTGTATGGTCTATTGTGTACGCAATTCAAGACACAACAGTTGTGTGATTTCCAAAGAATAGTCTCGTGAATACCATTTTTCATAACACACATATATTCATTTAGTGGTACGAGTGATTACAGATATTCTAATTTAAAGCATTATTTGGAAAAATAACTGAATTCTAAAAATTATGATAGTGAGATTAATCTCGAATAAATTTCTTTACAAAGATTCTTATTTTTTTCCCCAATTTTCCGTAGTTCGGTTTCAATATTTATTTTCTTTATCCCGCCTATGCTTTTCATCAATTTTGTTATATCATGGCCATTAACAAACGAATATATGTCTAACTTATTATCAGTGAATCTATCTAGAGTTGTAATTATTTTTTCTTCAGTGATTTTATTGAAAAAGAAGGAATTATAAGTATTCTTCGAGGACTTTATTTTCAGTATTGATATGATGTCATTTATTGAACATTTATTTGGTCTTTCAGTTAAGGCTTCATGAATTGAAGATAATTTTAGATGTAGTATCTTTCCAGGATTCTTTCTTTCATAATGACGTTTGAAAAATCGAATCACGCCAATAATTCTACTTACCTGAACAATTTGTGTTATTTTTGATTTATCGGAAATATTTTTTTGAAGATAATCTTCTAAATTCATCTTTGAAATAATTAGCATGTTTAAATCTGTACACATTTCAGTATCTAGAATCATATCCCCATATGGTCTCACACTTTCAATATCATCTTGTATCATATCTACGGCATAATCAAAATCAGAGTCTACAAACCCAATTACTGAATGTTCGCTCTTGTTTACAAACGAAATTACATCCTCCTTATTTGAACTGCCATCTTCATGATCTAATCCAAAAACATCAAAAACATTTCTGTAGCTCTTCAAGAGACTCGAAAAGAAAGCCTTGTCGAAATCTCCCTCTACAAGAATTAATAGACGATTTTTCCGCCTTGCGCGATTCCATTGAGGTATAACAATCTTTAATTCTCGAGCGGTATAATTTACCATTTATACACCATCCGAATTACCAAGTTCATAAGAGAACTCGAACTGATTAACAAGTATACTAGGTGAATGTGTCGCAATGATAATTTTGACATCATATCCACTGTCCGCCTCATCACCAAATTTTCTTTGATGAACAAGTATGTCAAGTAAATTCTCAACAAAATCGCGCTGCCATGAAATGTGCAGCGACAACTCAGGTTCATCGATGATAACAATATTTTCAGTTACATCTCTTCTCATTGAACTAAGAATCTTCCAATATAGCATCATAAGTTGCTTTTCACCAGATGACAATGCTTGGAGGGGTAATTGCTTGCCAGTTTCGTCGTAGAGCATAATTTTTCCGTTAATATCGAGTGATATTGATTTGTCAAAATGTTCTCCAAGAACCTCAGTAACAATCCAAAATGACGTTAGATCTTCTATTGCAATATTTATGTTTTCAAAATTAATATTTTGTTCCAATAAGTGTATCACATTTTTCTCTTTAGGTATTAAATCAGTTGTTTTATTTAGTGTGTCTAAATATTTCTTTAAATTTGGAGTGCAAGATTCAATCTGGCTCTCAAAGTGAACCAAACTTGAGCACGCTAATTCCAGAAATCCATGTGTATTTTCAATTTCATGGTCCAGCCCAGTAGCCCCCATTCCAAACATACGGTGCTCTCTTTTGGGGCTCCCAAACTGGTCCTTTTCAAAGTAATCTGCATATTCATAATATGATTTTTCATCAAATATATCAGAATTTATGAACAATGAAATCATCTCAGATTGCTGTTTCAAAAACGAAACTGCCTCTGTGTACCTTTTCTGTACTGAATTTGCAAAATCAATTAACTGAGAAGTTGGATTTATCAAATCGCCTACTATTCTAGATGCCGGTAAAAAAACAACATTTACATCGCTTTTTAATGGATTAGATTTGTTCATAGCATATCTTGGCTCGCTCCCAACAAATAATAAATCTTCAGTTTCAATTAGGAAAAAATCGTCAATTATTTTTGCTTCACTTTCACCAATTCTTAAGAGATTAATTCCAGTTGGATCACCTTCAGGTAAGAATGGATTGGCTTCTGTCCCGATGTCAGGATCATGTACAAACTCAGCACGATACCTGAGCATTCTATCACTGGACAATAGTCTTCGATAAGTGTTCTCATCTAAATGATAATTTAGGAATTCATTCATTTCATATTTATCTCCATTTTTATCCTTTATTTCGACTATTGGTTGGTAAGTTTCATCTTTATTGAAGTGATATCTACTGTTACTTATTCTATTTATCTCAAAGTCATCATGATGATTAGCGATGTGTTCCCAATCCTCATCAATCAAATCAAATGAAGATAGTGTTCTGAGCCATATGTGATCAGAATGATTCCCACCAACTGTATTGAATAGTTCCCTCCCTGATTGTAAAATCTCTTTATCGATATCCTTTAATTTATTAAATATCTCTTTTTCTTTAGTATCGTTTGAATAAATACTTCTTTGCAATGACTCCTCGATTTCAAGAACAATCCCCCCGTTGATCATCCGAGATTTAGAGTTTGTTTTTTGACCACTTCCGCCAGCAGCCAATGGAAGTTCACAATAGCATACAGTTGCGTTTGAATATTTTCTGATTGTTAATTCCTGAACATCTTCAAAAAACTTTGAATCTGGAAAACGAATGTCCAACCCAATAAAAGAATCATCCTGGTCGGAATCAATGTATATTTCCACTCCAGGGATATCCTTGATTTCTTTAATCATTTCATTTTTTTCAGTGATGTTTCTTTCGAAACATAATTCAGTGCGAGTATCTCTATTAATCAATCTTGAAGCAAATACTTTCACCTCTTCAAATGGCAATCGAACCAAGGAAGCATAATCTTGAGTCAATAGCGCATTGATTAGTGCTAATACTGTGGTCTTACCTGAACCATTCAAACCATACATAATGTTAACAAAATCACCCTTTTCGAAATTAATAATTTCATTTCGGTTACCAAAAAGACCTGTTATTTCTATTCGGTCAAACAAGGGCCACCTACAACCTTCCCAATCTCGGACCACGATTTGTTTACTTGGATATTATTGTTAAAGTAATCGTAGACTATTGGATAGTAGAAAAACGGTTTGTTTTATTGTTATGTTTGTGATAAGGGGTCATGGATATTTCATAAGGGGCTATGCTCAAACCCATGTGTTCAAAGTTAATGTTTGCAAGGGTTCGCAGTGGGCCGAATCAGACGCTACCCTTGTTGCCGCCGGCGACTACAGGGAGACCCCTTGCATCAGGGTAAATCATCGTCGATGTCAAGATTAATTAGCCAATCGATGTCATTGTTTCTTAGTTGTTGAATCATGGGTGTTGCTGGCACATTTATTCCTTGGAGATGATTTACCAAAGCGGCTCTACGCTCTTTTGTTCTCGGGTTATGATATGAATCCACATATAGAGAATTTGATTCCACTGGTTTGAATGTGGTAATCAAAAAATCCAACATAATTTCTCGACGATTTGAAACTTCTATGTCCCCGTCTTTCCCACTGTATTCAATCTCAAAAAAACGTGGTAGACTAAGTTCGGTCCAGGAATTAACCTTTGAAGGAATGGTCTTCTCCATTTTACCCAATGAGAACTTTTCGCAATTTGGCGAATGGAGGGGATATAATGTATTACAACTTTCACAGAAAAGCGGTGCTATTTGGTGGGGGAATATATGATTTTTAATTTCTTTGTATACCATATCATAATCTTCTACCCCTTCAGTAGTAAGTTTCCACAAAGGTCTTGCAGAATAGGGAGAGGTCCTTTTTGTGAACAGGTTCCTAAAATCGTATAGAATCGAATTTACTTCTGGCTTGTGTGCAGAAAGAGCAGAGGAAATCGCGTGAACATCTTCCTCTTCATCTCTATACAAGTGGCAAACGATGGCCCATGCTAATTCATTCCTAGATGACATGATAACGCGAAAGCAATGGAGAATATGAACATATTGTAAATGTGAACAAGTATGTCGTTTTTCTTCAAGGGCTTATCATACGAACCCTTGTACACGCTTTTAGTTTTCACATGGACTTGCAGTGGGCCATATTGAACACTAACGACGAATAGAGTTTACTAAAATCTATTATAAACACTAATTTTGAGCACAAGGGTGTTGAGCATAAATCCATCAAAATAAATAATTTCTTTCAATTTGAGTTAAACCCGGGTGCAAATCCTTTCAATTCCAAGAGAAGTGGTTCGGGAAAACCTTCGGAAACTTCAACAACCTTCGCAGAATCATATGTAACTGTGATATCGCCTTGACTTCCACATATATTGAATGCTCTTTCTTCATCTTCAATATACTCTTTTAGAGATTTTTCGTAGCCAGGATGGTCATCTGGTAATATGGTAAGATTTGACCATGACACCACTACACATGTTAATCCGTTCTTATTCATCCAAGAGTCAAAATTGGGGCCAAAAAAGTCTAGTGTGTGTTCTTCGAACATGATATTCTTAATCGGTGCTAATAATTAACAGCGCCGGTGAATCGTTACTCTTCTCCGTTGCAAAAGGCAGTTTACAGATATATCTCTACAAAAGAACCCTTGTGTATGTATACGATTCCGTGAATAGCGAGACGGACAGTCCACTAAAGAACCATTGATTCACCAATTCTAAGCGCGAGGGTGTATTGATGATATTGTTGATTGAAAATGGATCACAATTGTTTAGGCATTAGCAAAGTTGTTTGGTTCCATTGGGAAGTTTACCAATATGCTCCGTTAATATATTAACAATGACCGCTTTTGGGGCTAGTGCCACTGGTAAGCCAAGGCGCATTCCCATTTTGAACAAAAAATCTTTCTTGATTTTTGACAAGTGAATCATTGTTATTTCTCCTGAGGCCAACTTTGCTGATGTTTCCTGTTCAGAATAAGGGCTCTCAAACCAAAATGAATCGTCACGAAAAACTTTGAAGCCCGAATCAGTTCTAAATGGCGGATTTGGGATGCAGATTAAATTCAACTTGAGTGGATTCATGAATAAAGCACACGCAACCCATTTATAAAAGATATGATAACTCAATGGGTTTTTTTTTGCAATAACTATCTAACTATGTTATTTTATTATCCTTATGCACACCATTTAATTAGACAATCAACACACAATAAAAGATGAATTAATTCATCTTTACCATTTTGTTTAGTCCAACCATGAGCGATATATCTATCGCCAGGTAATTCTCCATCACCTTCACAACCAAGATAACAAGGCTCATGAGAGATTCCTGCTTCAAACCACGTCTCCGCCTCAGGATGTTTTCTCAATGCCTCCTCATCCCACTCAATTATTCTGGTTTTTTCCTCAACAGATGTAAGGGATAATTCAAGAGCTTCTTCCATGCTAACAATATTAAGACAAAGTTGGACATGTTCAGAACAATCCTCACATAAACTAGCAGCCAAACCAGAACTAATAAGGGAGTATTCCATATGAGGTGACTAATATCCGGTGAGATTTAAAACTTCTTAGATTCAAAGCACCGACTAATCACTTTCGGATAGATACAATAGGTTCATCCGAAGATGCCACTGTATTTTCAATTCCGATATAATGGGTTTGCAGCGGATCATTACTTACGTCGCCCCTTGTACACACAAAGACTAAACTATCATTAAACGTAAAAATGTTTTACGATATGACGTGTAGGTCCAGCACCACGCAGGGATAGGCAGGAAACTACTACAGGTGGGTTTTTCAGAACATTTATTCCTGCAATATATGTGGCAAATTTCGAATTAATATTACATGATGGTGATACTAATTTTAGACCTTGCATTGAAAATTCAGACCCCTGGATAATAATCCGCTCAACCATTGGACAATTTCGAATATAATCTCGAATCGCATCAATTAATCTTGCAGGGTTTCGATGAAGGTTGTACCAATCATCGGCTTTAATGACAAGAATTCTACAGCAGTGCGGATGAGGTCCGTATCCGTGTGGCCAAACTAACACCTCCCCTCCAAAGTTTCCGAAACACACCTCAATGTCTCTATCCTCCATCATTGCATCCTCAAAACAATCTTCAAGGTTGCTCATTTGTCCATGCATCAAATTCTCATGTCCAGGATCGCTATACATATTACTAAAGAACAAGTATTGTTATTTAAAACTAACCAATTAAATCACCTTGGTCATTTAGATGAGGTTGATGGGTATTGGTTCATGACGCTCTATCATTATCGCTCAACTCAAACATGATTGAAGACAAATAATTTCTTACAAACAAGTTTCCTACAGACAACTGCCATTGACTCGGGCAACTGAGATTCACACTTTGGCACATCAGTTCACAAAGTTGTGTAGTCGGATTGTGGTGGAGAAGTTACCTTAGTACCCCTTTGGTGTATTGGAGCACACTGTGAAAGCAGAGGACCTGGTTCGATTCCAGAAAGGTTACTATCACGGATATCCTCGACATTCATCGATCTCAACAGCAATAATATTTGGCTTAGGTGTTGTAAATGCCGCAACTTCGGTAGGCAGGTTTTCCTTTG
>Ga0307986_10003737_pt1 | contig 10504 bp, 7 predicted proteins | sample EllFjometageno82_FD_203170 | JGI IMG/M metagenome (GOLD analysis project Ga0307986, IMG submission 203170) | Marine microbial communities from Ellis Fjord, Antarctic Ocean - #82 | ecosystem: Environmental > Aquatic > Marine > Unclassified | place: Southern Ocean | collected 2014-10-09
CGACATATACAATAAAAACTTAACAATGTAAAAAATAAAAGCATATTTGCTATTTGTTTAAACTTTTAATAAAAAGCTAATATATGTTAGTTAATTGCAAATCTTGCCAAAAAAAATTTATAGTTCCAGATTCGGCTATAACAGGATCTGGAAGATTGCTTCAATGTGGATCTTGCGGAAGTAAATGGACTCAATATCCCGTTAAAGAAAATTTAGTTGAAAAGATTAAAAATGTTGCTCCAACTATAATAGAAAAACCTAGTAATAAAAAGAAATCAAAAAGCTCACCAAAAAAAAGAAAGATAAGTCTATACTCTGAAGAATATTTAAAACAAAAACATGGTTTAGCAATTAACAATCCTGATGGTAATAAAAAAATAATAAAGGATAAGAATAAAAAAATAAAAACTAATTTTGGTTTTTATAATTATTTAGTCACAATGAGTGTCTTTATAATTATGCTTTTTGGTGTTTTACATTTATTAAAAGATATTATTACTATAAAATATCCTGGTCTAGAATCTCACATAAACAATTTGTATGAGGTTTTTGATATTTTAAAAATATCAATTTATAATCTTTTAAATAAGTTTAATAATTTATTTTTCTAGATCTTTAATATTTACAAACTTATTGCTTAAATCTAAATTATTTTTTTTGATTTCATTATAAAAATTCCAAGCTAACACTAAAATTAGAATATTTTTTTCTTTTAAGGTTTTTTTATTTTTTATTGGAATTAATACTCCTGGAATAAATTTATTATGTTTTAGCTGGTTGTCCTCAATTATGAAATCAATTTGATTAGATATGCCAAAAAAATTAAGAGCGGTTGTAGCTTTAGCTGGCGCTCCAAATCCAATAATTTTTTTATTATTTTTTTTTAATTCATTAATGTTCTTTATTACATTCTCTTTTAACTTATTTATTTTTTTACCAAAATCTTGATACGTTTTATATTTTTTTATTCCAAAAGTTTCTTCTTCCTTGAGTAATGCCATAACATTATTTTCAATTTTTATTTTTTTTCCTTTTTTTATATAAACTCTTATCGACCCTCCATGAGTTGCGATCTTTTCAACTTTAATAATAGTAGAATTAAATTGATTAAAAAAGTTAACCAGAGAAGTTAAAGACCAATAATTGTAATGTTCGTGATAGATATTATCAAAAGTAAGATCTTGTAGTGTGTTCATCAAATATTGAACTTCAATAATGATAGTGCCGTTTTTACTTAATAGTTTGAGCATACATTCAGCCATTTCTTTTAGCTTATCAGAATGAGCAAATACATTTGATGCTAAAATTAGATCTGCATTTCCTTTGATTTTTTTAATACTCTTACTTTCAAGAAAACCATTATAAGTTTTAATTTTATTTTTGTTTGCAAGTTTTGCTAAATTTTTAGCAGGTTCTATACCTAGTAATTTTTTAAACCCCATGTCTTTAAAGGGCTTTAATGCCACTCCATCATTGCTGCCTATATCAATAATATAAGATTTTTTTGATTTTAATTTTAACTGTTTCACATAATTTTTTGCAGCCTCCAAAAAATGATTTCGAAAAGATGATGATGTAGATGATGTGTATAAATAATTAGAAAACATTTTTTTTGGGTCTACAGCTACTGATAATTGGCAATTATGACATTTTGAACAATAATTCATTTCGAGAGGATACAGTTCATGCTTTTCGTCTTTTTTATTTAGAAGATTGTTTGCTAAAGGCTGATAACCTAAAGAAATAACTCTTTTTAAATTTATGTTTCCACAACATCTACAGTCAAATTTATAACAACTTAATAATAGTTCTTTTTCTTTTTTATCTACAAATACGTGTTTTATTGTATGGGTAATTCCATAATTATCGTGCTCCCTTTCTCCTCTTACTAAATTTAAAAAAGTTGTATCTTTTGTAAAAACCATTGTGTGTGCTACATTTGGCTTTATAATAGAAAGTTGTCCTTCATTTACCACTTGTGTAATTTTTGGTGAATTTGGATTAAGAATATCTTGAAACACTTCTATTATCTGACCTTTAGTGAATAAACATTTTTGTTCTTGCTGTGGGTGATAGTGATTAGCTCTAATTGTTCCTTTTTTTGAATCTATCAATCCTATTAAATTAATTGGCTCGGTTAATTCATGGTTGCTAATTTTTCCTCTCGAGTCAATATATTCGTTGTCTCCATCCCTTACATGTTCTAAGTCTCCAATTAAGTTTTGTTTTGACCATTTAGAAATCATGTCTTTAATACTTTGATCTAAGCTATACAAAAACTTAAAACCGGTATTTAATAATTTTTTATTAGAAAGTGAAAATCCTAAATTAGGTACTTCGTCGTTTGTTTCTTTTAAAATCAGGTTTGTATTATATTTTTTACATATTTCAGCAACTTCTTTTACAGTCACAGTGTCTTTTGTTAGGTTAAAAATTTCTGATGAAATATCTTCTCTTTCTTCCATGTTCTTAAAGCATCTTGCAACATCAACTAGAGGAACCAAGCTTTTAATTTGTCTGCCACCAGCAAAGAGTTTTATAATCCCATCTTGTGATGCTATCTTTGAAAATAAATTTGGCATTATGTCAATACGTGCTGTATCTGTTGAATAACCATAGACTGAACCTAGTCTTAAAATTATATAATTTTTTCCAGAATCTTTTAATTGTTTTTCATTAATTGCTTTAGAAGACGAATAGGAAAGAATAGGTTTTAAACTTTCTTCTTCAGATATATTGTTTTTTACTTTCTCAACTCCTTCATAAACAACATGAGTTGATGGAAAAATTATTTTGCATTTATCGCTAATGACATCAAGTATATTTTGAGTTCCTTCTTTTGCTACTAATTGAATTTTTTTATCTTTTTCTTCACTGCTCTCAGATTTTGTTCTTGGCACATCTGTTATACCGGCAAGATGATGAACTACATCTGCATCTTTGCAATATTTGTCTATCAATTCTTTGTCTAAAATATCACCGTGAACAAACTCCATATTCCAGCTTCTGACTTGATTAACTCTTTCTGATATAAATCTATTATCTATTACAATTATTTGATTGTTCCAGCTAACACCTGAGTACAGCTTACATATCTCTGTTCCTATGTAGCCTAAACCACCAGTAATTATTATTTTTTTCATTTTTAAATTATAAATTTACTTAATTGATTTTTTATAATAATTCAAAGGATATGAAAATTTATGACTGTTTTATGTATTTTGATGAAGATTTACTCCTCGATCTTAGGCTCAATGCTTTAAATAATTACGTCTCTAAGTTCGTAATAGCTGAAGCAACTTACACACATAACGGGAATCAAAAAAAACTTAGATTTGATATAAATAAATTTAAAAAATTTAAAGATAAAATTGAATATATAATTGTTGATACCCAACCGCCAAATATTTTACAAACTAACAGTAGTGATAGTACGGAAGAAAAAGGGAAAAAACTAATATTGAATGGTTACATTAGAGACAATTATCAAAGAAATAAACTTGCAGATGGAATTAATAACGCAGCAGAAAATGACATTATAATTGTCAGTGATTTAGATGAGATACCGAATTTAACAAATATTAATTTTAATAAAATAAAAAATAAAATAATTCAATTCAAACAAAAAATGTTTTACTATAAGTTGAATTTACATTACCCTAAATTTTATTGGTTTGGCTCTAAAGCATGCAAAAAAAAATATTTAACTTCTCCTCAATGGCTTAGAAATATAAAGTCAAAAAAATACTCCAGATTCAGATTTGATATAATTTTTAATAAAAAAAAATATAGTGATATTTTTTATGTTTTAGATGGTGGTTGGCACTTCACATGCATCAGAACTCCTGAAGACCTAGAGTACAAACTTTTAAATTTTGCTCATCATTATGATTTTGAACAGAGCGGTTTAGATAGTGAGGCTCTAAAAAAATTAATTTTAGAAAAAAAAATTATGTATGATCACAACTTAGGTCAAGAAAATATTAATAGGTGGGGTGGAAAAGGTAAATTAGAAAAGGTATCAACGTCTGAGTTGCCAGAACATGTAAACCTAAACATAAATAAGTACAAAGACTGGCTTGATTGAATTTGTCCTTAATTTTAGTGCGTGCTAGTTGTTGACGTTAAGTCCTTTTGTTTTGAAACTTGTTCAACTTCTACCCATTCTATTCTTTTTAATTCTTTAGTAAGTGCGTGTTTTAAAACTTCGTCAACATTTTTTACGCATATGATATCAATATTTTTTTTAATAGCTTCTGGTATTTCAACTAGATCTTTTTTATTTTCATGAGGTATCAAAACTTTTTTAATTCCCGCTCTGTGAGCAGCAAGTAACTTTTCTTTAAGCCCACCAATAGGTAATACAATGCCTCTTAAAGTTATTTCTCCCGTCATAGCGATATTTTTATCAACTGGCGTTTCTGTAATTGCAGAAACTATAGACGTCACCATTCCAACACCAGCTGAAGGGCCGTCTTTTGGTGTCGCACCTTCAGGCACGTGTATATGAAAATCTTTTTTATCAAAAATTGGTGGAATTATTCCGTAGTCTAAAGATTTAGATCTAATGTAGGATTTAGCAGCCTTAATCGACTCTTGCATCACGCTACCTAATTGACCAGTTATTTCCATTTTACCTTTACCTGGCATTATTACAGTTTCGATTTTTAAGATTTCACCTCCGACTTCAGTCCACGCTAAACCGGTCACTACTCCTATACGATTTTGATCTTCCATCTCACCATAATTAAATTTTTCTACTCCTAAATAACTGGATAAATCAGTATCTACTAGAGGATTATTAACTTTTTCATTTGCATCAATTTTTTTAACAGTTTTTCTAGCAATTTTTGATATCTCTCTTTCTAAGTTTCTAACTCCGGATTCTCTTGTATAGTGTCTTATAATTTTTCTATTCACTGACTCGTTAATTTTCCATTCATCATTTTTTAATCCATTGCTTTCGCTTTGTTTGGGTATTAAATATTTTTGAGAAATATTAACTTTTTCATCTTCAGTGTAACCAGGAATTCTGATGACTTCCATTCTATCCAGAAGTGGTGGTAAAATATTTAAAGTATTTGCTGTTGTAACAAACATTACATCCGAAAGATCATAATCAACTTCCAAATAGTGATCGTTAAATTCCTTGTTTTGTTCTGGGTCTAATGCTTCAAGTAATGCTGAAGATGGGTCACCTCTGTAATCATTTCCGACTTTATCTATTTCATCTAGTAAAAATAATGGATTTTTAGTTCCAGCTTTTTTCATCATTTGAATAATTTTTCCAGGTAAAGAGCCGATGTAAGTTCTTCTGTGTCCTCTTATCTCTGCCTCGTCTCTTACACCACCCAAAGAAACTCTAATAAATTTTCTTCCTGTTGCTTTTGCTATAGATTTACCTAAAGAAGTTTTTCCAACTCCTGGAGGTCCAACTAAACAAAGGATTGGTCCTTTCAATTTTTGTATTCTTTTTTGCACGGCCAAAAATTCTATTATTCTTTCTTTAACTTTTTCTAATCCGTAATGGTCTTCGTCTAATATTTTTTGTGCATTTTTTAAATCGTTGTTAATTTTACTTTTATTTGACCAGGGTAACTCCGTCATCCAATCTAAATAATTTCTAACCACTGTTGCTTCAGCAGACATTGGGCTCATAGATTTTAATTTTTTTAACTCTGCCATACATTTTTCCAAAACTAATTTTGGCATCTTGGCTTTTAGTATTGCTTTATTTATTCCTGCTATTTCATCTTTACCTTCGTCTATTTCTCCTAATTCTTTTTGAATTGCTTTCAATTGCTCGTTTAAATAATATTCTCTTTGTGTTTTCTCCATTTGATTTTTAACTCTGCCTCTAATTTTTTTTTCAACAGAAATTACACTCGTTTCTTTTTCAACTAATTCATTAATTTTTTCTAATTTTTTTCTTAAATCTATAGTTTCTAGCAATTCTTGTTTTTCAAAAATTTGTAGGTTTAAGTTTGAAGCAATATTATCTGCTATGTGGCTTGGATCTTTTAATTTTTTAATATTGTTAATTGAGTCTGACAAATCTCTTTTGTTTACTATTAAAAGTTTTTCAAATTTTTTAACTAAGCTTAATGCAAAAAGTTCTGACTCTTTTGTTTTGTTGATGTCTTCTATAATTTCTATGTTGCAACTCAAAAAATTACTACCTTCTTTTGTAATTTCATGAATTTTTACTCTTTTTTCCCCTTCAACTAAAACTTTAACAGTGCCGTCTGGTAATTTTAGTAGTTGTAAAACTTTGCTTAAGCAACCGTAACTGTAAATGTCTTTGTTTTCCGGTTCGTCAATTTCTGAATTTTTTTGAGAGACTAACACTATTGATTTATCAGTTTTCATTACTTCTTGAAGGGCTTTAATAGATTTTTCTCTACCTACAAAAAGTGGAACGACCATTGAGGGAAATACGACGATATCTCTTAACGGTAATAGTGGCTTTGAATTTATTATTCCCATAGAATATTTATATGGTACTTAATATTGTAATATCAAGGATGTTATTTGTAGATTAAGCCACAGATGTTGATTGTTTTTTGCCGTATGTGACAATAGGATCAGTGCCACCCACAACAGATGATTTATCAACTGTAACTTTAAGGACATTTTCTAATTCAGGAAGTTCAAACATTGTTTTTAATAAAATAGTTTCAAGTATTGATCTTAAACCTCTTGCTCCTGTTTTCTTGTTAATAGCTTTTTTTGCTATTTCAGTTAAAGCGTCGTCTTTAAATTCCAATTCTACATTTTCGAATTCAAACAATTTTTGATACTGCTTGGTTAAAGCATTTTTTGGTGCTTTTAAAATTTTTATTAAAGATTTTTCGTCTAAGTCATCTAAAGTTGCTATAATTGGCATTCTTCCTATAAATTCTGGAATTAAACCGTATTTAATTAAATCTTCGGGTTCTAGATTTTTTAATGTCTCAGATAGTTTTTTTTCTTCTTTGCTGTTAACTTTCGCACCAAAACCTATTGAAGTACCTTTTCCTCTCATGCCAATTATTTTGTCCAATCCAGCAAAAGCCCCTCCGCAAATAAAAAGTATGTTGGTGGTGTCAACTTGTAAAAACTCTTGTTGTGGGTGTTTTCTTCCACCTTGCGGAGGAACGCTAGCTACAGTTCCTTCCATAATTTTTAAAAGGGCTTGTTGAACTCCTTCTCCTGAAACATCTCTGGTGATAGAAGGGTTCTCAGATTTTCTACTAATCTTATCTACCTCATCTATATAAACAATTCCTCTTTGTGCTTTTTCGACATTGTAGTCAGCTGCTTGTAATAATTTTAAAATAATATTTTCAACATCTTCTCCTACATATCCAGCTTCTGTTAATGTTGTTGCGTCAGCCATAGTAAATGGAACGTCTAAAATTCTTGCTAAAGTTTGGGCTAAAAGAGTTTTACCACAGCCAGTCGGACCAACTAAAAGAATATTTGATTTAGAAAGCTCGACTTCTTTATTGTTTTTATTACCATGGTTTAATCTTTTGTAATGATTGTGAACTGCAACTGACAAAACTTCTTTTGGAAATTTTTGACCGATGACGTATTCGTCTAATGCAGTACAGATTTCTTTTGGTGTGGGAACTCCATCTTGGTGTTTTGTTAATGAACTTTTGTTTTCTTCTTTTATAATGTCCATGCAAAGTTCAACGCACTCATCACAAATAAAAACAGTAGGGCCTGCAATTAATTTTCTAACTTCATGCTGACTCTTTCCACAAAAAGAGCAATAGAGAATATTTTTATTATTTTTTTCTGACATATCGAATCAATAAGGTATTTGTAAATTACGTGAATCTTGATAGCAAGTGTAAGTTGTGCTTAGGGCTAGATGTTGTGTATTACTTTCTTTTTTCCACTACAGAGTCTATTAAACCAAATTTTTTTGCTTCATCTGCGGTCATAAAGTTGTCTCTTTCAAGAGCAGAAGAAATTTCTTCAACAGATTTATCGGTATGTTTTGCATAAATTTTATTTAACCTATCTTTTAATAGCAAAATTTCTTTTGCGTGAATTTGAATATCGGTAGCTTGTCCTTGGAACCCTGCTGACGGTTGGTGAACCATAATTCTTGAATTCGGTAATGAATGTCTTTTTCCTTTTTCACCTGCAGCTAAGAGAAAAGACCCCATTGATGATGCTTGACCAATACATAAAGTGGATACAGGAGAGTTAATATACTGCATTGTATCGTAAATTCCCAATCCAGCGGTTACAAGTCCGCCGGGACTGTTAATGTAAAAATATATTTCTTTTTTAGGATCTTCTGACTCTAAAAATAAAAGCTGAGCTGTTACTAAAGAGGCAACGCTATCATTTACCGGACCAACTAAAAAAACTATTCTCTCTCTTAATAGCCTTGAGTAAATATCATATGATCTCTCTCCCTTGCTTGTTTGTTCAACAACCATCGGAATAAGATTATTCATCTGTTCTTCAATACGACTCATGGATTAATTTATATAACCAAAGGTTACTTTTTACTAACCTTTTTTATTTTTTTTTGAATATTGGAGGAAGTTTTACTAACTTTTTTTTCTTTACTGTCATTAATTTCATTTTTGTGATTGTGATCATGATCGTTATTGTGTTCATGATCATGATTGTGATTGTGAACAGATAGTTCTTGTGATGATTTATTGAAATCAGAAATTATTTTTTCAGCTTCACTAATTGTAATATTTTTTTTTTTTAAATTTATTTTAGATTTAAATAAAGTTAAAATTTTTTCTTCATACAATGATCCTTTTAAGCTTTGCGCTGCGGATGGATTTTTTTCATAGTAATCTAAAACCATTTTTTCTTGCCCTGGCATTCCTTTTATTTGTTTTTGAACTTCTGTTTTAACCTCGTCATCTGATACTTTTAGGTTATTTTTTTCTCCGTATTCATTTAAAACTAATCCTAGTTTAATTCTTGATTCTGCAATTTTTAAATTTTTAGATTTATGTTTTTCTATTTCTTCTTTCTTAAGCTTGCGTGTCATCAAATGAATTTCTTGTTCGACAAGATTTTTAGGCAGTTCAAGCTTGTGTAGTTTTTCTATTTGATCTAAAATTTCTTTTTTAGTGATTGAATCAAGTGTCTGCTTGTATTGAGTAGATATTTGTTTTTCAATTAGCGACTTAAGATCAATCAAATCTTTAGCTCCCAAGTTCATTGCAAAGGTGTCATCTATTTTTGTTTCATTAGGTTTTTGAATATTTATAATTTTACATTCAAATTTAGCTTTTTTATTCGCAAGTTCTTTTTTGGGATAATTTTCCGGTAAATTTACTTCTATAGTTTTATTTTCCTCTTTTTTTAGTCCAATTAATTTTTGATCAAAGCCTTTAAGAAAAAGATCTTCACCAACAACTAATCTGGTGTTTTTTCCTTCGCTGCCTTCAAATTTTTCTCCATTAACTGATGCATTATAATCAAATATTACTAAATCTCCTTTTTCTGATTTTTCATTTTTGTCGGAAAAAGTTTTGTTATTTTTAGCTATCTCTTTAATTTTTTCATCCACTAATTTACTTTCAATTTTTACTAAATACTCATTTGCAGTGTACTTTTCAAAACTAGCTAAATTTACCTCGGGCAAAGAATTAACTTCTATTGTGTAATTGAGATCTTTACCCTCTCCAAATGTTTTTAAATCTATCTTAGGTTGACCTGCTGCTTTTATTTTTTTTTCTTCTAAAGCTTTGTTTGAGCTTTCATGTAAAATTTTATCAATGACTTCACCATAAATAGCTTTGCCAAACTGACTTTTAATTACTGCCGGAGGGACCATTCCCGGTCTAAAACCTTTGAGGTTAACTTCTGATTGGAGTTTTAATAATTTTCTATCAAGCTCTTCTTGAATAATTTCTTTTTCTATAACTATTGATAAAGTTGTAGTTAAGCCTTTTTTATTTTGTATTTCTACTTTCATATAAATTCTTTGGTGGGCAAGAAGAGACTCGAACTCTTAAACCTTGCGGTACTAGTTCCTAAGACTAGCGCGTATACCAATTCCGCCACTTGCCCACTATTTTACTTTAAGTGATCAGCTTATATAACAATTTACTTTTTAGAGAAACTATAAAGTCTGAAATATGTAATGGAATAAAGTCTAATTGATGAAAAAAACCTATTCGAACCAATTTTTTAAAATATTTAGTCTCATATCGTAAAGCAAAACAGATTATACAGTCAAAAACTTCCATTTATATTTTATGCTATTTTCCTGCTGTCCACCCACCATCAGAAATAATTGATGTGCCCGTAATAGAACTAGCCGAGCCTGTTGTTAAAAAAAAAACTATTGAAGCTATTTCTGATTTTGTACTAAATTTATTAAGAGGAATTTTTTTTTTTATTTTATTTAATCTACTCGAGCCTTTTAATTCTCTTTGCGTAACTATAGTTTTAGTAGGCGAAACTGTTATGACTCTAATACCATGTTTTGATAAATCTAATGCCATCGATTTTGTCAAACCTTCCAAAG
>Ga0307986_10003739_pt1 | contig 10498 bp, 13 predicted proteins | sample EllFjometageno82_FD_203170 | JGI IMG/M metagenome (GOLD analysis project Ga0307986, IMG submission 203170) | Marine microbial communities from Ellis Fjord, Antarctic Ocean - #82 | ecosystem: Environmental > Aquatic > Marine > Unclassified | place: Southern Ocean | collected 2014-10-09
ATTAATATTTTCATAATTTATTTTATTTTATTTTTTTGTTCCAATGATTTCATCAATGATCCCATATTTTACAGCTTCTTCTGCATTCATCCAAAAATCTCGAGTTGCATCTTTTGCTACTTTTTCGGGTTTTTTACTACAATATTTACCAAGTAATACAAATAGTTCTTTGTTCACTTTTTTCCATTCTGACCAATCAATTTCTGCATCTTGAATATTTCCACTAAATCCACCAGAAGATTGATGTAACATTGTTGTAGAATGTTTTAATGAGCTTCTTTTACCTTTAGTACCAGCACCTAGTAAAATAGATCCCATTGATGCAGCCATACCTGTATTTACTGTTCTAATATCAGATTTAATATAGTCCATCACATCAACCATTGAAAGTCCTGATTTAACAGAACCTCCTGGTGAGTCAATATGCATCGTAATATCTTTCTTTTCTACACTATCCAAAAACATTAATTGAGCTTGTACGATTGTTGACATTCTATCATTAACAGGACCAGCTACCCAAAGTAATCTATCAGCCATTAACCTCGAAAAAATATCAATTTGTGTAGCTCTCATTTCTCTTTCTTCCAAAATATAAGGAGTCATCGAGTTTTCAATTTGCTTCTCATAGTAATCCAATCTTGACGAGCTTACATTGTGATCACTCATTGCATATTTTTGGAATTCTTTTCCGTAATTCATTATTTTTTTATATTTGTTACTTCTATTATTAATTCACCTTTAGCACTTTTAACATTAATAGTACCGCCTTCTTTTAACTCTCCTTTAAGAATTTGCTCAGATATTTTATTTTCAACTAATCTCTCTAAGGTTCGGCGTAAAGGTCTTGCGCCATATTTAGGATCATAGCCCTGATTTAAAATTATTGCTTTAGCACCTTTAGATATTTTGAAAATATAATTACCAACTTCATCTAAGTTTAATGCAAGTTCTTTACATTCTTTAGTTAAAATTTCCATTACATTATCTTCATTTAATCTGTTAAATACTACTATCTCATCAATTCTATTTAAAAATTCTGGTGAAAATTTACCTTTAAGTGCTTTTCTTAATATAGCTTTTTCTTCTTCAACTTGATTAACCATTTTAGAAGAACTTTCAAATCCAATACCTTGACCGAAATCATCTAATTTTTTTGATCCTGTATTAGAAGTAAGTATTACCAAACAATTTCTAAAATCAACAGTCCTGCCTAATGAATCGGTTAACTGCCCATCATCTAGCATCTGTAGAAGAACATTGAATACCTCTGGATGAGCTTTTTCTACTTCATCAAATAATATAACAGAGTGTGGCTTTCTTTTCACCTGCTCTGTTAAAAAACCACCACCTTCAAAACCTACATAACCTGGAGGGGCTCCGATTAATTTAGAAATAGAATGAGGTTCCATGTATTCAGACATATCAACTCTAATCATTGAATCTTCACTATTAAAAAGATACTCTGTTAATTCTTTAGCTAATTGAGTTTTACCTACACCTGTTGGTCCTAAGAAAATAAAGTTACCCATAGTGCGGTTCCTTTTTCTAATACCTACTCGGTTTCTTTGAACCGTTACTGCTATTTTATTAACTGCTTCTTCTTGACCAATAACTCTTGATGATAAATGTTTGTTAAGACCTAATAGATTTTTATTTTCTTTATCAGATATTTTTTCTATTGGAACACCTGTTGCTTTTGATACAACTTTTAATACATCATCTTCTGTTATTACTAATTGATTGACAGCCATCTGTGCTTTCCATATTTCAAGATCATTTTTAATCCTTTCCTTAAGAACTAAACAAATATCTCGTTCTCTTGCAGCTACTTCATATAGTTGTCGTGATACTGCTTTACGTTTAGCATTTTCTTTTTGTACTAACTTTTCTTCTAAAGCCTTAATGCCTAGTGGAACCTTCATATTAGTTAAATGTTTATAAGATCCTACTTCATCTAAAATATCAACCGCCTTATCTGGAAAGAAACGATCCATAATGTAACGGTCGGCTAATTTAACAATAAGATCTATAACTTCATCTGAATATGATACGCTGTGGTGCTCTTCATATTTATGTCTAATGTTAGAAAGTATTTCTATTGTTTCTTCTAATGAAGGTGGATCTATAACTACTTTTTGGAATCGCCGGTCCAATGCTCCATCACCTTCAATGTTTTCTCTAAACTCATCAAAGGTTGTTGCACCTATACATCTGATTTCGCCACGTGCTAAAGCAGGCTTAATGATATTAGAAGCGTCCAAAGATCCAGTAGAACCTCCTGCACCAACCAAAGTATGCAGTTCATCAATAAAAACAATAATATGTGGGTTAAGGGTTAATTCATCTACAATACTTTTCATTCTTTCTTCAAACTGCCCTCGGTATTTTGTACCAGCAACAATTGTAGATAACTCTAGAGTGTATATGACTTTACCTTGTAATGATACAGGAACATTGCCCTCAACCATTTTTAATGCTAAACCTTCAACGATTGCAGTTTTACCTACACCAGGTTCTCCTACTAAAACTGGATTGTTTTTTCTTCGCCTTCCTAGGATTTGGATTACTCTTAGGATTTCATCTGTTCTTCCAATGACTGGATCAAGTTTGCCTTCTATTGCCAACTTACTTAGATTAGTACCGTAAGTATCTAAAATTAGAGATGACTTTTTATATCTAGGCTTCCTTTGTTGTGCTTCTTCTTCTGGATAAATTTCTCCCATAATTTTATTTAAGTATAATTATATTATAACAAAAAATAACCCTTTCTGAAAGTGGTTATTAACTATATTAATTATATAGAAAAATAAAAAATGGTTTAAGATTTAATAGAAATACTTAAATCAGAAGATCCTTTAATCAGGCGATGAATGATACCTGAAGGAATCTGAATAATCTTTCCTGGCTCTAAAGATACTGGCAATTCATTGTCAAATTGAAATGTCCAGTCATTTTCATTAAGAGATTCTATCCAGCTATCTTCATTATTAGTATGCCAATTAAATAAAGGATCAGATGTAGTTAGATCAAAATGCCTAAGTTTTGTTTGATCCTTGGTTTGTTCTACTAAGGGCTTGGTTAATTGTTTACCACATTTACATTTAGTACACTTACAACTCATTACTTTTAGTTTTAATTATAGCTTTATGCTATTCCAAGGTATCTGTCCATGATATTCAAAAGTATCAGAATTCCCTCCCTTTACATTTCTATCATCATGTAGGTTTTTCAAGTTTAAACCTTTAGTGAGTATTTTGAGGACTACAATACCACTATCATAAATCTCATCACTCACTTCTTCTGCTGCTTCTGCATATGACTCTGCTACATCAGGATCATTAGCTAAATAAACAATACCAGGTTTTGAGTCTTCCCATGCTAATGCAGATTTTCTAGTATCTAAACCATTCTTTTTAATACTAGGCAATAATGCTTTGTATGTTGCATGATAAAGCATTTTTGGAGTCTGCTGAGTTAATGCTTCATTAATTGTCTTAATGTATTTCATTATTCCTTGAGTGACTTTTGAAAATCCTCAGAGTCTGGAATTAAATCTTCAGCACCTAATGCCTTAGCTCTCTTTGCAATAAACTTAGCAGTTCTTGCTTGATCTTTTGCTCTACCATAAGCCATTATTGCATTCTTAAGATCTTCTAAATTTTTAATAGGATAGCTTCCATCAGATAATGCAAAACCTTTATCTGCTAATGCTAGTCTTTCTTCATCAGAATAACCTTCGTTAACTGATTCTTTAGCCATTAAGATTGCAAAACCAGAATCGTCTACTATTTTTTTAGTAGCAGCAAAGAACTTTTTATCTGTATCAATTACTGATAATGTCATTGATAATCTATTAAACTTATATTTAATTTTTGCTTTATCCAAATCGTCTCTTAGTTTCTGAATACCTTTAACAGCAGCAGCCCCGTCAGTTTTTATACCAATTGTACTTTCAGTAAGAGAAAGAGCCTTCTTAAAAGATTTAGCATCTGTAACTTCTTGACCATTTAATGTTATATCGTCACTACCTAAATCAATACGAATCTCTCCACCTTGATGTCTTAAGTCTAAAATTAAAGTACTATAATTTTTACCAATTGCAGTACCGCCATTTATTCTTTTGCCTGCTTTCTCTGCCCACCCAGCTACCATTTTAACTATATGCATTACGCCTTTCCTTTTTGCAAATTCTTCAACGTTTGATGGTACATGAACTGCCTCTAGCATTTCGTTCACAAATTCATTATATCTTTGGAAATGCTTCATGATTAAATTCCTATTTTTGTATAAGTTAACATTTGTTCTATTGCTCGTAAAGCTTTAGTTTTAGCTTTATCAAATTCTTTACTATATCTACTAGAACCACCCTTGTGAGAATTTGCAACTCTATCTCTTAATTCTAATAAGGTTTCCGTTTCTTTAGAAGTTGTTATTCTAGGTGCTGCTTCATTTATTGATTCATTTACAAATACAATCATAGATTCACCAGCTGCATTAGGATCTTCTAATTCTTTAAAATCCACGCTATTCTTTTTTAATATCTTTTTAACACTAGGCCATGAATTTGCTACATATGAATAAAGTATAACTGTATTTTCATCTTCAGGATTAACACCAGCCTTTTTCCAAATCTTTTTAGTTGCAGCATTAGCATCATCAAGCCAATTAATTTCAGAACCTTCTTTTTCTATATCTTTAATTGCTAAATCACCACGAGGGGCACCGTTAGCTTCATCAACTGATTCGTTGTTTTCAATTTCATCGTCAACCCATTCTTTTTCTCCTTTTCCTAATTGGTCATAATCCAAACCAAATTCTGATTGAGCGATTTCATCCCGAGAATAATCATTTCTAGATTCAGTAACTGATTCTTTCAAACCTTTAAGTGCTTTAACACATGCCTTATTGAATTTGTTCATGTGTGGTACCGCTTCTTTAGTCTCTCTTTCTTGTATAAGCTCTATAGCCATGTCTAGGTGAGCTGTTATACCTTCATACTTATTATCATCAGCGTCAATAAGCCATTCCTCAAATGCTTCTGAGAGCTTGTATAGCTTTTTCTCCCCCATACTAACTGTAGCAGATTTACCTTGTTTCAACAGAAGCTTTATTCGAAATGCAACAGCCTCCTGCTCTTTAGTAGCTTCATTAATATTTTCACTAACAAAGTTTTGATATGTTTTAAAATTTTTCATTTAAATTGATTTTGTTTTTTTATATATCTTATAAATATCTCTTTGCCATTCTTTCCCAGTTAGGTAAGCCTGCCATTTTAAAACCAGCAGCTTTAACAAAGGTTCTCATTGATACATCGTTAGCCTTTTTCATAAACTCGAAAATTTCTTGCTTATCCTTCATTGCCATTTCTTTTGGCTCAAGATAAGGAAGTAATGTTTCAATCCTTTTCATTATCGTAGCATCATCAGGATTAACATCAATAAGAATAGATCTTGAACGGATAGCACCATCAGGATCAGCTTTATCTTTGGCTAAATTAGATATAAAGATTACCCTGCCACTAAAATCAAAATATGCAGGTACTAATCCACTTTCAATTGCATTTAACTCGCCTGCAGGATCTAAGTCAAAATCTTTAGGGTCAAACACTAAACTACTCTTCTTAAGATAACTAATCCTCCTAATTTTTTTAGTATCTAATGCAGCCTTTAAAATGTTTCGACCATTCTCATCTCTAAAGACAGCATCACAGTCATCAAATACTAAAGTCTTGTTATTAAATTGAAACATTTTCTTGTACATCATAATAACTGATACTGCTCCAGATACAATCATGTAATCTTCATCTTGGACTAATCCTTCATCCTTAAGACCTAGCTCTACTTTAAAAGTTTTACCAGTACCAGCTCTACCGGATATCATTAATGAATTGAACGCTCCTGCAGCAACCTTTCTTGTAATATCATAAATATCAAGTAAAGTTTCATCTAAGAATTTAACTTTATCTTCAAGAGTTTCTTCATTTACTTTAATCGCAGGAATTTCATCAACAGTTATAGTTTCATTTCTTTTGAGCTTTAAAATTTGCCCATAAGAAACTTCAAGTTTTCTAGAAATATCAGCAGCACTGCTCCCACCCTTTAACATCTTTGTTACTAAATTCCTTTCTTGTGGTGATAATGCTTTTCCTCTAGCTTCATTAACTGATTCTGTTATTGCATCAACTTCTTTTACATAAGCAGGGTCATTAATCAATTTAGCAAATTCACTAAGTAAAGAAACAATAGGGAAATTATCGCTACTCATAACAAAGTCTGCTTTTGATTTAGCTGCATTAGAAAAATATGCAAGATCACCAATTATACCTGGACCTCTACTTACACCCCTACTACCAATTCTTACAGCTGAAGAATCTTTAGCGCTGTAAATCATAATGCCTTCTTCCCCATTAGAATAAACTACGAATGGATATTTTTTAAAAGCCTTCTTTGTTTTTTTATTTAAAAAAGATGTGATTATGTCGGCTGCTTGGTTAAGCTTTGCTGAGTTAGCTACCGTTGGTAATACCCCCACGCTTTCGTTTAGCAATTGTTTAAAATCTTGGTATGTTGGTATATGTCTCATTATATTAATTTTCTTTTTATGACTATCCTAGCCATTTTGTAAGTACTTTATACATCTTTTCCTTTGTTGGCTTGTCAGTATTGTCTTTGAATTTTTTATATCTCCCATCCATAAACATTTCCCACTGTCTCTGAGTCATTCCCCCTGTTGTAAATTGAGCAAAATCAACTATGTCATAAACTCTTTTCTTAGGGTCATTAATCATTTCTTGATAATGATCAGATTCTTCTTTAAACTTTTCTTGATAGCTCTTACCTTCATTAACTGATTCTTTGTAGACTACTTTCTTTCCATTTTTTAATACTCTTACCTTATCTCCGGAGTTACTAGCAATTTCTTTTGCAATTTTAACAGCTTCCTTCTCTGTGGTAAATCTCTCATCATATTCATTCCATTTCCTCATATCGTAAAATTCAACACTGAAGGGGTCTGTACTACCTTCATTAACTGATTCATTTGCGCTAGGCCAAACCATTATAGTTGATGGATCGTAATAAGTAATATCCCAACCCCTATCAGCTGCTTGTTTCTTGAATGTCTTTAATATACCATTATTATATTTAGCACCTCTAGAATAATAATCAAAGTGTTTATCATCATCTGATTTACTTAACCAAATTCCAGTGTCTTTGTTGTCTTTACTGAATTCTTTGCTTGTTTTAACAAAGTCTCTACCTTTGCTTTTGAACCAAGACATCATTGCATCTCTATCTAATGTTTTTGCTTCATTGACAAAATGTTCAAATAATTTTAAATGTTTCATATTACTGTAAGTTATATTTATCTATTTTAGCTGTTATTTTCAACAACTTTGACTGTATCTTCGAATACTTATCTTCAAGAGCCATCAGTAGTCCACCATATTTATTACCATCATCGTCTGTCCATCCATCGCCTTTTTGACCAGCTTCTGCCTCCATATCGCTATCCATTTCTTTTAGCCTGCTAGTTAACTCTTTCAAATCTTCTATATAACTAACTTGAGTTTCTCTTAAAGACAAATACTTATCGAAACTAATCTTTCGTACTCTTGGAAGAGGATTCGCCTTTCTCCAAGCATCAAATTCTTTTCGATCTTTTACTGCCTGTCGCATTACTCTAACTTTCACTAAGAATGGATCATTTATATCAGTTGCTTCATTAACCGATTCGTTAGTCCAAGCAACATCATCAATATCATCTTCTCCAGTTACCGTCACTAATATAGGATCACCATACTGATTTGTCTTAGACTTTACCATTTTTTTAGCTTGTTTAATCATTTCAGCTTTTGTTCCATCACCAAAATATCTTTCATAGTCTATTCTTTTTGGCTCATCTGGATCTGAGTTCATATAGACTCGATATGTAGATCCTTCATTGACTGATTCACTAAGGCCTAAAGACTTTGCTGACTTTTCGATTTGTTCAAGAGAATCAAGTAGATCTTTAGTTGTTTTAATAGAACCTCCATCAATATCCTTTCCTAACGCATCAAATAGGCTTAATAGTTTATCCTCACCTGATGGCATTTTTTCAATAGCAGCAGATCTCATTGCATCTAATACTTTGTGGAGTTTGTCTTTTGGTAGCTTTACTCTTATTCCGATATCACCTAAAACTTTCTTGAGTATTGTTTTTATAGCAATAAGACCTAACACAGTTCCAACTACAATAGTAAATGCGCCTTCATTAACAGATTCTTTAAGCTCATACTCTTTCTTTAGCTTTTCCCAGGCTGCCTGGTGTTCTTTGCCTAGTCTTTCACGGCCAAGTACTTTTGATAGCATGATCTTATTGAGAGAAAGCTGTTCGTATTCAGGCTCTTTATCTCTATTAATTTTTAGCCTGGATTTCTTTTCAACATCTTTTATTGCAAGTTTAATTTTATGCTCGCTTTTATTAATATGTTTGAATTCTGCTTCATTAACAGATTCTTTGAAAAGTCTAACACCCCAATTCTCAACATCTTCATATGATATGTTATATCTTATGGCTAATTTTTTAATATCCCTAAGTTTACCTTGAACAATAAAATTACCCTCCTCTGTTGTTTCAACGTCTGTTATATATTTGCCGAATATCTTTTTGAGGTCTCCAACAGTTTTAAGATCTTTTTTATCATAAACTGATTCGTTAAGATCAAAAGCCTGAGCTATAGTTGCCCTGAACTCAGCTAACTCATCGTCATTAAGTTTTTTAAACTCTTGTCTTAATTTAGCGACATATTTATCTGCTAAAGTTTGTCCTTTGCCTTCATCAAGATTTTCAGTACTGAGAGACTCTTTAAATAATTTATAGCCTTTAATATGTTCCATGTTAAACAGTATGTTTTCTTTATTTATTCAACAAGCATGGAGTTATTTTTTAATATCTACAGTACTTAAATGTTGTTGAATAATTTTTGTAATCTCCTCTTCTTGTTTAGCTGCACCTAGTATATGCCATTCATTACTAGAAAGGATAGAACCGGCCTCTGATGCGAGGCCGGTTTCTAATATGATTGCATCTACACCTTTAGTATACCAATCTTTAATCCTTGCAAATCCACCATCTTTATATAAACTAACTACTTGTTCATTATTTATATACCTTTTGTGGAATCCCATACTTATACTGTTTCTACAACTGGATCAACCTCATTCATTAGATTCTGCAACTCTTGTTCTGCTTCATCATACTTATCAATTGGAACATCTAAAATTACATCTGGGCTATTTACCTCAGTATCTAATTCTGATAGCTTAACATGGTTATCTCTTAATGCTTGGTTATCTTCATGGACTTTTTGAACTACTGTAGAAAGCTCTTGTCCAAATGCAGCCATTAATTCAATAAAATTACGAGCACTGAAGAATCCTGCACCTTTCATAGAAGTTATCATTGACCACAGAATAGTAATACTTGTACCTCTTAGTTTAATTATACCGTCCCAATCTTTATCTTGAGTCTTTTTAGCATTTTCTTTAAGATTAGAATATAACATTATTAATCCTGTAGCGGTTGTATGACCCCAGTCAGCATCCTTCTCTAAAAACTTCATAAGTTGTTTATAAAGCTTTGTAGATCCAAATGGAATTTCATATTCATTTGTTTGCAGTTCTCTAAGCAAATCTTCATTAAGTTTTAACGCAGCTTTCTTATCTGCAATAATTTCACTCATCTTACGAGGGTTATCATTGATTACTTCATTTGCTAAAGCCTCTTGTTCAGCTTTAGAACCGACTTTAGAATTTACTTGAGTATCGTATTGCTTTACTACGTCAGCTTCTTGTGAATTGTTATCTACAATTTTCATTTCTGATTTATTTGTTTTACTTGCCATCTTTTAAATTATTTGTTTTTGTTGTTTTTGGAGAAGCGGTTTGGAATTCTTTATTGACATTACCACATTTATTACATGACATCGTGTCTAAAGGTAATAGCCTATCTTTACCATCCGGGGATACGAATCTACTTACCTTTCTTAAAAAGAAAGCAGGTGTAAAGACATTGTTTCCACAGTCATCACAAATGATTTCTGTTGTTGAATCAATATCTACGTTCATTTTTTGACCTTCCATATTAGTTATATAGCTTTTTTCTTGTTTGTTTTAACTTTATTAATTTCATTCAACTTATATTCTGAATCTATCCAATTACTATCAACATAATCCCATAATGACCATCTAGGGTGCTCTGGGTGTGGTTGATTCTTAGCCCACCTTCGAGCTTTAGTAAATTCTTCTGGTGACCAACCGTATGGCCCATTGTGTTTTGGCGTGAACCAGTTCTTGGCTTTTCTAATTAAATTAAACATGAGTTATTTATTATTATATAGCTTTATGTTAAGATTGTTTACAAGCAACTTAAATATCTTTCGCCTCTATCACAGAGTATTGTTATTGCATTAGTTTTTCTATTATCTCTTAACCATTGGAACGATGCGTATACATTT
>Ga0307986_10003740_pt1 | contig 10498 bp, 7 predicted proteins | sample EllFjometageno82_FD_203170 | JGI IMG/M metagenome (GOLD analysis project Ga0307986, IMG submission 203170) | Marine microbial communities from Ellis Fjord, Antarctic Ocean - #82 | ecosystem: Environmental > Aquatic > Marine > Unclassified | place: Southern Ocean | collected 2014-10-09
TAATCAATACGCCAGTGAAGCTCAAGATGCTAAAAAAATGAGTACACCACATAATATTGGAGCTTTAATATTTTTCTTGCCTGGAATGGGATTAACAATGAAGAATGTAGAAGAAGCTTCAGTAGCTGCGAAGGATAGAGCTTTACATTTAAACAAACTAAAGGAAAAAAAAGATTGTTAATTTAAAATTAATTTATAACGAAGCTTGTAATAAATTACTTTAAAAACTTTTTTAAATTAGGTTTAAAATAATTAGGACCTTTCATAACTTTTCCATTTTCATTATAAATAGGTTTATTGTCTGCTCCTAATTTACTCATATTCGATCTTTGTACTTCGTCAAAACATTTGTCAAGATCAACACCAAAAGCATGTCCGGCTCCATAAGTTACGTATAAAATATCAGTAAGCGCGTCAGCTACCTCTTTCATGTCTTTGTCTTTAATTGCCTGATTTAACTCTTCTAACTCTTCTTTTATAAGATCACATCTTAATTGAACTGTCTTTTCATTAGGAAATTCAGTTTTATCCTTAACTTCTTGGCCAAAAGTCTGCATAAATTTTTTAACACTTTGAAAATTACTCATAATTACTCCATATCAATTTGGTTTGTTTTGGCTTGATTTATATTATAACTTTATATCATTCATGAAATATAGAATTGAATTAGATAGTATAGGAAAAATTAAAGTAAGTGGTGATAAGTATTGGGGTGCATCCACTGAAAGATCAAAAAAATATTTTAATATTGGAGACTTTCTGGTTAGGCCCATTGTTATTCACTCAATAGCTATCATTAAAAAAGCAGCTGCAATAGTTAACTATAAAAATAAAGATTTGGATCAAAAAATCAGCAAATATATTGTGAAAGCTTCTGAAGAAGTGATTAAAGGAAAGCTTGATAAGCACTTTCCGTTAAAAGTTTGGCAAACTGGATCTGGAACGCAAACAAATATGAATGTTAATGAGGTAGTAGCTAATAGAGCAATTCAAATGATGGGTGGAAAATTGGGTAGTAAAAAACCAGTTCATCCTAATGATCATGTAAATAAATCTCAATCAACAAACGATGTTTTTCCATCAGCTATGCACATTAGTATTGCAATCAAAACTAGAGATAAATTATTACCTTCTCTTAAGTTGCTAGAAAATGAATTGGGTAAAAAAGTTAAAGAATTCAACAAAATAGTTAAATTAGGCAGAACCCACTTACAAGATGCAACTCCCTTAACGTTGGGCCAGGAATTCTCGGGTTATCAATTTCAGTTGAAAGAATCCATTAAAAGAATTGAAATAGCATTAAAAGAAATTTATTATTTAGCGCAAGGTGGAACAGCGGTTGGCACAGGTCTTAATACAAGAAAGAATTTTGATAAAAAAATTGTTAAAGAAATTAGTAAAATTACAAAATTACCTTTTAAAGTTTCTCCAAATAAATTTGCAGCATTGGCTACTCATGATCCTATAGTTAACTTTTCTGGAACAATGAACACTGCAGCTGTTTGCTTAATGAAAATAGCTAATGATATTAGATTCTTGGGTTCAGGACCAAGAGCAGGTTATGGTGAGTTAATTTTACCTTCAAATGAACCAGGTTCATCAATAATGCCGGGGAAAGTAAATCCTACACAATCAGAGGCGGTTACAATGGTGTGTGTAAAAGTAATTGGAAATCATAATGGCATTACGATGGCAGGTTCACATGGACACTTTGAGTTAAATGTTTTTAAGCCACTGATCATACACAATATTTTACAATCAATTGAAATAATGGGAGACTCTGCAAAAACATTTGCACTTTACTGTGTTAAAGGGATCAAAGCAGATAAGAAAAGAATTAAATATTTGCTAGATAATTCTTTAATGCTTGTAACGGCTCTTACTCCTAAAATTGGCTACGATGAGGCAGCAAAAATTGCAAAAGAAGCTCACAAAAAAGGTACGACTTTAAAAAAAGAAGTAGTAAGCTCAGGCATTCTTAGTGAAAAAGAATACGATAAAATAATGAATCCAATGTTAATGACAAAGCCAAAATAATTTAAAATAGATTTTGTAAATATTTATTTATTTTATTTTCATCGAAAATATTACTTAAATAATTCTGAATAAGCTCATCTCTAAATTTATCTTCGTACTCTTGAGTTTTTTTGATTGATATTTCTTTGTTGTCTAATAAAAATTTTTTAAAAACTACTTTTGAGCTTGATGGAATTATTAGACCCTTTATCTCAATTTTCTTAGATAAATTTCTTTTATATTTAACATTTTTTATTAAATTAAACTCAATTTTACTTTTTTTACCAAATTCATTTATTCTTGCGTTTAAAAAAAAAGATTTATTTTTACCTACTCTAAAATTTTCAAATAAAATTTCTCCATTTTCACTAGTTATTCGACCTATAAATTTAGATTTGAAATTAAAAATACCATTAATTTTTTTAATGAAGAATAGGCTTTCAATGTTGTTTGAAAAATATGTTTTTTGTATCTCAGTAAATAAATCTTTTGTATTAAAATTTGAGATTTTAAAATCTAATATTAAAAAAAAATTAGGTGTCAAAGTTACTTCTCCATTAACAGATGAATTGATAAACTTACTTCTAATAAATCCATTCGTAAATTTAATTCCATCTTCTTTAATGAAATTAAATTTCAAGAAATTATTAAATATTTCTAAATTAAAAAATCCGATGACGTTTCCAGAATTATTTTTTTCAAAAAAAATTTTAGACCTTATATCAAGCCCTGGTATCGCAAGTATTAAATTATTTTTTAAAGTGTTGTCTAACTTAATGGAAACTTTGTTATTTAAAAAATTACCATTTATATTTAATTCTTTTGTTTTATTTTTTTCACTTACTTTAATATATGCATCATTAATTTTTAAAAAAACTTTATCTTTATGATAAAAGATAAGATTATTTTTTTTAAATGTTAATTTTTTTTTATTTTTAATAATATTTTTTTGTATTTTCTTAATATTATTTAATTTAATTTTTGTATATCCTTTACTTATTAATAATTTTTTATAATTTATTTCTTTAAAATTTAAAATATGACTTATGTCTAATATAATTTCAATTTCACTATTAATAACTTCAATGATGCCGTCTCCAATTATAAAATTACTATTTGGTATATTTAGTCTTGGGGTTGGAAATATTTTGTAGTTTACTTCTGAAATACTATTAATGTTTATATCATTATAGGTTTTTAAATTTTCTTTTATTGATTCTAAAGAAAAATTTAATAATTTGGGTACAATAAGATATGTAGAAAAAAAAATTATAAAAAAAGCTAGTAAAAATAAAGTATGCTTTGTTTTTTTTTTTATTTTTGGAATAAAATTCAACTTTTTAGTATTTAACATAATTAAGATTTAAAATTTGTTATTAAGATTATTTATCATTTATAATGTTTAAATAAGTAGTATATAGTTTCTTGATTGATCTATGGATTCTATAAATAAATTATTAGAAAATTTAAACAAGGAACAAAAAGAAGCTGTATTAAGCACTGAAGGTCCTAATTTAATCGTAGCTGGTGCGGGTTCTGGTAAAACTAGAGTTCTAACTACAAGATTAGCACATATTATTAATTCAAAAAAAGCTTGGGCTAGTCAAATACTCTGTGTAACCTTTACGAATAAAGCAGCCAAGGAAATGCAAGGCAGAGTCCTTGGGTATTTAAGTGAGAAATCTACAGCTGTTCCATGGCTTGGAACTTTTCACGCAATTAGTGTCAAATTTTTAAGAAGACATGCGGAAGCAATAGGTTTGAAAGGAAATTTTACTATTATTGATACCTCTGATCAAAAAAAAATAGTGAGAAATATTTGTAAAGCAGAAGAAATTGATGCGAAGAAAATAACACCTCAATTCATTCTTTCTTTTATTGATAAATGGAAAAATAAAGGTTTATTACCAGAAGATATAAAAGAAGAAAAATTTACTGGTTTAGAAAAATCAATCTTTAAAGTCTATAAAATTTATCAATCTAAAATTAGAGACTTAAACGCATGTGATTTTGGTGATCTTATTTTATATTGTGTAAAACTATTTGAGAATAATTCGGATATTCAACAGATTTATAGCAATAATTTTAAATATATTTTAGTTGATGAATTTCAAGATACTAATTTTATTCAAAATAAATGGTTAAATTTATTAGTCAACGAGAAACAAAATATTTGTTGTGTTGGAGATGATGATCAGTCTATTTATAGTTGGAGGGGTGCTGAGATTAAAAATTTTTTAACATTTGACACCATATATAAAAATTGTAAAATTTTTAAATTAGAGCAAAACTATAGATCTACAAAAAATATATTAGAAACAGCATCTACTTTAATTTCTCACAACAACGGAAGGGTAGAAAAAAAACTTTGGTCGTCCGCTCAGCAGGGCGAGAAAGTAAAACTTAACTGCTATCAAACTGGCAGAGAAGAAGCTGAAGCTATAAGTGATATAGCAGAAAAAAAATTAAAAAATAAATATTCTTTAAATAATGTGGCTATTCTTGTAAGGGCAATCTACCAGACACGAGAATTTGAGGAAAGATTTCTTAAAGTAGGTTTAGGTTATAGAGTTCTAGGTGGAACAAAGTTCTACGAAAGATCTGAAGTAAAAGATGCTGTTGCATATTTAAGAATAATAAATCAAAAATATGATGACTTAGCACTAGAAAGAGTGATTGGGAGTCCTCGCCGAGGCATTGGTGAAAGTACACTTAACCAGCTGTTCAGTTTTGGCAGTCAAAATAAATTGTGCCTAGAAGATTCTATCAAAAAAAATTTAGAGACCAATAATTTAAAACCTAAAATGAAAACAAGTCTAACTCAATTAACTAAATTGATTGATAAATGGAGATTAGATTCTAATACAAAAAAACACTATGACCTGTTGAAAACTGTACTAGACGAATCTGGCTATAGTGAAATGCTTAAAAATAAAAATGATATGGAAAATGAAAACCGTCTTGAGAATATAAAAGAATTACTTCGAGCTATGCATGACTACGATAACCTGCAGTCCTTTTTAGAACATGTTGCACTCGCAACTTCGATAGATAAAGAATGGGAGGGAGAAAAAATCAATTTAATGACTATGCATGCTGCAAAAGGGTTGGAGTTTGATGTGGTTTTTTTACCAGGCTGGGAAGAGGGTCTGTTTCCACACCAAAAATCCTTAGAAGAAAAAGGAGATTTGGGTTTAGAAGAAGAGAGAAGATTGGCGTATGTAGGTATCACGAGAGCCAAAAAAGAGGCATATTTATCTTTTGCCATGAAAAGATCTTATCATGGTGAGTGGATGGATGCCTTGCCCTCAAGATTTGTTAATGAAATACCTGATGAAAATATTGAAAAAAATGAAATAAGTTCCAATGAAGAAGTAGAACAAGATTTCGATTTTAATCAAGATATAAGTGTTGACTATGATAGTGAATACAAAAGTCCAGGATGGGAAAGATATAAAAAAAATAAAATGCTAAAATGAAAAAAATAAAAAAATTAAGAAAACTTTTTAATCAATACAATCTTGATGGCTATATCATTCCAAAAAATAATAGTTTTTTTGGAGAATATGTCCCAGACTCAGAGGATAATTTAAAATATATTTCAGATTTTACAGGCTCCGCTGGTTTTGCAATTATTCTCAAAAATAAGAATCTTCTGTTTGTAGATGGCAGGTACACTACTCAAGCCACTATTCAATGTGGAAAAGATTATAAAATTTTTACAATTCCTAAACACTACCCGTTTAATGTTTTTAATAATAAAAATTTAAATCTAGGTTTTGACCCTAAATTACACACTGAAAATTCATTAAAGAAACTTTTTAAAAATTCATTTATTAAGCTAAAACCAATTAATAAAAATTTAATTGATATATTGTGGAAGCGAAAAAAAAATTTGAACATTAAACCTTTTTATTTAATTAAAGATCAACATGCAGGAGAAAAATTAGAAGATAAATTAATTAAACTGATAAAACTAATTACATTAAAAAAAGTTGATTATCTTTTTACAACAGCTCCTGAAAATGTAGCTTGGTTGTTAAATATAAGAGGTCATGACACAGATTATTCACCACTTCCTAACTCACATACTTTTATTGGAAAGAATAAAGAAATAGTTCTTTTTTGTAATTTAAAAAAAATAAACAAATCTTTTAAATCAAAATTAAATAAAAAAATTAAGATTTGTGACATTGAACAACTCCCAAGTTTTATTGCAAATTTATCAAATAAGAAAATATTAATTGACGTGTTAACTTGCTCTGTATTTTTCAAAACACTTATTAATAGAAAAAATTTAATAATAGAAAAACAAGATCCAATTTATTTGTTAAAATCTTTAAAAAATAAAACTGAAATTAAAAATTCTATCCAATCACATATATATGATGGGGCAGCTTTAGCTAAGTTTATATTCTGGTTAAAAAACAGTTTTAAAACAAAAAAAATTACTGAAATTTCAGCACAAGAAAAGCTATTAGGGTTTAGAAAAAAAAATAAATCATTTTACTCGCCAAGTTTTCCAACTATTTCTGGAACTGGACCTAACGGAGCAATTATTCATTATAAAGCAGACAAAAAAAGTAATCGTTTGCTAAAAAAAGGAGATGTTTATTTGGTAGATTCTGGAGGACAATATTTGTACGGAACTACTGATGTAACACGTACTCTTTCTCTTGAAGTTAAGAGCCCCAAAATTAAAGAAGTTTTTACAAGAGTTCTTAAAGGACACATAGCGGTAGCATCTTATAAACTTAAAAAAGACTCCGATGGAGACAAAATAGATCAAGTAGCCAGAAAACCTCTAAAAGATATAAATTTAGACTATCCTCATGGAACGGGACATGGTGTTGGTTCTTTTTTAAATGTTCATGAGGGTCCTCAGGGAATTTCTAGAGGTAATAAAGTAGTATTTCAAGAGGGAATGATAACTTCTAATGAGCCTGGTTTTTACAAAAAAAATCACTTTGGAATAAGAATAGAAAACTTAATTTATGTTAAAAAAAAAAGAAATAAATTGAAATTTGTAGACTTGACCTTAGCTCCAATTGACAAATCACTTGTTGAAAAAAAACTCTTAACTGCTTCTGAGAAACATTGGCTTAACGCATACCATCTAAGAGTATTTAAAAATTTAAAATATTTTATGAATAAATTTGAATTAAGCCAACTTAAACAGGCTTGTTCAAATATCTAAGAATTTATACCAATCATCTTCTGAAATTATATTCACGCTTAACTCTTTAGCCTTTTCTATTTTTGATTTTGTTGGCTTATTATTACCAATAACAAGAGTATCTAATTTTTTTGATATCGAGCCAAGTACTTTCCCACCATTTTCCTCAACTAAAGATTTAGCTTCAGATCTGCTAATTTTTTCAAATCCTCCTGTAAACATTATTGTTTTACTGCTCAATTTTCCGTTCTTTTTAAAAATTTTAGAATTTTCTATTTTCAAATTTTGAATTAAAATAGATACGGCTTCGATGTTTGTTTTGTTTGAAAAAAAATTATCTAAAGATTTTAATTGGGCCACCCCAATTCCATCTAAATCATGAATATTTTTTAATAAATTTAATCTTTTTTCAAGAGTAAAAATTTCACTCAATTTGTCAATAGATATAAAAAAATTTCCAAGAAGTTTTGCATTTTCTAGTCCTATGTGTCTTATTCCAAGTGAATAAATAAATTTATCAAGTGAGATATGTGAAGATTTTTTAATTGCAGTTTGTAAATTATTGACTGAAAGTTCACCCCATCCTTCTAGATTAATTATTTTTGAATAGTCTAAATTGAATATATCAGAAGGATATTTTATTAATTTTAATTCCCAAAATTGATCTATAACTTTCTTTCCTAAGCCGTCGATATTGAACGCATCTTTAGAAACAAAATGTTTTAATTTTTCTTTTGCTATATGTTGGCATTTATACTCTTTATCCAAACATCTTCTCACAGCATCTACTTTCTTAGTGTTTGAATTTATTTCTTTTATCGTTTGAGATCCACAAGATGGACATTTAACCGGGAAAATAAATTTCTTCGAATTTTTTTGTCTTTTTTTTAAATCTACTGACACCACTTGTGGAATTACATCCCCCGCTCTTTGTATGGTTACATGGTCCCCGATTCTGATGTCTTTTCTAATTATCTCATCTTCATTATGTAATGTGGCGTTGGAAACAACAACTCCTCCAACTGTTACAGGTTCGACTTTTGCGACAGGTGTTAAAGCGCCTGTTCTTCCTACTTGAATAATTATATCTTTAATTCTAGTTGTAGCTTTAACCGATGAAAATTTGTAGGCTATAGCCCATCTTGGAGAATTTGAGGTATTTCCTAGTCTAGCTTGTAATTGAAGGTTATCAATTTTTACGACAAGTCCATCAATATCATAATCTAAATTTGATCTAATCCTTTCTATTTTCTTATGTTGATTTTCTATATCTGAAATATTTTGAGCTAAGTAATTATGAGAATTGGTTTTAAAACCCCATTCATTAATTTTTTTTAAAAAACCAGATTGATTTTTAAAGATTAAAGGTGAAACTTCACCAAAAGCATAAGCAAAGAATTGTAATGGAATTTTTGCAGTCATAGCCGAATTTTTTTGTCTTAATGAACCACCTGCTGCATTTCTTGGGTTTGCAAATTTATCTTTTATTTTTTCAAAATCTTTTTTTCCAATATAAACTTCTCCTCTAATCTCTAAAATTTTTGGTATATTTTTACCTGAAATTTTTTTTGGTATTTGTTTAATTGTTTGAAGATTAGTGAGTATATCTTCTCCAGTAGTACCGTCCCCCCTCGATAAACCTCTAGTTAATACTCCATCTTTATAAGTCAAAGAAGCAGAGATTCCGTCTATTTTTGGCTCTATAGAAAAAGTTAAATCTAATTTTTTATTATTGAGATAATTATTAATTTTTTTTACAAAATCTTCAATGTCATCAAAATTAAAAGCGTTTGATAAAGACAACATAGGTTTTGCGTGTTTTATTTTTGCAAATTTAGATGATGGTTTGAAACCAATAGTATTACTAATTGGGCTATATTTTTTTAAAAAAGAATTTTTTTTTTCTAATTTAATAATTTTTTTTTTTAAATTATCGTACTGTGCGTCTGTAACAATTGGAGAATCTTTGTCGTGATAAAACTTATTGTGTTGATCCAGTAGTTTTATTTTCTTAAGATAATCTTTAGTTATACCCTCATCTTTTTTAGACATTAATTTTAGCCAATTATTTTTTTAATAGTTCGTTTTATTAAACCATTGTTTCTTTTTTTTTTTGATTTTTTTGGTATTACGTAGTTTTTGTTTAAGATTCTGTAAGATTCAGCATACCATTCGCTTGAATTATAATTATATCCTAATATTGCTGCGGTAGTCTTAGCTTCTTGTATTAAGCCAATTCTGTAATAAACTTCTACGAGTCTATGCAGTGCTTCTTCGATAAAAATAGTTTCAGAATATTCTTCAACAATAATTTTTAATCTATTAATTGCTGGTATCCACTTTTGGGTAGTTATATAATATTTTGCTATGTACATTTGTTTTGCTGCAAGCTGACTATTTATTAAATCTAATTTAAATTTTAAATCTAAAGCATATTCTGTATCTGAAAAATTATTTAAGAAAAATTTAATTTTTTCTTTTGATTTTATCAGTGGGTTAATATCCTTTTTTTCGTCTAAAATTTGCTCGTATAAAACGATAGCAATTAAGTAGTGAGCATAGCTTATATTTTTATCTGCTGGATATTTGTTGATAAAACTTTCTAGATTAGCTTGGGCTTCAGGATAAAAATTTATTAAATACAAACAATAGCTAGACATCAAAGAGGCTTTCGCTGAAAATTCAATTTTTGGCAAAATTGTTTCAGCTTCAGAAAATTTTTTAGACGCAAAGAAGTAGTCTCCGCTCTCCATTGCTTCCACGGCTTCTTTGTAAATTTCAAAAGATTTTTCTTTGTCTGCTGGAATGTTCAACTCTACTTCTTTTTTAGAACAAGATGTAAATAAAAAAGTTATTAAAAATAAAAAGATTAATTTTCGATACATTTCTCTACTCATATCAAAATAAATTAATTAGGTAAATTTTTAAAAATCTAGGCGTTAACCGCTAGCTTGTTTGCTGGTATTTTAAAATAATTTTTTGAAGAAATAGTTTCTTCTTGCTCTACAATAACAAAATTTGTTCGGTCTTTAAAAATAGCTCTAAGGAAGGAATTGCTTAAACTATGTCCACCTTGAGTGCATTTAACATCACCTAATATTCTGTACCCTGATAATAAAAAATCTCCTACTAAATCTAAAATTTTATGATTAACAAACTCTTTATTATTTCTTAGACCTTCAGAATTTAAAATTTTATCTTCTTTAACGACTACTGCATTTTCTAAAGACCCACCTTTAGCAAGACCAATTTTTTTGATTTTTTCTATATCTTCAAATAAACAAAAAGTTCTTGATGTATATACAT
>Ga0307986_10003741_pt1 | contig 10497 bp, 15 predicted proteins | sample EllFjometageno82_FD_203170 | JGI IMG/M metagenome (GOLD analysis project Ga0307986, IMG submission 203170) | Marine microbial communities from Ellis Fjord, Antarctic Ocean - #82 | ecosystem: Environmental > Aquatic > Marine > Unclassified | place: Southern Ocean | collected 2014-10-09
TGCTAAGTATGCGATAGCCATTTTCGGAATTAGAAATTTTTAACATTCTAACAATATGAGTAATAGACTTATTAAACCCTATAATTTCTTTATCTGTGGCCTCTGCATTAAAGTGATCTAGGTCAACATATTCTCCTTTCGGAATTACCAAAATATGTAATTTTTTTTGAGGGTTGTTGTCATAAAATGATAAGACATATTCATTTTCGTATACTTTTTTACAGGATATTTCTTCTCTTAAAATTTTGGCAAATATATTATCTTTGTCGTATTTCATTTTGTTCTATGTCTTTTTTCATCCAGCCCGGATTGATTTTTTCTTTTTTCTAGTTCTTTAATAACATCTTCAAATTTAATTCCCTTAACCTCAAGCATAACTAAGAGGTGATAAATTACATCAGCAGATTCATGAACAATGTTGTTATTGTTTTTTATAGCTTCTGAAAATTCCTGACTTTCTTCTTTAAATTTTTTTAAGCATTCATCAGGCCCTTTCGATAGTAAAGAAGATGTATAAGATTTTTCTGTGTCTTTACCTTTTCTAGATTTTATAATTTTTGCCAATTCTAATAAAAAATTACTCATTACTTAATTCTAACTGCTACATCTTTAGATGCCAAATATTCTTTTACTTGCTGAATGGTAAAATCTCCATAATGGAAAATAGATGCAGCTAAAACTGCACTCGCACCTCCTTTTTTTATTCCTTCATATAAATGTTCTAGATTACCTACTCCTCCTGAGGCTATCACTGGTATGTTAACTTTACTTGTTACTCTTTTCAACAAATCAATATCATAACCACTTTTAGTGCCATCTTTATCCATTGAGGTTAAAAGAATTTCTCCTGCACCGTTTTCCTGAGCCATTACTGCAAAATCAATTGCATCTATCCCTGTTTTATTTCTTCCGCCGTGGGTAAAAATCTCCCATTTACCATCTGATATTTTCTTTGCGTCAACAGCAACAACCAAACATTGAGTTCCAAATTTTCTTGAAGCTTCTTTTACAAAGTTAATATCATTAACTGCAGCAGAATTAATTGACACTTTATCTGCACCAGCTAAAAGTAGGTCTCTTATATTTTGAATTGATTTTATGCCACCCCCAACTGTAAGAGGTACAAAACATTTTTCAGCAGTTCTATTTACTATATCAATAATTGTATTTCTATTCTCATGCGTTGCTGTAATGTCTAGGAAACAAATTTCATCAGCTCCACATTTACCGTAGTATTCTGCTTGCTCGACAGGATCTCCCGCATCTTTCAGGTTAATAAAGTTTATTCCCTTAACAACTCTACCGTTGTTAACGTCTAGACAAGGAATAATTCTATTCTTTAACATTAATTAATTTTACTTAATTCTTCCAACTTTATTCTATTTTCATAAATTGCTTTGCCCACTATTATTCCTTCAACTTTTTTATTGTCATTAACAATTTTATTAATATCATTCATAGAACTTATTCCTCCAGATATTATTACAGGTATATTAAACCTGTCAGCTATTTCATAACTGTCTTCAAAATTAGGGCCTGAGTTTGTCCCGTCTTTTTCAATATCTGTATAAATCAATCTAGATATACCATAATCTTTAACTATATTTAAAAAATCAAAAATATTTATACTTGTTTGATCTTTCCACCCAGACGTTGCTATATTATTTTTTCTTACATCTAGTGATAAAGCAATACTTCCAGAATATTTTTTACAGCAACTTTTTAAAAAAAGTTTATCTTTAATGGCTGCTGTACCTAAAATAATTTTATCAGCTCCTATGTCTAATAATTTAGTAATGCTTTCTTCAGATCGGATTCCACCACCGATTTCTACTTTAAAATTAAATTTCTTTACAATTTCTTCTATCACTCTTAAATTAACTAGATTTCCCTTTAATGCTCCATCCAAATCAATAATGTGCAAATATTTAAAACCCGCATTGCTAAAGATTTCTGCCTGATTGATTGGGTTTTCATTGTAAATTTTCTCACTTTTAAAATCACCTTTGGTAAGTCGTACGCACTTTCCATTTTTTAAATCGATTGCTGGAAAAATTTTCATATTTTCAAGAAATTTGTAAGTATTTTAATTCCTGTATCTTGGCTTTTCTCTGGATGAAATTGTGAACCATAAATATTTTCACGGCATACAGCAGCAACTATTTCCTTACCGTAATAAGTGGATAAAGAAATTATTTTCTTATCTTTTGGTAAAAATTCATAACTATGTATAAAATAAGCATGACTTTTGTGTTCAATATTTTTAAAAACTTCGGAATAATTTTTTACGTTCAGTTCATTCCAACCCATGTGTGGTATCTTTAAATTATCTGAGCTAGGCTGAATTTTAACTACATTACCTTCGATCCAATTAAGTCCTGGTGTTTCTTCTTCCTCGTAACCAGTTGTTCCAAATAACTGCATGCCTGCACAAATTCCGTAGACTGGTTTTTTTTTACTCAACACACTTTCATTTAATTCTTCATCTAAGCCCTTAATATTTTTAATTCCGTCTAGGCATGCTTTGAAGGATCCTTGTCCTGGCAAAACTAGTTTATCTGCTTTTTTTATATCACTGATGTCTGAACTTATTCTAATAGAATAGTTAAGTTTACTTTCTAGATTAGCTTTTTCTATTGATTTAGCTATGGATCTCAAATTACCGACGCCGTAATCAACAACTGTAAGTAACATTTATTTTAAAGCTTGCCTTTTGTTGAGGGAATAGATGATTTAATTCTTTTGTCTATTTCGAATGCATCTTTTAAAGATCTGGCTAAACCTTTGAAGCAAGATTCAATTTTGTGATGACTGTTTTCTCCATAAACATTTTCTATATGCAAAGTGATTCCTGCTGACTGTGAAAAAGCTTGAAACCATTCTTTAAAAAGTTCTGTATCCATTTCACCTAATTTTTCAACCTTTAGATCAACTTTCCAAATTAAGTAAGGTCTATTAGAAACATCTATAGCGACACGTGTTAATGTTTCATCCATAGGTATTAGTGCGTGGGCATATCTTTTTATTCCTTTACGATTTCCAGCTGCTTTATTGATGGCCTCACCTATAGCTATGCCCGTATCTTCGGTTGTATGGTGTAAATCAATATGGGTATCGCCTATAGCTTTTACAGAGATATCCATTAAAGAATGCTTGGAGAGTTGCTCTAGCATGTGGTTTAAAAAACCAATTCCTGTATCAATTTTATATTTACCTTTGCCGTCAATATTAACTTCAACAGAAATACTTGTTTCTTTAGTTTTTCTAGAAATTTTTGCTTTTCTTTTCATAAATTAATAGCGAATTTATTCAATGATATATAGCGAATTTTAGTTTTTATCAATAAACACGAGTTATCTATTGAAGATAAAAAATTAATAGCCACATACACTGTATGAATACTAGTGAAAAATGGCACGGAACTACAATTGTTTTATTAAGAAAGAATAATGAAACTGTAGTTGCTGGCGATGGTCAGGTTAGTTTAGGCAATACGGTATTAAAAAGTAATGCTAAAAAAGTTAGGAAAATTGAAAAACGTGGTGTGATAGCAGGTTTTGCAGGATCTACTTCGGATGCACTGACTCTATTTGAGAGATTAGAAGCTAAATTAGAAAAACATGCTGGTAATCTACCAAGAGCAGCCGTAGAGCTCGCAAAAGATTGGAGAACAGATAAATATTTGAGAAGACTTGAAGCTCTAATGGCAGTTGCTGACAAGGAAAATAGTTTTATTATTTCCGGGACTGGAGATGTTTTAGAACCAGAGGATAATATTATCGCAATAGGCTCGGGTGGGAATTATGCTTTGGCCGCTGCAAAAGTTTTAATTAAAAATAATCTTTCTGCAGAAGAGGTTGCTCGACAAGCTATAAAAATAGCTTCTGAAATTTGTGTTTTTACAAACAATAATATTACTATAGAAAAAGTTTAAAAATGGTAGACACAACTAAAGTTACAAATTTAAATTTGGTTAAAGAAGTTATAAAGAAAGAAAGTTCTACAGTAAGTGCTCTATCACCAAGAGAAATTGTTTCTGAACTTGACCGATATGTTATTGGTCAAACAAATGCTAAAAAAGCTGTTGCTGTTGCCTTGCGTAATAGATGGAGAAGACAAGCCCTGGACGAGCAGATGCGTGAAGAAGTGTTGCCAAAAAATATTTTGATGATTGGACCAACAGGAGTTGGAAAAACAGAAATTTCTAGAAGGTTATCAAAATTAGCTGAAGCGCCTTTTATTAAAGTAGAAGCAACAAGATTTACAGAGGTTGGATATGTCGGAAGAGATGTAGAACAAATTATTCGAGATCTAATTGAAATAGCTATAGCTTTAGAAAAAGAAAAAAAAAGAAAAGAAGTTCATGTTAAAGCTCAATTACTAGCAGAAGAAAAAGTCTTAGACGCACTGGTAGGAAATAAAGCAAGCATTGCTACTAAAGAAAGCTTTCGAAAAAGACTTAGAAGTGGAGATCTAGATAGTAATAAAATAGAGATAGAGGTAAACGAAAGTCCATCCAACATGCAGGGTTTTGAAATTCCAGGAATGTCTGGTGCAAATATTGGAATGATTAATGTCTCTGAAATGCTTGGAAAATCAATAGGTCAAAAAGCAAAGAAAAAGAAAATGACTGTGAAGGAATCACACGATATTTTAATAGCACAAGAGTCAGACAAATTAATTGAACTAGATAAAATTGTAAGTGAAGCAAAAAAAGCTACTGAGAATAATGGTATTGTCTTTTTAGATGAAATCGATAAAATCTCTGCACGTGGTGACCGTACTGGAGGTGACGTATCCAGAGAGGGTGTTCAAAGAGATCTATTGCCATTAATTGAGGGCACAACAGTTAATACAAAACACGGTCCTGTCAAAACAGATCATATTCTATTCATAGCATCGGGTGCTTTTCAACTCGCTAAGCCATCGGACTTATTGCCGGAGCTTCAAGGACGTTTACCTATAAGAGTAGAGTTAAATGCATTAACAGAGGATGATTATAAAAGAATTTTAAAAGAACCAGACAATAGTTTAATCAAACAATATGTTGCTTTGCTAAAAACAGAAAATGTTCATTTAGAATTTACGGATGATGGCATTGATGTTTTAGCAAAAATATCTGCGGAAGTGAATGCATCGGTCGAAAACATAGGAGCGAGAAGGTTGCACACTTTGCTTGAAAAAGTCCTTGAAGACATTAGCTTTACCGCGTCTGATCGCTCTGGAGAAAAAATTATAATAGATAAAAAATATATTGAAAAAAATCTTGGCGAATTAACAAAAGATACTGATTTAAGTAAATTTATATTATAATTTTTTTAATTTTATAATAATAGCACCCTCACCTCCGTCATTAATAGATGCTTTTTCAATAATAAAAATTTTATCTAATAATTCTTTTTGTGAATTTATATAATCTGGAACTGAAAATTTTAATTTACTAAGTTCTTTTGACACATAAGTATTCTTATCAGTATTTGAATGCAAACCTTTACCGGTAATCAATAAAATTTCTGCAAATCCGTTGGCTTGACAATTAACTATTAATTCGTGAATTTTTTGATTTGCGTCTATTAATGTAAAACCATGGAGATCAAACCGAAATCTATGGTTTTTTTTTGATAATTTTTTACTTGTTAGTTCCTTGTCAAAAATATCTTTAGGATTTTTTAAATATTCTTCCCATTGTATTTTATCTGAGTTTGAAAGGTCGTGTTTTTTTTTCACTTACTAATTATTTCAGCCAAAAACCAATTAGGGGTTTTACTATTAACACTTTTTGAAAATTTCCAATGATCTGTGACTGTTTTAATTTTATCTGGATCTCCCTCAATGATGGTTCCATTTTTATCTTTCTTTACTGATATTATTTCACAAACAATCTTGACTGTCGCAACAAATTCATTGTCTGTTTTTTCAAATTTATCGACTTTAGAATTTTTAACTCCAATAAAGGTAAGCTCAGATTTTATATTTTCCTTTTTTCTATGATCGATCGCTTGTTCAAAATTGCTATAAATTTCCTTTGTTAAAAGGTTTTTAAGTTCTTCCTTTTCACCTTTGGCAAAGGAAGTTATAATATTTTCATAAGCAATTTCTGCACCTTTTAGAAATTCTTTTTTTTCATTATTATCTAATGTTTCTTTTTCTGCAGGTTTAGTCATTTTTTCCGGATTAAATTGAGAATATTTCTTGTCTTCAAAAACACTTGAGCTTTTAACTTCATGGCCACTTTTTCTGCCCAATATATTCCGAAGACGCAAAATAATAAATCCAGCGATCATAGCTAGTAAAATTATGTCAATAAAACCAAAATTGTTGCTCATTATTTGATAAATATACATTAATAATATATTTTTGTAAGAAGCAAATGAACACACTATTACTAATAATTATTGGATTACCAATTCTAGAAATCACACTTATGATAAAAATAGGTCAACAAATTGGGGCGTTAAATACTATCATGATAATTTTTTTTACAGCTGTTGTTGGAATTTATTACGCAAAAATTGAAGGTATAAATACAATCAAGTCAGGTATGACAAATCTATATAAAAATAAAATCCCCTTTTATGAAATGCTTTCAGGTGCTTCGATAGCAATAGCGGCAATTCTATTAATTCTACCGGGGTTTATTTCTGACATAATCGGTTTCTTTCTAATTGTTCCTTTTACAAGAAAAATGATAATCAATTTTTGGTTAAAAAATAAATATCAAAAAAGCACGAAAAATAATGAGAAAATTATAGATGCTGAAATAATAGAAGAAGAAAAAGACAAAAATGAATTATAAAATAATAGGTAAGTATATTAAAGATTTAAAATTTGAGATACCAAATCCAAAAGCTTTTTTTATGTTAGAAAAAAATATTTCAAACTATAAAATAAATATTGACATTAAGAGTCACCGTTTCAAAGAAAAAATTATTGAGATTTCAATTACACTTTTTTTGAGCCCCATTAAAGATGATGTAGATAAAATCAATACTGAAATTGTTTTTTCTACAATTATTGAAATAGACGGTGAGCTCACAGAAAAAAAATCTCTGGAAGAAATTATTCTGATTAAGGTTCCTAATGAAGTTTATCCAGAAATCAGATTATTATTTATTTTATTATTCGAAAAATCTGGATTTAATAAAATTAAGATTGAAGAAAAAATTGACTTCAAGGAGTTATACTTAAAGAAAAGTTTTTAATAATAATTTTTCTTAAGTTTTTTTTTCAAAAAATTACTATGTAGTTTTGTTTCTTCCTGAGTGGGCACAACTACTTTTTTACAATAATTATTATTAGTATTTTTTCTGTATTCTTTATTTTTATCTACGTTATCATTAGAAAATATCAGTTTTGGCTCTTTAGCATCCAATAAGTTTATATAAACTTCTCTCAGTAACTCACAGTCTAACAAAGCGTTATGCTTGGTCCTTCTAGACAAATCTATTCCAAATCTTCTGCAAAGAGCGTCGAGAGAATTAGGTGAACCAGGAAATTTACCTCTTGCAACTTCTAGGCTGTCTATAATATTAGTTTTGTTTATTGCATTTCTTTTGACTAACTTAAGCTCATGATTTAAAAAACCTAGATCAAACGAAGCGTTATGAATTATAATTTTTTTATCTTTAATGAACTCAATAAATTCTTCAGCAATATTGGCGAAAATTTCTTTATCTTTTAAAAATTCAGTTGAAAAACCGTGTATTTTATAAGCACCTTCAGGCACATCTCTTTGTGGATTTATTATCTTGTGAAATATTTTCTTCGTTGGATTCAGATCTTTAGTTTCTATACACGCAACTTCTACTATTTTATGTCTGTCATTAGGAGACAGGCCTGTTGTTTCTGTGTCTAAAAATATTTCATTCATATTTTTCTATAAATTTTTTAACATTCTTTTTCAGGATTGTTAATGAATAATTGTTGTTAATTATTAAGTCACAAGCTCTTTTTTTAACAGCAGATGATAATTGCTTCTTATTTAGTGTTTCAAATATTTTTTGATCTTTGTTTTGCTTAAGATATCTTTTTAACCTTAATTTTTTCCTTGCATCAACAAAAATTATTTTATCAAAATATTTATTAAGTTTGTTTTCAATCAGTAAAGGTATTTCTAAAATTAAAATTTTTTTTTTTATTTTCAAGAAACTAATCATTTCTTTTCTTACTAACGGGTGAATAATAGATTCTAGTTTCACAAGCATGTTTTTATTATTTTTTATTAGTGTTTTTATTTGTGTTTTAATGTTTTCTTTATTATTTAGTTTAAATTTTTTAATTAATAGATTAGCAAAATTGTTATTTTTATATAAATTTAAAACAATCTTGTCTGCGCTGAATAGTGGATATTTTTTTTTTGCAAAAAAGCGCGACACGGTGGTTTTTCCTGAAGCAATAGATCCAGTGATACCTATAATGATCATTTTAACTTTGACATTATAGTTTGTCTAAGATCTTCGTCCAATTCTGGATTGACTTTATTCCATAAATAAAAGGACTTTTGCCCTTGATAAATAAACATTTCAAAACCATTGAAAGTTTGAATATTTCTTTTCTTAAATTTTTTAACCATCATTGTTTCGATCGGGTTATATATAACATCATAATAAATTAAATTTTGTTTCATGTTATTGAATTCTTGCTCAAAAATATCTCCATTTTTTAGACCAAGACTTGTTGCGTTAATAATGATGTCCATATCTTCCGCATCGATATCAATTTTTTCCCACTCTATTATTTTGATAAAAGGAAATCTATTTTTAATATCTTCGGCTTTTTTGAGAGATCTATTTGATATAAATACTTTTTCAAACCCTTTTCTCTTTAAAGCATAAATAATGGATGGCGTTACACCTCCTGCGCCTAAAACTAAAACTTTATTGTGCTTTAAATTTTGCGTGTTTAATTTATTTATAAAACTTTGTTCGAAGCCATAAACATCAGTGTTGTTTCCTTCAAGCTTTCCATCTTCGTTCAACATTATTGTGTTTACAGACTGTGTTTCTTTCGCTTCGTTTACTATTGTGTCAAGAAAAGGAATTACGGACTGCTTATAAGGAACAGTAACATTGATACCTTTTAGTTCACCGCTCTTTATTTTTGAAATTACTTCTTCAATCTCTCTTGTTTCTATCTCCATGAGAGAATAATTTCCGTTAATTTGATATTTATCAAACCAAAAAGAATGCAGCATTGGCGACAGAGAGTGTGATAATGGTTTGCCAATAATACCAAATTTTTGTTTCATCATGTTGTTAGTTTAATATAATCGATTATTGGTTTAATGGGCAAGCCCATGATCGAGTCCTTATCGCCCTTTACCGAATCAAAAAGCTCTAATCCCCCTGCCTCTATTTGGTATACTCCGTAAGCTAGTAAGGTATCTGTTTTAATTTTTTCTAAATAATCAACTAATTGTGTATTTGAAAGTCTTTTCATTTTTAACTCTGACTGATCGGTAAAATTCCAAACCATTGCCCCGTTCTTTGAAATGCACACTGATGTAATCAAGTAATGTGTAGAGCCATTAAGTTTTTTTAGGATTTTTAATCCTTCTTCTCTTGTGTTTGGTTTGTTAATTAGTTCGTTGTTTAAACTTATAACACTATCCGCTCCCAGAACCAGCTGGTCTTGATATCTGTTGCTTACCTTTATAGACTTCAGTTCCGCCAGATTTTTTGAAATTAAATTAGGGCTTGCTCCCACTGCTAACAAAGAGTCTTTTACTTGATCTTCATCAACATTTGAAGGAACGGCTAAATAACTTATGTTGTTTTTTTCTAAAATTTTTTTTCTAACACCACTTTTTGAAGCTAAGATTATTTTCATTATTTATTTTTATATCACAATTCTAATAACTGAAGCTGTGGTTTCCTCTACAGATTTATAATAAGGAATATGCCATGCTAAAACCTTTTGTAGAATCTGAAATTAAGCTCCTTTGGTGTTTATGTCTCATAGGTAATTATGTTAATAAATCTATTATAACTTATTGTTATACACTTGAGGTTATTAATTAATTAAACGCTCCACAAAAGCTAACAAGTTTTCAACATTTTATTCCATGTTGATGACTTAAAAAACAATTATACTTATTCTTTATAAATTCAGTTTTTTCACATTTTGTAGGCTTTTTTCCTCTGTTTCTTGTGGGGTAAACTGTTTAAAAGAATGTATAATTAGTTATATCAATAACCAACATGACCTATATCAAATAATATACTTTTAAATATATTATTATATTAATGAGTAAATTAATAAACTGTATACAAAAAAAAGATCGCTCTTGCACACCGGTTTGGTTTATGAGACAAGCAGGACGTTACTTACCAGAATTTAGAGAAATTAGACTCAAAAATAAAGATTTTATCAAACTTTGTCTGAATAGTGACTTAAGTTCGGAAATTACATTACAACCTCTTAAAAGATTTAATCTTGATGCAGCTATAGTTTTTTCAGATATTCTAATGGTACCTTTTAGTTTGGGTCAAAATGTTA
>Ga0307986_10003742_pt1 | contig 10492 bp, 8 predicted proteins | sample EllFjometageno82_FD_203170 | JGI IMG/M metagenome (GOLD analysis project Ga0307986, IMG submission 203170) | Marine microbial communities from Ellis Fjord, Antarctic Ocean - #82 | ecosystem: Environmental > Aquatic > Marine > Unclassified | place: Southern Ocean | collected 2014-10-09
TGTTTATGCCGCAGCTTTAGAAAATAATTTTTCTCCAAATTCTATAATTTTAGACGCCCCTTTCATAGCAGATCAAGGCATTGGGCTTAAAAATTGGAAACCAGAAAATTATGGTAAAGAATTTTACGGCCCAACTACTTTAAGAAAAGGTGTAGAGTACTCTAGAAATTTAATGACAGTTAGAGTAGCACAAGATTTAGGTGTAAAAAAAATACTTCAGTTGTCGAAAGATCTAGATATTTACAATGAAATACCCGAGCTACTGTCAGTTTCATTAGGTTCAGCAGAAACAACTTTGCTACAGATTACAAATGCCTACTCAACATTTGTTAATGGCGGAAAAAAAATTAGCCCTACACTCATTGAAAGAATTCAAGATAGAAGAGGTAAAACTATTTACAATTCGGAGAAAAGAGAATGTATTGGATGTGACAAATTTTCAGAAACAGAAACATTAATTCCTTATATTAGAGATAATTATAAACAGGTTCTAAGCAAAGAAACCGCCTATCAAATTTTATCAATACTAGAAGGAACTGTTAAAAGAGGTACGGCAAAAAAACTTAGAGATTTAAATGTTCCTTTAGCGGGCAAGACAGGAACAACCAACGACAATTATGATGCTTGGTTTATTGGAGCTACATCTAATTTAGTCGTAGGTGTATATATTGGTTTTGACAGTCCAAAAACCCTTGGTAGATACGAAACCGGATCTAAAGCAGCCCTTCCAATATTCAAAGATTTTATTAGACAGGCGTTATACAGAGATGAATTTAAACCATTTACTCCTCCAGAAGAAATATTTTTTGCAGCTATTAATTACAACACAGGAAAAAGAGAAAATTTTAATAATTCTGATTCAATTGTTGAAGCCTTTAAATTAAGTGATATTGAAAAAATGAGAAATAATAATTTAAATAAAGAATCAAACTATGATAGCTTAATTAAGTTTAGACAATTTTATTAATGGAAATACTAGATCAACAAATAAATATAGCAGAAATAGCCCTAAAAAATATTAGGGGGTATCTTTGAAACCAATAATATTAAATCCAAGTTAGACAACTTAAACTCTACAATAGCAGAAGAAAATTTTTGGAAAGACAGCAATAAAGTAAAAAAAATTGTTAAAGAAAAAAAACATTTTGAGACAGTTATTGAACTATTTCACACTTCAGAAAAAGAACTAGAAAATCTTAAAGATATTTATAGTCTGGCAATAGAAGAGTCAGATAAAGAAATAATTACTGACTGTTTAGATAAAATTAAAGAGATAGATAAAAAAATAAAAAAAACTGAAATAAGCTGTTTTCTATCGGGTGAAAATGATTCATTGGATATTTATTTAGAAATACACGCTGGTGCAGGAGGAACAGAAAGTCAAGATTGGGCTGAAATGCTAAGAAGAATGTATCTAAAATGGTTTGATAAAAAATCATTTAAATGTGAAATTATTAGCGAACACAAAGGTGAGGAAGCTGGAATAAAATCGTCAACACTAAAAGTAACAGGCCAACATCTTTATGGATTAATGAAAAATGAATCAGGTGTACATAGATTAGTTAGAATATCACCTTTTGATAGCGGCTCAAGAAGACACACAAGCTTTGCTAGCGTTTGGGTTTATCCTTCAATAGATGATGAAATCGATATTAAAATTGATGAAAAGGATTTAAGAATTGATACCTATAGATCTAGCGGGGCAGGTGGGCAACATGTCAACGTTACTGATAGTGCGGTTAGAATTACTCACTTACCAACTAAGATTGTTGTGCAATGTCAAAATCAAAGATCACAGCACAAAAATAAAGAAACATGTTACAAAATGTTAAAAGCAAGATTATACGAATTTGAGACACAAAAAAGAGAAGAGCAAGAGCAAAAAAATGTAAGCATAAAAACAGATATAGGCTGGGGCCATCAAATACGTTCATATGTTTTGCAGCCATATCAACTTGTTAAAGATATGAGATCTAAAACCGAGAGCACAAATCCAGAAGATGTATTGAATGGAAATTTAGATCAATTTATTGAAGGAAATATTTTTCGATCATAATGAAAAAATTATTATATTCGTTTTTTTTAATCACATTATCACTAATTATATTTATTATTATTTATTCGTCCACTATTGGAGTGGAGACAACTAAATTTAACAATTTAATAATTAGTGAAATTAAAAAAAAAGACCCAAACATCCAACTTTCACTAAATAAAATAAAAATTAAATTAGACCTTAAAAAAATTAAAATATACCTCTCAACAACTGAACCACAAATTATTTATCAAAATATTAAAATACCAATAAAGGAAATAAATATATACACAAAAATAATCTCAATCTTTAAATCAGAAAAAGAAATAAACCAAGTAACTGTATATCTTGAAAATTTCAATGTTAAAGAAGTTCAAAAGTTAGCCGTTAGAATTAAGCCTTCAAATTTCAAAACTTATTTACTCAACAACCTAAGTAACGGAGTGGTCGAAAAAATTTTAATTGACGTAAAATTAGATAAAAATTTAAAAATTAATGATTACAAAGTAAATGGTTCTATAAAAAAAATTAATATCAAAGTGTTAAACAATTTATTAATTCAAGATGTAAGCCTTAATTTTATATCTGATAAAAACCTAACATTAATAAATTCGATAAATGCTAAATATCAAGAAGTTTCAATATCTAATGGCTCTATTAGTTTAAAGAGAGATAAACTAATGGATATTGAAGGTAAATTTAACACTCAATTCAATTTAGATGAAAATGCAATAAATAGACTGTTTTCAAGATTAGATATAAAAATTTTAAAAAAAAACAAAGTAAGTGCAAAAGGCTCATTACTACACAATTTTTTTTTTAAAATTGATGAGAATTTTAAGTTGATTGACTATGACTATAAATCTAAAGGAAACATTCTAGAGTCGCAAATAATTCTAAAGAATGTTTTTCAAAATAATTTTTTTGAAAAATCAATTAAAAAATTCTCAATATTTAAAACTAATTTAGAAATCAATATAAACAAAAAAAAGCAAAACCTTTTAATGTTTGACGGTTTATATAATTTAGGAAGAGCAGATAAAAAAAAATTTAAAATTTCCCACAACTTGAATGTTAAAAAACCTAAATATTTAATCGATTTTGATTTAAGTGAGAATATTTTTTTAGAATTAATAAATTTTAAAAGTAACCATAAAAATAAAAGTAATATTAAAAGTGAAATAAAGTTTATAAACAATAATGTTATTTTTAATTACATAAAACTTACCGAAGGTAAAAATCTAATCAATATAAATGACCTCAACTTAAACAATAAAAATGAATTAGTATCAATTTCTGCTGTTGAAGTTCGTACTTTTAATAACAATAAAGAAAATAATAATTTTAAAATTTCTTTTAAAGAAAAAATTTCTGTTTTTGGGGATAAATATGATGCCACTCATTTGTTTAAGCAGTTTTCAAGTAACAGTAAAGCTAACCCATTAAAAAACTATACAAAAGATATTGAAATTAAATTAAATCATTTAATTAGCAAATCACAAATTCCATTAAAAAATTTAAATTTAATAGGTCGAGTTAACAAAGGTAAATTTGATAAACTTTCTGCAAAAAGTGAATTCTCAAAAACTGAATATTTAGATGTTTCATTAAAAACAGATAAAAATAATAAAAAAATATTAGAAATTTACTCAGACTTGCCACAAGCTTTGTTAGTAAACTATAAATTTTTTGAAGGGATTAAAGGAGGAAAATTACTTTATAATTTAGTGTTTGACGACAAGGAGTCAGCATCTAAAATGACAATAGAAAATTTTAAAGTTGTTAAAGCGCCAGCGTTTACAAAACTATTAACCTTGGCAGATCTTAGTGGAATTGCAGATTTATTATCTGGCGATGGAATGAGCTTTGATATTCTAGAAATTAACATGAAAGCCGATAACAACATAAGAACAATTGAAGAGATTTTAGCATTGGGACCAAGTCTTTCGGTTCTTATGGATGGATACATTGAAAAAAAAAGTGGCTTAATCAGTTTAAGTGGAACATTAGTGCCTGCAAAAACTTTAAATAGTCTTATTTCAAAAATTCCTGTAGTAGGCGGTATTCTAGTTGGTGATAAGGTAGGTGAAGGTGTATTTGGAGTTAGTTTTAAAATGAAAGGTTTACCGGGGCAGATTAAGACTACTGTTAATCCAGTAAAAACTTTAACACCTAGATTTATTACTAGAGCTTTAGAAAAAATAAAGAAAAATAATTAGTTAAGTTTAATTTTATAGTGTTTTTTCTTACCGTGAGAAACTTTAATACAGCCATTATCTAAATCACCTAAATCAATGATTTTCTTATCATCGGTAACCACAGCATCATTTATTTTAATACCCCTTTCATTAACTGCTCGTCTAACCTCGCTTTTTGAATTTAGAATTTTAGTAGTATGAATAAAATCAATTATATTAATTCCATTTTTTAAGAGGGACTCCTTAATTAAAATAACTGGTAGATTTTGACCAATACCACTACCCGCAAAAGTTTCTTTTGCAGTTTTTTCAGATTCTTTTGATTTTTTTTCTCCATGTAAAATTCTTGTAGCCTCATTAGCCAATAAAATTTTTAAATTATTGATATCTTTTTCATTATCGATTAGTTTTTCTAGTATAACTTCATCTATTTCTGTAAAATATTTTAAAAATCTTTTAACATCTTCATCATTCGTATTTCGCCAAAATTGCCAATAGTCATAGGCCGAAAGTAATTTTTCATCCAACCATACTGCACCATCTTCAGTTTTTCCCATTTTAGCACCAGAAGAAAGTGTTATTAAAGGAGTTGTTAACCCATAAGAGTTTTTTTGATTAATTTTTCTAATTAATTCTACACCGTTAACAATATTACCCCACTGATCTGAACCACCAATTTGTAAAACACAGTCGTGTTTGTCGTTTAGTTTGTAAAAATCATATGCTTGTAAGATCATATAATTAAATTCCATGTAGCTAAGAGACTGCTCTCTTTCCAAACGAAGTTTTACACTATCAAAGCTTAACATCTTATTAATTGTAAAGTGTTTTCCAATATTTCTTAAAAATTCAATATATTTTAATTTATTTAACCATTCAGCATTATTTACAAAAATTGGTATAGTTTTTTTGTCTTTAAAATTTAATAATTTTTGAAATATTTTTTTTATTTGCTCAATATTATTATCGATAGTTTTTTCATCTAAAATTTTTCTTGTAGCATCTTTGCCAGAGGGGTCTCCTATAAGTGTTGTACCGCCACCAAGTAAAACAATTGGCTGATGACCATATTTTTGAAGTAATCTTAAACACATAATTTGCAGTAAACTACCAACGTGCAAACTAGGAGCCGTACAATCAAAACCAATATAGGCTTTAATTGATTTTTTGTTGAGTAAGTCTGTTAATTCATCTTTATTTGTACACTGATGAAAGAAACCTTTTGTGTTAATTTCATTTATAAAGTTATTTTTCATAGAGAATTTGATTAAATTACTTTTACACAATAATACATATAAATTAAATAACTATTAATGAACAATTTAATCACATCCATTGGCTTAATGAGCGGAACCTCATGCGACGGCATAGATGCATCAATAATAAAATCGGATGGTGAAAATGAAGTTCATTTTATAGGGAATCAATTCTTACCATACGATGAAAAGATTAAGCTTAAGATCAGAAATTTAAAAGAAAAAATAAATTTAATTACAGATTTAGAAAAGAACCAATTAGAAATAAATTCTGTAGAAAAAGAAATAACACTCCTTCACGCAAAAATTGTTAATTTGATTACTGAAAAACATAAAATAGATAAATCCAAAATTAGCTTAATAGGCTTTCATGGGCATACTATTTTTCATAGTTTCAAAGAGAAAAAAACAAAGCAAATTGGAGACGCAAAACTTTTATCACAATTAAATAGTTTTAACGTAGTTAATAATTTTAGAGAAAACGATATTAATAACGGAGGACAAGGCGCTCCGCTTGTACCAATTTTTCATAAATTACTTCAGGTAAAATTAAAATTAAAAATCCCTCTATTATTTGTAAACATCGGTGGAATATCTAACTTAACATATCTCGGAAAAAGTAAAGAAATAGTAAGTTTAGATACTGGCCCAGGTAATTTTTTGATAGATAAAATATTACAATTAAAATCTAAAAATAAAATTCATTTCGATAAAGATGGAACGATTGCTTATACTGGTCGTGTTGATAAAAATATTCTAGATAGCTATTTAAATGATCCATACTACGAGTCCTTACCTCCGAAATCTTTAGACGTAAATGATTTTAACCTTAGCCCAGTAAGAAGTCTAAGCTTAGAAGACTCAGTGGCAACATTATCTGAATTAACATCTGTAACAATAGTTAACGCCTTAAATTTTTTTAGCATCAAGCCAAAAGAAATTATTTTGTGCGGGGGAGGTAGAAAAAATAAATATATTTTTGAACGTATTGAAAAATTAAGTAATATTTTAACAAATAATATTGACAAATATAAAATAAATGGTGATTTTATTGAGTCACAAGCTTTTGCTTATCTTGCAATTAGATCTTATTTAAAAAAACCTATTTCATTCCCGTGGACGACAGGAACAGTAAAACCTATTACAGGTGGTGATATTATTAAACTCAAATAAGAGCCGTTTTTTCTTCAATGTACTTTTTAATTTCTTCTGCTAACTCATTTTCTTTATTCTTAAAAAAGTGATTTGTATTTTTAATTTTTGTAAAAATCACCTCAATGCCTTTTTGATTTTTTATTCTTTGATCTAGTTCGTCAATACTTTCTTTGGTTACCAATTCATCGCCATCACCATATATAACTTGTCCCGATGTTGGGCATGGCGCTAGAAATGAAAAATCGTATACATTTGGCTGGGGAGATATAGCAATAAAGTTATTGACCTCAGGTCTTCGCATGATTAATTGCATGCAGATTAAAGCACCAAATGAAAACCCTGAAACCCAACATTGACTATAATCTATATTTTCTCTTTCAATCCAATCCAAAGCTGCTGCTGCATCTGATAATTCTCCTTGCCCATTATCAAAAACACCATCACTTTTTCCGACCCCTCTAAAATTAATTCTAATTACAGAAAAACCATTTTCTAAAAAAATATTAGAGGTTGTTTGAACAATTTTATTGTTCATTGACCCACCATACTGAGGATGTGGCTGAAGAACTATTGCAACCGGTGCACCAAATTTTGGATTTTTATAATATTTTCCCTCAAGTCTTCCGGCAGGTCCAGGTATAAATACTTCGGTACTTTTTGGTTTCATTTGTAGGTAATGATAATTAGTTTCAAAAAAGAATAGATGTATAGCATGTTTTAATCGCGACAATTTAATTTTTTATATACTTGACTATTTTAGTCGGAATAGGCTAATTAGCTATAAAACACACAAATAATATGAAATTAACAACAAAAGGTAGATACGCAGTTATGGCTATGGCCGATTTAGCGACTAATGAGAATTTAAAACCCATTAGCTTAAGTGCAATATCTGTTAGACAAAATATCTCACTTTCTTATTTAGAGCAGTTATTTATAAAGTTAAAAAATAATCATTTAGTCAAAAGTGTAAGAGGTCCTCATGGAGGCTATATACTAGAGAAAAAAGCGAAAGATATAAAACTTTCTAGTATTATTTTTGCAGTTAACGAAGAAGTTAAAACACTTAACTGTAAAAAAAATTCAAAAAAAGGATGTGGTGGTAGAACAGTTAAATGTATTACACACAATCTTTGGGATGATTTAGAAAAACATATCAATAGTTTTTTTGAAAATAAAAGTCTTAACGAGTTAATTTCAAAGCAAGAAAATATTTTTTAAAAACAAAATGAAAAATCAAGATCTTAATATTGACGAGAAATACAAGTACGGTTTTACTACTGATATTGAAAGCATTAGAGCACCTAAGGGGCTGCACGAAGATTCAATTAAATTTATTTCCAACATTAAAAAAGAACCTAAGTGGATGTTGGACTGGAGACTTAAAGCATATAATAGGCTGCAAAGCTTAAAAGAACCCAATTGGCAAAAACCAAAATATCCTAAAATTAATTATCAGGATTTATATTATTACTCTGCACCAAAAAGTTCTTCGGAAAAGCCTAAAAGCTTAGATGAAATTGATCCAAAAATATTAGAAACATATCAAAAACTTGGGATCCCTTTAGTTGAGCAGCAAAGATTAAATGGGATAGCAGTTGATGCAGTGTTCGATTCAGTTTCTGTAGCCACAACATTTAAAGATGAATTAACAAAAAAAGGAATAATATTTTGTTCTATTTCTGAAGCTATTCAAAAACATCCAGATTTAGTAAAAAAATATTTAGGTTCAGTTATTCCTTTAAACGATCATTATTTTGCAACTTTAAACTCTGCAGTTTTTACAGACGGATCTTTTGTTTACATTCCACCAAATACAAGATGTCCAATGGAGCTTTCCACTTATTTTAGAATTAATGCTGCTGAGACAGGACAGTTTGAAAGAACTTTAATTATTGCAGATAAAGGAAGTTACGTAAGTTACTTAGAAGGATGTACCGCTCCTATGAGAGATGAAAACCAACTACATGCCGCAAATGTTGAATTGATTGCTTTAGATGATGCAGAAATTAAATATTCTACAGTTCAAAATTGGTATCCAGGAGACAAGAATGGTGTAGGAGGAATATATAACTTTGTAACTAAAAGAGGAGCATGCAAAGGAAAAAATTCTAAAATTTCCTGGACACAAGTTGAAACGGGCTCTGCAATAACGTGGAAATATCCAAGCTGTATTTTGCAAGGCGATAATTCTGTAGGTGAATTCTATTCTATAGCTATAACTAACAATCATCAAAAAGCAGACACAGGTACTAAGATGATACATTTAGGAAAGAACACTAAGAGTAAAATAATTTCCAAGGGCATATCAGCTGGTTATGCAGACAACACATATAGAGGATTAGTAGATATTAATAAAAAGGCAACAAACTCAAGAAATTATACTCAATGCGACTCTCTATTAATGGGAAATAAATGTGGGGCACACACGGTTCCATATATAAAGAACAAGAACTCAACATCAACTATAGAACATGAAGCAACTACTACTAAAATTAATGAAGAACAGCTTTATTATTGCAATCAAAGAGGTCTCAACCAAGAAGAGGCAGTTAGTTTAATTGTAAATGGATTCTGCAAAGAAGTATTACAGCAACTGCCAATGGAATTTGCAGTAGAAGCGCAAAAATTAGTAGCCATAAGCTTAGAAGGTAGTGTTGGTTAATGTTAAAAATTAAAAACCTAAAAGTCAGTATCGATGAAAAGTTAATTTTAAAAGGCTTAGATTTAGACATTAAACCTGGGGAAGTTCACGCAATTATGGGGCCTAATGGCTCAGGGAAAAGCACACTAGCAAACGTCTTATCAGGTAAAAATGGATACGAGATTGATGGTGAAATTAATTTCATGGATACGAACTTAAGCGATCTTAAAATAGAAGAGAGAGCACAGAAAGGAATTTTTTTAGCATTTCAGTACCCTTTAGAAATTCCAGGCGTAAACACTAATATTTTTTTGAAAGCATCTTTAAATTCAATAAGGAAAGCAAGAGGTCAAAAGGAATTAGATACTTTAACTTTTTTAAAATTAATTAAAGAAAAAGCTAGTGAACTTGGTATTGATGAAAAATTTTTATCACGCCAATTAAATGTTGGATTTTCAGGTGGTGAAAAGAAAAAAAATGAAATTCTACAAATGAAATTATTAGAACCAAAATTATCAATTTTAGACGAAACAGATTCAGGGTTAGATATAGACGCATTAAGAATTGTTGCTGACGGCGTCAACTCATATAAAAACAAAGAAAATGCCTTTTTAATAATTACCCACTACCAAAGACTACTTGACTACATCAAACCTGATTACATTCACGTCTTATCTGCTGGTAAAATTATCAAAACAGGAAATGCTGAATTAGGTGCGCAATTAGAAAAAACAGGTTACGTAAATTTAAGCTAGATGAAGCAAAATTACGATTTTAATATTGAAAAAATTAAAAATCTTTCTCCAGAAGAAAAGATTTTACGCCAAAAGAATCTTGATCTATTTTATAAATCTGGTTTTCCCAGCAGACAAGCGGAAGATTGGAAATTTACAGATTTAAACTTAATTTTAAATAAAAATTTTAACAGTATTAGTAATGAAATTAATTTTGAGCCTAGTAAAGAGTTAGAAATTATTAAAAACATTGAACATAACTACATATTTTTAATCAATGGAAAAATAATATCAAAAAATTTTGAACATGAAGAAAAAAATAAAATTTTAATTAAAGATTTCGATCAGAATATAAAAACTAATCTTGACTTAGGCAACACACTAACATTACTTAACGACGCATTATCATCAGAAGGATTTTCATTAGAAATTACAAAAAACTACAAACTAAAAAAACCTTTGGTTATTTA
>Ga0307986_10003743_pt1 | contig 10491 bp, 8 predicted proteins | sample EllFjometageno82_FD_203170 | JGI IMG/M metagenome (GOLD analysis project Ga0307986, IMG submission 203170) | Marine microbial communities from Ellis Fjord, Antarctic Ocean - #82 | ecosystem: Environmental > Aquatic > Marine > Unclassified | place: Southern Ocean | collected 2014-10-09
TGAAGACCTTGTTCTATTGATAAAGGATCAATGCCTCTCTCAAATCTGAATTTTGCATCAGTATCTATATTTAAAATTTTAGAAGTATTTCTAATTGATCTTGGGTTAAAATAAGCAGCTTCAATTAATACATTTTTAGTCTCTAGTCCAGTTCCCGATCTTGTTCCTCCAATTATTCCTCCTAAACCCAATACTCCTGAATTATCTGAAATTACACACATTTCACTTTCAAGTGTATAATCTTCATTGTCCAGCGCTTTGAACGTTTCTCCCTTTTTTGAATTTCTAACTATAATACCTTTGTCAATTTTATCGGCATCATAAGCATGTAATGGTCTATTTAAATCAAACATTACATAATTGGTAATATCAACTATTGCCGAAATAGGTTTTTGTCCTAATGAAAGAATTTTTTCTTTTAACCACTTGGGACTTTCGGTATTTTTTACGCCAGTAATTAAACAGCTTCCAAATATATTACATCCTTGTATTTTTTCTTTTATAATTTTGACATTAATTTTTTGTTTGTTTTTTTGATTTAATTTTTTTATTTTTATCTTTTTTAAATTACCAGATCCTGCTGCAGCTAAATCTCTCGCAATACCTCTAATACCTAAACAATCTGCTCTATTTGGTGTAATTGAAATATCAATTATCTTTAAAGTACTTTGTGGAAAATATTTTTTACCTATCTTGGTGCTATATTTTTTATTTGAAAGTTCAGTAATTCCATCACTTTCATCTGATAAATTTAACTCTGACTCTGAACAAAGCATTCCGTGTGAGGTTACACCTCTAATTTTGCTGATAACTAGCTTTATTTGATTTTTTGGGATAACTGAGCCTGGTGCAGCATAAATTGTTAATAATCCCTCTTTTGCATTTGATGCACCACAGACAACTTTAATTGGCTCTTTTGTTCCAATGTCAACATCACACACTTTTAATCTATCGGCATCAGGATGTTTTTCTGTCTTTAATATTTTTGCTATTAAAAAACTATCTAGATCACTAGATTGATTTTCTACACTTTCAACTTCAAGACCTATGTCAGTTAATTTTTCTATAATTTGATTTTCGTTAAGCTTGGTCTCAAGATGATCTTTAAGCCAACTAGTAGTTATTTTCATCTACTAAGACCCCTATAATTTGACGGAACATCCAAAGGGTCAAATCCAAAATGATTTAACCACCTATAATCACAATCAAAAAATGCTCTTAAGTCATTTATACCATATTTGAGCATTGCCAATCTGTCTATTCCAATACCAAAAGCATAACCTTGATAATTCTTAGTATCAATTTTTACATTTTTTAAAACGTTTGGGTGCACCATTCCACATCCTAAAATTTCTAACCATTTGTCACCTTCTCCAATTATAATTTTTCCATTTTTTATTTCATAACCAATATCAACTTCTGCTGAAGGTTCAGTAAATGGAAAATGACTCGGCCTAAATCTCATTTTAATTTTATCAACCTCAAAAAATTCTTTAATAAAATAATTCAAGCATCCTTTTAAGTGGCCCATATTTATATTCTTGTTTATATGTAATCCTTCAACCTGGTGGAACATTGGAGTATGTGTTTGGTCACTATCAGACCTATAAGTTCTACCTGGTGCAATAATTTTAAAAGGGGGCTTTTCTTTAAGCATTGTTCTAATCTGCACTGGAGAAGTGTGTGTTCTTAACAATAACTCTTTTTTATCATCTAAGTAAAAAGTATCATGCATGTCTCGAGCAGGGTGATTATCTGGTGTGTTTAAAGCTGTAAAATTATTATATTCGTTTTCTACATCTGGACCCTCTTCAACACTAAATCCAATTTCAGAAAATATAGATGATATCTCATCAATTACTTGTGAGACTGGATGAATTTTTCCATGAACAAAAGGTCTACCAGGTAAGGTGATATCTATTTTTTCTTTTTCTAATTTTAGATTTATTTCTTTTTTTTCAATTTCATTAATCTTTAATATAATTAAATTTTGAAGCTCGTTCTTTATATTATTTAAGTCAGAAGCAAAATTCTTTCTTTCTGTCTCTACAACATTACTAAGTTGCTTAAACTGTGATGAGACAGCACCATTTTTTCCAAACAGCTCTGTTTTAATTTCATTTATTTGTTTTAAATTTAAATTCTCTTTTAATTTTAAAAGAAATTTATCTTTTATTTTTTTAATATCAGACATATCTGGAGATTATTTCTTCACCAAAGAAAAACAATAGCGAAGATTAATTTAGTGCTGATTGAGCTTTTTGTACGATTGTTTTGAAAGCTTCTGGGCTATCATATGCTATTTCAGCTAGTATTTTTCTATCTAACTTAATTCCACATTTGTTTAGACCATTAATAAATTTTGAATAAGTCATCCCTTCAGATCTAACACCAGCATTAATTCTTTGAATCCATAAAGACTTAAATTCTCTTTTTTTGGTTCTACGATCTCTATAAGCATATTGCATAGCTTTTTCCATTGCCTGCTTTGCAACTCTTATAGTATTTTTTCTTCTACCCCACTGACCTTTAACAGCTTTTAAAACTTTCTTATGTTTTGCGTGGCTTGTTACACCTCTTTTTACTCTTGCCATTTTATCCTCTTAAACTGTAAGGCATGTATGATTTAACTATTTTGCTATCTTGTTTTGACATAGCCGTTGTGCCTCTTAATTTTCTAATTTGTGAATTTGTTCTTTTAATCATTCCATGTCTTTTTCCAGCCTGAGCCATCATCACTTTTCCAGTAGCTGAGATTTTAAATCTTTTTTTTGCTGAACTTTTTGTTTTTAATTTTGGCATAATTCTGCGGTCTTATACAAATATTGCTGCAGATTTACAACCTCTATTAAGCCTTATAGGGGCTGAATAACCATAATCATTTGTTTTCCATCAAACTTGGGGTGCAATTCAACTTTACCAATATCTTGCATATCAATTTTTATTTTATCCATTAATTCTCTACCTAAATGAGAATGTTGTAACTCTCTTCCTTTAAATCTGATTGTAAATTTTACTTTATCACCTTTTGCTATAAATTTTTTAGCATTTTTTACCTTAAATTCATAATCATGTGTCTCTGTAACCGGTCTCATTTTAATTTCTTTTAATAAAACTATCTTTTGTTTTTTTTTAGAAACATTAGCTTTTTTTTGTGCATCATATTTAAACTTTCCCATATCAATAATCTTACATACTGGTGGTTTTGCATTTGGAGAAATTTCTATTAAATCTAATCCTTGTTCTTTAGCAATTGATATGGCTTCATTAGTATTTAAAATTCCTAAATTTTCTCCAGCACTTCCAATAACTTGAACCTCTGGTGAGGTGATTCTATTATTAGATTTTGGACCCTTATCTTTTGTTCTTCTTTGAAAATAATTTTGTTTAAAATCAGCCACTTAGTTTGCAGATACTTTGTTCAAAGCTGAAAATGTTTTTAAAAATAAATCTAATTCCATATTTTCTTGTTCATTAGAGTCTAATCTTCTAATCGTTACTGAGTTACTGTCAACTTCTTTTTTACCACAAATTAACAAAAGAGGTATTTTTGATAAAGAATGTTCACGAATTTTATAATTTAAATTATGATTTTTTAAATCTACTTCAGAGTTAATACCAGCATCATTAATTTTTTTATTTACTTCTTTTGCATACTCATCAAAATCTTCAGAAATAGGAATGACTATAGTCTGTAAGGGTGCAATCCAAAAAGGAAATTTTCCTGCGTAATGCTCTATAAGTATTCCAATAAATCTTTCTAGAGAACCAAAGAGAGCTCTATGAAGCATAACAGGAACTTTTTTTGTTCCATCTTTATCAACGAATAATGCATCTAATCTTCCAGGTAAATTAAGGTCTACTTGTAATGTTCCACACTGCCAATCCCTGCCTATTGCATCTCTTAAAACAAATTCAATTTTTGGACCATAAAATGCTCCCTCACCTTTGTTAATAGTGTATTCAAGTTTAGATGCTTTGACTGCGTCCAATAAAGCTTTTTCTGCTTTGTCCCAAACTTTATCATCTCCTACTCTTAAATCTGGTCTATCTGAATATTTTAAAATTACATTTTTAAATCCAAGATCTTTATAAATATCTAAAATTAAATTTGTAACGATCAAACATTCTTTAGTTATTTGATCTTCAGTGCAAAAAATATGGGCGTCATCTTGAGTAAAGGCTCTAACCCTTAACAAACCATGTAAAGCTCCAGAGGGTTCGTATCTATGTACTTTGCCAAATTCTGAAATTCTTAAAGGAAGGTCTCTGTAACTTTTTAATCCCTGATTAAAAATCTGAACATGGCCTGGACAATTCATGGGCTTGATAGCAAATATTTTTTCATCAGGTGTTTGGGAAGTATACATATGTTCACCATATTTTTCCCAGTGCCCTGATTTTTCCCAAAGTGCTCGGTCTAAAATTTCAGGAGTATTAACTTCTTTATATTCAGCTTTGTTTTGTTTATCTCTCATATAGCCAACTAATTTTTGAAATAATTTCCATCCTTTTTCATGCCAAAATACTGAGCCAGGACTTTCTTCTCTAAAATGAAATAAATCCATCTCTCTACCTAATTTTCTGTGATCTCTTTTTTCTGCCTCTTCTATTCTTTTTAAATATTCATCTAAATCTTTTTGGGAAGCCCAACTAGTTCCATAAATTCTTTGCAGCATTTCATTTTTGGAATCTCCTCTCCAATATGCTCCCGAAACTTTGGTTAATTTAAAAAATTTACCAATCTTTCCTGTTGAAGATAAGTGTGGTCCTCTACATAAGTCATACCATTCACCATGAAAATATATAGAAACATCCTCTCCTTTAGGAATGCTCTCAATTATTTCAGCCTTATAATTTTCACCTTTTTTTTTAAAGTGAATAATTGCTTTATTTCTATCCCAGATCTCTCTTGTTGTCGGGATATTTTGATCAACAATTTCTTTCATTTTTTTTTCAATTTTATTAAGGTCATCTTCTGTAAATGGTTTTTTTCTTGCAAAATCATAAAAAAAACCATTTTCAATAACTGGACCGATTGTTACTTGCGTTCCAGGAAAAAGTTCCTGCACTGCCATTGCCATAATATGTGCTGTATCATGCCTGATTGTATCTAGACCTTCTCTATCTTTTGGGGTAAATATTTTAACAGAGCAATCTTTATCTATTATATAACTTAAATCTTTAAGCTCATTGTCAACACTAATTATTGAAGCTTGCTTAGACAAAGATTTACTTATTTTTTCAGCGACTTCAAATCCTGTAACCTTATTGAGAAACTCAATATTATTTCCATCTGGTAATTTAATTATTGGCATTTAATTTAATAGTTTTTGATACTGTGCATATGTAGAAAAACACATTTTTTCAACATTAAATTTCTTTATTGTATTTTTTCTACCTTCATTACCTATAGATTTCAATGTTGACTCATCTAATTGTAAAATATCTATAATTTTTTCGCTTAAAGATTCTGAATTTCCTGAATCAAATAGGAAGCCTGTAATATTATTTATTATAGTTTCTTTGGAGCCACCAATATTACTAGCTATTATTGGTTTTTCCATAGATTGTGCTTCCACAGCAACTCTACCAAAAGCTTCTGGTTTTGTAGAAGCTGAAACAACTAGGTCGGAAATTTTATAAGCTAATGGCATATCCTTGCAATGCTTTATAAACTTTAATTGATTAGTTAATCTATGTTGTTCTACCAATCTTTTAATTTTTTTCGAATACACATCTCTTCCCTGATCACTACCTAGTATGATTGCATAAAAAGATTCGTATCCTAACTTTTTATTAACAAGGTTTAATGCCTCAATAAATACTTCGTGTCCTTTCCAGGGCGTCAATCTACCAGGCATTAAAATTATTTTTTTATCTTTTTTTAATTCCCATTCAGAAATTAATTTATTCTCATCAGGCTCCATTATTGTTGTCGGATCAAAATAATCAACATTAATTCCTCGAAAGATAACTAAAAACTTTTTTTTTAGATCAAGGTATTTAAAATAATTTTTATTTACATGAGAAAAAATAAAGTTTGAACCCGCAATTATTAGATCAGATCTAATCATTACTGAATTATAAAATTTTTTGATAAAATTATTAAAACTATAAGTTCCATGAAATGTAGTAACAAATTTCCTTCTAGTAATTTTTGTTGCTAATAAACAAGACCACGCCGGTGCACGACTTCTTGCATGAACAATGGAAATGTTACAAAATAAAATAATAAAGACTAGAACAATAGAATTAAGAAAAATTAAAATGGGGTTTTTACTGTGGACTGGAAGTCTTATTAATTTTACTTTTTTTTTATCAATATATTTAGTTAATTCTCCACCACTTGTAACTATGTAAGACAAGCAATTATTTTCAGACAAATAATGTGCAAGGTCATAACAGCCAGTTTCTGCTCCTCCATAACCTAGTCTTGGTATAACTTGTAAAACTTTTAAATTAAAAGACATCTAATAAGATTATATATATTAAGAAATAAGTCTTATAAACTTTTATGAATAATTTTAAGTACCTAAAAATATCAAATATCAAAAAAATTAGATATTTAAGCAACTATTATAAGAAAAACCTTTATATAGTTTTTTTACATGGATTTATGTCTGATATTGAAGGTAAAAAACCCAAAGCTTTTTTTAAATATGCAAAAGAAAATAAGCTGGGATTTCTTGCTTTAGAATACTCGGGTCATGGAAAATCTTCAGGAAAATTTACTGATGGCAATATTAGCAAATGGTCCAATGAAATAAAAATTACAATTAAAAGGATAGTTAAAAAAAATAATTTTATATTAATTGGATCGAGTATGGGTGCATGGTTATCATTAAATCAATTTAAGTTTTTTAAAAAACAAATTAAGGGTTTTCTAGGAATTGGTTCAGCTCCAGAATTTTTAGAAAATTTAATGTGGAAAAAATTTACAAATAAAATAAAAAAAGAAATAATTAAAAATGGTATATATAATTTGAAACATGGTGACTATGAATATCCAATTACATATCAGTTAATCAAAGATGGGAAAAAAAATAAAGTTTTAAATAAAAGAATAAACTCAAAAATTAATATTACGATGATACATGGAAGCAAAGATGAAGTTGTGCCAATAAATTATTCCAGAAAAACTTTGACAATCTTTACAAAAGCAAAAAAAAAATTAATAATCTTTAAAAATGGCAATCACAGCTTATCAAATAAAACTCAACTTAAAAAAATTAATGTCGAACTAAGTAAGATTATCTCTAATATTGTTTAAACCCTCTACATAAGTTGGAAATTTCAAATCATACTTAAAGGAGCTTTTCATTTTTTTATTACTAACTTTTTTTGAATTTTTATAAAAATTTTTTAACATTTCACTTTCTATATCTTCAACCTCAATTATTTTTGGTTTATCCATATTAAGTAATTTTGCTGCATACAGTGTCAACTCTTCTGAAGTGGATGGTTTATCATCAGATATATTATATATTTCTCCTGATTTAAAATTAGATAAAGATTTAAATAATGTGTTTCCAATATCTTCCACATGAATTCTTGAAAAAAAAATTTTTGGTTTATTTATTAAATTAACTTTTCCAGATTTTAATCTAACAAGTATATTGCTTTCATTAGAGTAAATTCCTGACAATCTAAATATTTGAACTGGCATATTTTTATATATCTTTAGAGAAAGCCAAGATTTTTCTGCCTCTAATCTTGCTACTCCATTTAATGACGTTGGTTTTGTTATGCTTTCTTCACTTACCCATTCACCCTTATGGTCTCCGTAAACGCTAGTAGCAGATAAATAAGTTATCCATTTTGGTTTACATTCTTCTATGATTTTTGAAAAATTTTTTAATACCAGATCAACTCCCTTTATTGGTGGAATAGAGATTAAAATATGATCTGCTTCTTTAAGTTTTTTAATAAGATTATCATCATAAGATTCATGATTTAAAAAATAGCTTTTATAATCAACACTATTAATGCTTTTTTGACAAGTTTCACTCGTAGAAGTTGTTGATAAATTAATTTTAAAATTTTCTGATTTGATTTTACCAATAAAATTTTTTGCTACTTGACCAAAACCAAAACAGAAAACATTTATATTAATCACTTTAACTAACTTCTTTTATAGTTGATTTTAGACTAATAAGATTTTTTAGTTTATTAATCATTTCTTTTGGGCAAACTTGAACAAAATTTAAAATTTCCTCATCAAAATTTTCAATTATTTTTTTTGATAAACTTGAATTGGTTTCCTTAGAATGTTCCTGGACTAGTTCTTTTAAAAAATTAATCCAATATTCTGTTTCTACTGATTGCCATACAATACTCTCTGGATTTGCTCTCTTTTCAAACTCATTATTCGGATTGTATATAAAAGCCATTCCTCCAGTCATTCCAGCTCCAAAATTATCACCTACTTCACCAAGAACAACTACTGTACCTCCAGTCATATATTCACATGCATTTGAATCACAACCTTCTATCACTGCACTAGCCCCTGAATTTCTAACTGCAAATCTTTCACCTGCTTGACCTGCTGCAAAAAGTTTTCCAGATGTTGCTCCATAAAGGACTGTATTTCCAATTATTGTATTTTCATGAGAAACTAAATTACTTTCTTCAGAAAGTTTAACTATTATGGTAGCTCCTGATAAACCTTTTCCAACATAATCGTTTGCATCTCCTTTTAAAATAAGCTTTAAACCTTTTACTCCAAATGCTCCGAAGGATTGACCTGCTGAACCTTTAAATTTTAATGTTAAAAAATCATTATCTAATTTATTGTTTCCATACATTTTATAAAGATGATGAGATATTCTTGTACCAACCGTTCTATGAGTATTTTTAATAATAAATTCTTTTTCAATTATTTTTACTTTTCCAATTTGATCTTTTATCTTAGGTATAATTTCTTGATCTAAAGTATCAGGTACACTATTAATTTCTTGAGTTTCACAATAATTTAAATTTTCACCAGCATCTGCCTGAACAAAAAGTGGGTTTAAATCTAAATCATCTAAATTTGGAGATGCTTTACTAACTTGTCTTAATAAGTCTGTTCTACCAATTATTTCATTTAATGATTTAAAACCAAGTTCGGCTAAAATTTCTCTTACCTCTTCAGCTATAAATGTAAATAGGTTCACTACCTTTTCTGGTGTGCCAGCGAATTTTTTCCTTAATTTATCATCCTGAGTGCATACTCCTACTGGACATGTGTTTGAATGGCATTGTCTAACCATTATACACCCCATAGCAACAAGTGCAGTGGTTGCCACTCCATATTCTTCTGCCCCCATCATTGCTGCAATTATAACATCTCTTCCTGTTTTAATTCCACCATCTGTTCTGAGGGTAACTTTGTGTCTTAAATTATTTAAAGTTAAAACCTGATTAGCTTCTGTTAAACCCATCTCCCAGGGTATTCCCACATATTTAACACTAGTCTGCGGTGTTGCTCCAGTTCCACCATTATGACCAGATATTAAAATTATATCCGCTTTAGCTTTTGCTACACCTGCTGCAATTGTTCCAATTCCAGACGATGCCACTAACTTTACTCCGACTCTAGCTCTTGGATTAACTTGTTTTAAATCATAAATTAATTGAGCTAAATCTTCGATAGAATAAATATCATGATGAGGTGGTGGAGATATTAAAGTTACTCCAGGTGTAGAATGCCTTAATTTTGCAATTTCCTCAGTAACTTTAAATCCTGGCAACTGTCCGCCTTCACCAGGTTTTGCTCCTTGTGCAATTTTAATTTCTATTTCATTACAGTTATTTAAGTAATTAATTGTAACACCAAATCTTGCTGATGCTATTTGTTTAACTCTAGAGTTGGCACTATCACCATTTTCCATTTTAAAGAATCTTTTTTCATCTTCTCCTCCTTCTCCACTACAAGAGGCACCTTTAATTCTATTCATTCCTATTGCTAAAGTTTCATGTGCTTCTTTTGATAATGCTCCATGAGACATGCTTCCACTGCCAAATCTTTTTAAGATATTTGCTACAGGCTCTACTTTAGAAATTTCTATAGATGGATTTAAATTTCTATTTCTGAAACCAATTAAATCTCTAAGATGTATAGGTGGCAAATTATAAATGCCTTCTGCATATTTTTTATAAACTTTAAATGAATTTGATCCTACGGCACTTTGTAATAAATGAATAAGTTTTCCTTGATATTGATGAGTTTCACCATTTTTTCTGTATCTATAAATTCCTCCTATAGGTAATATCGTGTCAGTCCCTTCAAAAGCTTCTTTATGAATGGTTCTTAATTTTTTTTCTATTCCATTCAAACCAATGCCTGAAATTTTTGATAAAACACCAGGAAAATATTCTGATGCTACCGTTCTACTTAAGCCAACAGTTTCAAAATTACATCCACCTCTGTAAGAACTTATGACTGAAATTCCCATCTTAGACATTATCTTTAAAAGTCCATAATTTACTGATTGGATAAATCGTTCA
>Ga0307986_10003744_pt1 | contig 10489 bp, 13 predicted proteins | sample EllFjometageno82_FD_203170 | JGI IMG/M metagenome (GOLD analysis project Ga0307986, IMG submission 203170) | Marine microbial communities from Ellis Fjord, Antarctic Ocean - #82 | ecosystem: Environmental > Aquatic > Marine > Unclassified | place: Southern Ocean | collected 2014-10-09
TAACAATCAGTATAAAATTTGCAAACTTAGAGAGGTATTGCAAAGAATGTTTTATTTTAGGGTCACTGAATAATAATCTAGAATTTAATATTTTAGTAGAAATAACCCTCACACGAACTGCTTTATTAGAAGAAAAGCTGCCTTTTTTAATTACAAAATTATTTGATCGATCGAGTTTGTTAGCATATGTTATAAGTTCGCATTTGTTCTTTTTTAAGATTATCTTTTTAATTGAAATTCTAGATATGTGTTTTTCAATTCTTAGCCTATAGGCGATTAAATCTTCGATCGAGGCTATTTTGATATTATGTTTTGCTGAAAATTTTTGTAAATCTTTAAGTCTTGCCATTCTGCCATCTTCGTTCATCACTTCACAGATTACAGCACTGGGATTTAATTTTGATAACTTGGATACGTCAACAGAAGCTTCTGTATGCCCCGCTCTTTCTAGTACTCCGCCAGTTCTTGCTACCAAAGGAAAAACATGACCAGGCGAAACAATATCTTTTTTTTTAGCGTTTAAATTAATTGCTACTTTAATAGTTTTAGCTCTATCGTAAGCAGATATTCCTGTAGATATACCTTCTCTAGCTTCTATAGATACGGTAAAAGCTGTTTGCATACGTGATTTATTCGTTCTAGACATTAACGGTAACTTTAATTTATCTATTTGTTCTTTTGACATTGCCAAACAAATTAAACCTCTCCCATGTTTAGCCATAAAGTTAATATTTTTAGAATCACACTTTGAGCCCGGGATTATAAGGTCACCTTCATTTTCTCGATCTTTATCGTCCACAAGAATAAACATTTTGCCTTTTTTTGCGTCTTGTAGAATTTCAGGTATTGTGGAAAATAGATTTTTATTCATTTATTTAGATATCTTTAATATATATTTACTAAATATGTCTAATTCTACATTTACAATACTTCCAGTTTTTAGTTTTCGTAAATTAGTAAGTTTTAGAGTGTGCGGTATAACATTAATTTCAAAAAATTTTTTGTGAACCTTGGAAATAGTCAGGGATACACCATTAATAGTTATAGAAGCTTTTTCAATTAAAGATTTATACAATTTTTTGTTTTTTAACCTTAGTTTTATTAACCAAGTTTTATCAATAAGTTTTACGTTAATAATATTAGCAGTTGTATCAACATGACCCTGTACATAATGACCAGATATTTTTTGACCATGGATTAATGATTTTTCAATATTAATAATTGTTCCTTTTTTTACATGTTTAAAATTGGACCTAATAATCGTTTCTTTAGATAGATAAAATAAAAATGAATTTTTTTTAATTCTCACCAAGGTTAAACAAACGCCATCACAACTTACTGACTCACCAATATCATTTTTATTAAATCTGATATTTGAACTAACCTCTATTACAAGACTGCCAGAAACATATCTTGGGCTTTTTTTAATATTTTTAATTAAACCTTGGTTATATATAATTCCATTAAACATTATTTAACTTTTATTTTATAAAGACTATCACTATTTAAATTAACTTTAACTTTTTTTTGAAACTTAAGTTTTTTTATAAAACTGTTTGATGCGTTATTTTTACCCTCTTTTTTTAAGTTATATAATGTTTGAAAAACATATAAATTATAAATGAACTTATTTAATAATAATTTGTTCAAAAAAGTCAAGCCACTTTCAATTAAAACTCTATTATAACCATATTTTTTTATCAAAGAAAATAAATAATTAAAATCACTTTTACTTGTTAAAGACTTAACTTCGATAAATTTAATATTTTTATTTTTAAAGTTAAATTTCTTTTTGATATTCTTTTTTAATATAACTATAAAAATTTTACGTTGTATATTATTTTTAAATATATCAAGATTTTTTTTAATACTGAAATGTCGATCAATAACTATCAGATCTGGTTTTCTGTTATCAAACCCATTTAAACGACAATTAAGAATTGAATTGTCATTATTTATTGACTTTGATGTTGAGACAATGGCATCGTACTCAGATCTAATTAAGTGAGCGCGTTTTCTAGATGATTGGTTTGTTATCCATTTAGACTTTTTACTAATTGTAAAGTAATCTTTTGACAATGCTAATTTAGCATCAACAAACAATTCTTTTTTTTTATGGGTAGAAAAATAACTTTGATAAAAATCTTTATATTCATGGATCTTTTTCTTGGTAATTTTAATTTTTTTTTTAAAAAATTTTTGTTTAAACTTATTTGAAGTTCTGGGATCTAAATCATTAAATGAAAAAAAAACATGTTTTATTCCTTTTTTTTTGATTATATTAGAACATGGTGGTGTCAAACCATAATGAGTACACGGCTCCATTGTTACGTATAAATAAGAGTTTTTAAAATTTTTGTCAAAATTTAATGCATTAAACTCGGCATGAGGTCTTCCATTTGAAGAAGTGTAACCAGAAGAAATAACTGAATTATCTTTTACAACTACACAACCCACAGAAGGATTAGTTCTAGTTTTGCCTAGATTAATTTTTGCAATATTAAATGCTAACTTTAAAAAATTACTATGATTTGTTTTCATCTAAATTGCCTACAAATTGTTCAAAATCTTTTGCTTCTTTGAAGTTCTTATATACTGAAGCAAAACGAACGTAGGCAACTTTATCAAGGTATGACAGACCTTCCATGATAAACTTTCCGATTGTAGGTGTCGGGACTTCACTTTCTCCAAGTCCCTCTACTTTCATAACTATTTTAGAAATAAACTTTTCAATAGTCTCTGAGTTTATCGGTCTCTTTCTTGTTGCTATTCTAACTGATTTTGAAATTTTATCTCTATCAAAGGGCTCTCTTTTTCCATTTCCTTTTATAACAGTTAGTTCTTGAAATTGAATTCTTTCAAAGGTCGTGAATCTCATGCCGCCATGACAAGTGCACAGTCTTCTTCTTCTTACAGCTGTACCCTCTTCACATGGTCTTGAGTCTACGACTGAAGTATCTTTCTCTCTACAAAATGGACAAAGCATAGTTATTTAATTGTGTTTAATTACTATATATAGGATAAAGTGAACAAAGATCAATCACCTCTTTTTGCACTTCCTGTTCTATTTTTGAGTTGTTTTCAGAGTTTTGACTTAAACCTTTAACTACTTTAGAAATTAAATCAGCAATTAAACTAAATTCTTTAGGACCAAACCCTCTAGTTGTGCATGCCGGTGTTCCAAGTCTAATACCGGAAGTTATCATGGGACTTTGTGTGTCAAAAGGTATGCCATTTTTATTACAAGTAATATTTGCACGAACTAAGGATGCCTCAACATCTTTGCCAGTTACATTGAACTCTCTTAAATCAACAAGCATAAGGTGTGTATCTGTTCCACCTGAAAATATTTTAAAACCATTACTTATTAGTTTATCAGATAAAATTTTAGCATTATTAATTACATTTTTTGAATAATTTTTAAATTCATCTGACAAAGCTTCTTTAAAACAAACAGCTTTAGCTGCAATTACATGCATTAGTGGACCACCTTGTAACCCAGGAAATATTGCGCTGTTAAATTTTTTAATCAAATCTTCATTGTTTGTGAGAATAATGCCACCTCTTGGTCCCCGTAAAACTTTGTGTGTAGTTGAAGTTACAACATCTGCATATTGTGTAGGATTAGGATAAACACCTCCTGCAACAAGACCAGAAAAATGTGCCATGTCTACAAGAAAGTATGCATTCACTTTATCACAAATATCTCTAAATTTTTTAAAATCTACAACTCTTGAATAGGCACTTCCACCAGCGATGATAAGTTTTGGTTTATGTTCAATTGCTAATTTTTCCACACTTTCGTAATCAATTAAGCCTGTTTCTTTGTCAACATCATAATGAATTGCATTAAACCATTTGCCAGATTGTGCAGGCTTAGCACCATGTGTAAGATGTCCACCTGAATTTAAACTCATACCAAGAATAGTGTCACCAGGTTTAATTAAGGCTAAATACACAGCTCCATTTGCTTGAGCCCCTGAATGTGGTTGTACATTAGCAAAATTACAATTGAATAACTTTTTTGCTCGTTCTATTGCCAATGTCTCAGAAAGATCCACATGTTCACAGCCACCGTAATATCTTTTCCCAGGATATCCCTCAGCATATTTATTTGTTAAAACAGAACCCTGAGCTTCTAAAACTGCTTTAGAAACTATATTTTCAGAAGCTATTAATTCAACGTGATTTTGTTGTCTTGTGAACTCGTTTATTACCGTATCATAAAGTTCTTTATCAGAATTTTTTAAACTAGATTCAAAAAAATTATTTATATGTTTATCAATTTTAACTGCTGCTGACATAATTATATTTTTTTTATTCTTTTAAGATGTCTACCACCTTCAAATTTAGTTTTTAAAAACATAGATACTAATTTTAAAATAATACTTTTTTTTGTTAATCTTGAACCAACTGAAATAACATTAGCATCATTATGTTTTCTTGACAATGTAGTAGATTTCGAATTATAGCAGACAGCAGCTCTAATTCCTTTGATTTTATTGGCACTTATAGCCATTCCAGTTCCAGACCCACAAACTAATATACCAATCTCACTTTTTTTTGATTTAATTCTTTCGGAAACTTTTTTAGCATAATCCGGGTAATCAACTGAATTTTTGTTCATTGGACCTAGGTCAATTATCGAGATATTTTTATTAATTAAAAAATGTTTAATAGATTCTTTAGTATTAAATCCAGCGTGATCTGAGGCAATACAAATATTTTTAAATAAATATTTCAATCTAATTAAATGGATTTTCTAGTACACACGCAACAAGATGAACCCTTGCTTGTTCACCTCCGTTAAAAAAGTTATGGAACTTAGTGTTATTTGTTATAGTGACATTTCCATCTGCAGGTAAATGTTTTGCAACATTTTCAATAACCATTGAGCATCCCAAATTAGTTATTATTGGAATATGTAGTCTTGGTTCAGGATCTTTGTGCCAGCTTAATGTCGATCTCGGTTCTTTTAATAAAAGTCTAACCCTTCCCAACTTAAATTTCTTACGTAGAATTTCATAAACCTCACCAAAATAAGTATTTTCAAATTCAGGGACAAGTTTTGTGTACTTAGATTCATTAATAGGAATGTCTCTTGATACTTCTTTTCCTTTTTCGTCAGGGATTGTCCAATATATACCTCTAACATTGTGCCCTTTTATTGACTCTTCATCATTAGGTATCTGATTTAACGGTATAGCTCCAAAATTAGAAACTGTCTCTGGGGTTATAAAACCTTTTTTTTTTAAAATAGCAGTTAAATCTAACTTTAGTTTTGAAATATCAAATTTCAAATCAGGTACTTGGTAAAAATCTGAATAATTTAGATGTGCCATATAATATTATTAAATTACTTTAATTCTGTTTATAATATAATATTTGTCGCATCAAACAATATTTTATAACTTATATACTTATATAGATGAGAATAGTTGGTAAATTTCCTAATACAAGACTGCGAAGAGTTCGCAATTCAAAATGGATGCGGAAATTGATATCGGAAAACGACCTAAACATTAATGATTTAATACTTCCAATTTTTGTCAGAGAAGGAAAAAACAAAATAGAACCTATAAAAATGATGCCAGGTATAAACAGGTATTCTATAGATAAACTTTACACTGTAATGGATAAAGTTAGAAAATATAAAATTCCAATGGTGGCGTTATTTCCTTACACGCCAGAAAATAAAAAAGATATTTTTGGATCAGAGTCTCTTAATGAGAATAATTTAATTTGTAGATCTTTAAAACTTTTGAAAAAAAAATATCCTGAAATAGGCTTAATGTGCGATGTTGCATTGGATCCTTACACTTCACATGGTCATGATGGGATAATAAAAAATAACGAAATAGATAATGATGAAACTAATAAAATTTTAGTAAATCAATCATTGTTACAGGCGGAGATGGGCTGTGATGTCATTTCACCATCTGATATGATGGACGGTAGAATTGGTTTAATTCGTAAATCGCTAGATAAAAATAATTTTTTAAATGTTTGTATATTGTCATATGCAGCTAAGTATGCGTCTAATTTTTACGGACCTTTCAGGGAAGCTGTTGGATCTAAAACAAAATTGAAAACAGATAAGAAAACTTATCAAATGGATTTTAAAAATTCAAACGAAGCGTATAGAGAAATTGGTTTAGATATTAAAGAAGGAGCTGATATTGTTATGGTCAAACCGGGTATGCCTTATCTTGATATAATTAGAAACATAAAAGATAATTTCAAAATTCCTGTTTTTGCTTATCAAGTTTCAGGAGAATATAGTTTATTAAAAAATGGTATAAAAAATAAAATAATAACTAATGAAGCTATATTCGAAAGCTTAATAGCCTTCAAAAGAGCTGGTGCATCTGCTGTCGTAACTTATTTTGCCCTCGAAATTGCAGATAAAATAAAAGTTAATTAAAATAATTTTCTAAAATAATTCTAGGTTTAGGAAAAGTTAAATTATTTGGAATAAAAAATTTATTATACAAAACATTTCTTGTAAAAATTAACGATTTTTTAATTAAGAGTTTGGAAATTTTATTAGGGATTTCTTGTTTTATTAAAAAAAAAGGAACTTCGTATTCGTATTTATCTATTACGACTTTCTTGACGCTGTGAACGTCAGTTTTGGAATCTTTGTATAGGCTTAAATTTGTATCAAACCCAAGTTCTTTAATAAGATTAATTTCAAAAAAAATATATAAGATAATCCAGTTATCTAAATTTAAACTACCAATAAATTTTTCAAAAGATTTATAAATATATTTGTAAGGTTGAGAATCAGGCAGTAACGAGTTTAATAATGAACATAAAGAAATTAAAGCTGAAATTCTTTTTTTATCGTTGAAATATTTTGGTGAAACAGGCTCAATCAATTCTGTTTTAAAATATCCAATTTTAATATCATTTTTTGAATTATTAATAACAAATAATTTATTTGAGATTTGTAAATAGTTCCTAATTTTTCTTGAATTACCACCGTAAACAATACCGCCTACCTTGCCTTTATTTAAAGTAAATACATTTATTATATTTGCATTTTCTCTAAATTTTCTTTTGGATAAAAGAAAACATTCATCTTCCCAGTTCATACTATTTTAAGAATATTTAACATTTTTCTTGCTGCACTTTGTTGGGCATTTTTTTTAGAAGTTCCAGACCCTATTGTTTTTTTTGCAAATGGTATTTGCACATCCGTTTTAAAAAGTGGATTATGCTGTGGTCCAGTTTTTTTATAAAATGTATATTTAGGTAATTCTTTGTATTTTTTTAAACTATGTTCTTGTAGTTGAGTTTTTGCATCAACTGTTGGTAAAACCGAATTATCTAAATCATTTTTCCAGAAACTTAAAACAAACTTCTCTGCTTGTTTAAGTCCACCATCAAGATAGATCGCGCCGATTATAGCTTCTAAACAATCGCTCATAATTTTATCTGCCGACCTCTGTAAAGTGGCTTGTGAAGCTCCTAGTATCATGAATTTCTTAATCTCAATTTTCTTTGCTATACCTAAACAGGTTTTTTTATTAACAAGGTTAGCAAACTTCTTGTCAATAATTCCTTCTTTTTCCTCTGGATATATTTCTATCAATTTTTTTGAAATTATAAGACCTAAAACTCGATCTCCGAAAAATTCTAATTTTTCATTATTATTTGTGTTATCAAAACTTTTATGTATTAAAGATTGTTTCAACAAATCTTTATTTCTAAAATCATAATTTATTATTTTTTCTAATTCTTTTTGTAAGTTTTTCATTTTATTTTTTTAAATGTTCTTTTTAATCTAAAAGAGTTTTTTAAGTTCCAGAATTTTAATAAACTTCCTTTAATAGTATCGTTAGAAAAAAAAATAATTTGGGCTTTACCAACTAAATTTACATAGCTAACGTAACCAACGCTATCTAAATATCTACTGTCTCTCGAGCAATCTCTATTATCACCTAAAAGAAAAAAATGTTTGTTTGGAACTTTAAATTTTTGTGAATTTTGTAAAGAGCCGTTTTTAGAGTAAGCTGCAATATATTTTGAACCATTAGGTAAAGTTTCTTCATAAAAATTTACGTCTAATAAGAACTTTCCGCACCTAATTTGAGAGATATTATTTACCTTTTTTTTTATAATTTTATTTCCATTAATCAGTATTTTTCCTTCGACAAACTGAATTTCATCACCCGGTAAACCAATTAACCTTTTTATATAATCAGTTCTGTTATCTGCAGGAGTTTTAAAAACAACTAAATCTCCTCGCTCAGCTTGCTTGTAAAAAAGTCTTTTATTAAAAATATTTGGACTAAAAGGAAACGAATGTTTGCTGATACCATAGGTAAATTTTGACACAAATATTCTATCTCCTATAAGTAAAGTGGGCTCCATTGACGAAGAAGGTATATAGAAAGGTTGTAGAATTAAAGATCTGATAATAACTGCTATTATTAAAGCTACTGTTATACTTTTAGTATTGTCTAAAATTAATTCATATATTATTTTTTTTTTCATAAAGAAATTACAACAGTAGCTATAGCAAAAGGATCTTCATCAGACAAAGTTAAAAAAGTATTGATTTTTTTTTTTTTTAAAATCTTTTTAACTATTATTTGTGTTTTTCCAATTAGATTAATTTCAGGTTTTCCAGATTTAAGATTGTAAATCTCAATTTCATTAAAGCTTATTCCTTTTGAAATTCCAATGCCAATTGCTTTAGTAAAAGCTTCTTTAGCTGCAAATCTTTTAGCGTAATAGTTTACTTTATTAACCTTGTTTTCAGATTTTTTAATTTCATTTTTACTAAATAATCTTTTTATGATTTTCTTGTTTTTTAGTAATTTTTTTATTCTACTAATTTTAGTTATATCTGTTCCAATTCCATATATTGTCATCGTTTAATAATCATTTTAAATTGTTTAATAGATTTAGATAAACCTACAAATATGGATTCTCCAATTAGGAAATGGCCAATATTAAATTCTTTAATCCCCTCAATTTTGGACAATATTTTTGCTGATTTGTAAGTAAGACCATGTCCAGCATGAACTTCAAGATCTATCTCATTGGCTAATATTACAGCTTTTCTTATTCTGTCTAATTCTTTTTTAAAGTTTTTGTTTTCATTAACTAAATTACAAAATGAGCCTGTATGTATTTCTACACAGTCTGCGTTTAATAGTTTGGCTTTTTTAATATCTGATTTATTAGGTTCAATAAATAAACTTATTCTTGATTTATTTTTTTTTAATTTATAGATAATTTTTTTTAGTAGATCTTTTTTAACATCTAAGTTTAAGCCTCCTTCAGTTGTTATTTCTTTTCTTTTTTCAGGCACAATGCAAACAAAAGGTGGTTTATGTTTTAAAGCTATTTTTAACATTTCTGTAGTTGCAGCTATTTCTAAATTTAGTGGGATTTTTAATTTTGATATAATTGACTTTAAATCACTATCATTAATATGACGTCTGTCTTCTCTTAAATGTATAGTAACTGAGTCTGCACCGTATTTTTCAGCTAGTATAGCTGCTCTTAAGGGGTTTGGATATTTTTCACCACGAGCATTTCTTACAGTAGCAACGTGATCTATATTTACACCCAATTTAAGTTTATGCATTATAGATTTCTACTGCCAGGTTTAACTGTATCTATTAATGAAAGATTTTTTGGCAAATTATCTTTTGTATAAGTTGGAATATTTAATTCAATTTGAGATATTATTTTTTGTTTTATAGAGGATTTTCCATTAGTCCTGTCAATAATACATGCATATCCAACTATTTTTGAGTCAGCATCAGTAACTAGTTTAGAACATTCTACGCTAGACTTACCAGTAGTAATAACATCCTCCACTATAAGCACTTTAGAATTTTTCTTTATAAAAAAATCACGTCTAAGCATAAAATTTCCATCCACTCTTTCTGAAAATATTGTTTCTTTTTTTAGTATTTTCCCTATTTCATAACCCACTATAATTCCACCCATTGCTGGAGATAGGATTAGATCAATTTCATCGAAAGACATTACTATCTTTTCTGCAAGAGAGTTACATATGGCCAAAGCTTTGTCTGGTTTGCTCAATAACTGTGCACATTGGACATATTTAGCACTGTGTAAACCAGAAGACAGTATAAAATGTCCATCAATTAAAGCTTTAGTTTCTTTTAAAATTTTTAAAGATTCTTCGTATGAAAGCATTTTTTTTCTCTTTGTGCCTAACTATTTTAAAGTTAAAATTATTTTGTTTGATTTGACTTATCAAGTTTGTAAAGTTTTTTAAATCTTTAATTTGTAAGTCAAAAGAAAATTGAAGATAATCTTTTTTCTTTTCTAGCATTTCAACATTTAATATATTCCCCTTATTGATGCCTATTAATGTACTAATATCACCTAAAGCACCTGGTTTATGCGGCAAATCAACAACAATAGAAGTTGTGTAACTTTTATCTTTAGGTTTAGAAGACTCAAGCGATTTATCCTGCCAATATCTTCTGATTGAAGC
>Ga0307986_10003746_pt1 | contig 10485 bp, 11 predicted proteins | sample EllFjometageno82_FD_203170 | JGI IMG/M metagenome (GOLD analysis project Ga0307986, IMG submission 203170) | Marine microbial communities from Ellis Fjord, Antarctic Ocean - #82 | ecosystem: Environmental > Aquatic > Marine > Unclassified | place: Southern Ocean | collected 2014-10-09
CTAAAAGAATTAGGTGTCGAAGATGCTTTAGCTAACCTACAAGGAATTACGCAAGGAATGTTAGTTTTGCTTGGACAAAGAAACATAAAGACACTAAGTGATTTTGCAGATCTTTCCTCAGATGAATTGATAGGCGGATTTGATGAAATAAAAGGAAAAAAAATTAGAATAGAAGGGTATTTAGAAGAATTCTCACTTTCAAGAGAAGAAGCTGATCAGCTAATTATGGCCGCTAGAGAGATAGTATTTAAATAAAATATACATGGTAGATCAAAAGAACAAAAAAAAAACTTTAACTATTTCAACAAGTACATCAAAAAAAATTGATCTTTCATCTCTTTCTAGCGACGGAAAAAAAACTTTTTCTATAGAAAAGAAGGCACCTTTTAGATCTTCAAAAGACAATAGACCAAATATCAAATCAGCAAATTTAAAAAAACCAGAACCTGCCAAAAAAAATGTTGTAAGAAAATTTATTGAACAACAAGCAACAAAAAATTTTATTAAAAAAGATGAAAAACCATCTTCCAAAACGAAACTTAAACTTGACCCTCTATCTTTAAAAAGAGATTTTAAACTTACTGTTTCAAGAGCTATGAATGTGGAAGAAGTTGAAATTAAACAAAGAAGTTTAGCTTCTGTAAAAAGAGCAAGATTAAAAGAAAAAAAATCATCAAATCTTGATGACAAAAAAGAAGCAATAAAAGTGATCAAGGATGTTAATATTCCTGATCAAATTACAATCCAAGAACTTTCAAATCGTATGGCAGAAAGATCATCAGAAGTTATTAAATTTTTATTTAATATGAAAGTTGTTGCCACAATAAATCACATTATCGATAAAGATACTGCAGAATACATCGTAAAAGAATTTGGACATAACGCAATTGTTGAAACTATTCCAGGCTTAGGAAAAAAGAAAAAGAAAAATCAATTAGAAGGAGAAATAAAAAAAAGACCGCCTGTTGTAACGATAATGGGCCACGTAGATCATGGCAAAACATCTTTACTAGATGCCCTGAGAAATGCCAATGTAGTTTCAGGTGAGCATGGAGGAATTACTCAACACATCGGAGCATACCAGGTTCAAACTCAAAAAAATGAAACTATAACATTTATTGATACACCTGGCCACGCTGCATTTACAGAGATGAGAGCTCGGGGTTCTAAAATTACAGATATCGTTGTTCTAGTTGTTGCCGCTAACGATGGAATCATGCCTCAAACTATTGAAGCTATACAACACTCTAAAGCTGCAAAAGTTCCAATTATAGTCGCTATAAACAAATGTGATTTACCAGATAAAAATATAACTAAAATTAAGAATGATCTGATGAAGTATGACTTGATAGCTGAAGATTTCAGCGGAGATACTTTATTTGTAGAAGTTTCAGCTATACAAAAAACTAATCTAGATAAATTAAAAGAAAGTATTTCACTCCAGTCTGAGATTTTAGATCTTTCAGCATCTTTTAGTGGTCCAGCCACTGGTGTTGTAATTGAGTCTAAAATAGACAAAGGCAAAGGTCCTGTTTCAACAATATTAATAACTAATGGTGTACTGAAAAAAGCAGATTATTTTGTTTGTGGAAATACTTATGGAAAAATTAGAGCAATGATTAGCTATGAGGGTAAATTGATAAATGAAGCCTCTCCTTCAATGCCCGTTGAAATTCTTGGAATGAACGAATCAGTATTTGCTGGAGCGGAATTTTTAGTTACAGAGAATGAAGATAAAGCTAAAGAAATTGCAGAGTTCAATAAAAGTGGGTCTGTTTCTGTAAAACCAACTATTATGGACAAGACATCTATATTTGAAAACCAAAACACTAAAGAAGAATTAGATATAATTGTTAAGTCAGATGTTCAAGGATCAAGTGAAGCATTAAAAAATGCTATAAATAAAATTGAACACCCTGAAGTAAAAGCAAATATTATTTTAGCCGACATAGGTATGATCAATGAATCAGATGTGTCTTTAGCTAAAGCTTCAAATGCTCTCTTAATCGGTTTTAACGTAAAGCCTAATAATCAAGCTAAAAAATTAGCTGAACAACAACATGTGGAAATTAAATATTTTAACATAATTTATGAAGTATTAGAACTTATTGAAAAAGGACTGTCAGGTCTATTGGAACCAGAAGTTAAAGAAACAATTATTGGGTCAGCAGAAATTTTAAAAGTTTTTAAAGTGTCTGATGCAGGAAAAATAGCAGGGTCAAAAGTAACAGAAGGTGAAATAACAAGTAAAGCAAAAGCTAGATTAATTCGTGACGGTGTGGTTGTTTATACTGGAGAGATTTTAAGTATTTTTAGAGAGAAGAATCAAGTCAAGGAAGTTAAAAATGGTGTAGAGTGTGGTATTAGTTTGAAAGATTTTATTGATTTGAAAGAGAAAGATATAATTGAAGCTTACTTGTCTGAGAAGATAGATAGACAGATATAAAAATGGGAAAAGGCAAAAAAACGCCAATATATTCTCAAAGACAACTTCGTGTCGGAGAATTAATCAAACAAAATATAGGTGAAATATTTATCAGGAATGAAGCTAAAATTTTAGCTCTAAATACCAGCCTAGTGACAGTAACAGAGGTAAAAATGACTCCAGACCTCAAATCTGCGAGAGTGTACGTAGTGCCGTTAGGAGGTAAAGAAGCCAAAAAAATAGTAAGTATCTTGACGGAGTTCTCACATCTTGTTAGAAGGGCACTATCAAAAAAACTTGATATGAAGTTTCTTCCTAGACTTGCATTTGTAGAAGATAATTCTTTCGAATATGCTGAAAAGATAGAAAGATTAATTAATATAAATAAAAAAAATGATGCAGAAAAAAAAAGAAACAATTAAATCTCTCGCTATTCACGAAAAAGATGTGGGATCATCAGAGGTGCAAGTTGGTTTATTAACTGATAAAATAAAAAGATTATCAGAACACTTTAAGAAATTTAAAAAAGACAAGCATTCTACAATGGGCTTAACAAAATCAGTCAATAGAAGAAAAAAACTTTTAGCTTATTTAAAAAAAACTAATCCAGATTCGTACACCAAAGTAATTAAACAATTAAATTTAAGGAAATAATGTTCAAAATACATAAAGAAGAAATAGAAGTTAACGGAAAAAAAATAATATTAGAAACAGGTAAAATTGCAAGACAAGCTGACGGAGCAATAATAGCTACATGTGGTGAAACAGTAGTTATTGCAACTGTAGTAGGAGCAAAAAAACTTAGAGATGGTCAAGATTTTTTTCCATTATCTGTAAATTATCAGGAAAAATATTATGCAGCAGGAAAAATTCCAGGTGGATATTTTAAAAGAGAAGCGAGGCCGACAGAGTCCGAACAATTAATATCGAGATTAATAGATAGGCCGATACGACCTCTATTTCCTTCAAGTTTTATGAACGAAGTTCAGCTACTTCCAACAGTTTTATCGTATGATGGAGAAAACCAAGCTGATGTATTGTCAATAATTGCATCTTCGGCTGCTTTAGCTATTTCTGGATTACCTTTTGGTGGCCCTATTGCGGCTAGTAGAGTTGGATTTAAAGATGGTAAATATTTATTAAACCCATCTCCAAAAGAAATAGAAGAGTCTGAGTTAGACTTAGTTGTTGCTGGAACAAAAGATGCAGTTTTAATGGTCGAGTCAGAAACTTCAGGACTAACAGAAAAAGTTATGTTGGATGCAGTTAAGTTTGGGCACGAAAATTTTGTACCAATAATTGAAGCTATAGAAAAATTAGCTAAAAAAGCCGGTAAACCTAAATGGAAAATTGAAGCTCCAGATCACTCAGCGGTGAAAGCTAAAATTGCTAAAGGTTTAGAAGCAGACCTTAGAACAGCATTTAAAGAAATAGATAAAAAGAAAAGATCGACAGCAATCTCAGAAGCAGAAACAAAATGTAAAGAAATGTTTGCTGAAGATGAAAATATTAGTGAAAACCAGGCAATGGCTCAACTAAAATCACTCGAAAAAGACATTGTTAGAACCGCAATTCTTAAAGATAAAAAAAGAATTGACGGAAGAGGTTTGGCCGATGTTAGACAAATCAAATGCGAGGTTGGCGTATTACCTAGAACTCACGGTTCAGCTTTATTTACCCGAGGTGAAACTCAGGCTTTAGTGGTAACCACGTTAGGAATGTCAGACGACGAACAAAGAGTCGAAAGCTTAAATGGCATGCAAAGAAACAGATTTATGCTTCATTATAACTTTCCACCCTTTTCTGTAGGAGAATGTGGCAGAATAGGAACCGGTAGAAGAGAAGTAGGACATGGAAAATTAGCATGGAGAGCAATAAATTCATCTTTACCTAAACCAGAAAACTTTCCTTATACCTTAAGAGTTGTATCTGAAATTACAGAATCAAATGGCTCTTCTTCAATGGCTACTGTTTGTGGAACTTCGCTAGCTCTTATGGATGCAGGTGTGCCAATGAAAGAACCGGTAGCTGGCATAGCTATGGGCTTAATTAAAGAAGGAAAAGACTTTTCAGTATTATCAGATATTTTAGGAGACGAAGATCATTTAGGAGATATGGACTTTAAAGTAGCAGGAACTAAAAGCGGAATAACATCTCTTCAAATGGATATTAAAATTGAAGGAATAACCTTTGAAATTATGGAGAAGGCATTAGACCAAGCAAAAAGTGGAAGAGAACACATACTAGGAGAAATGGATAAAGCCTTAAAAGTTTCACGAACAGAATTTTCTAAACACACGCCAAAAATGGAAATTGTTACAGTAGATAAAAAAGACATAGCAACTGTGATAGGAAAAGGTGGAGCAACCATTAGAGAGATTGTAGAAAAGTCAGGGGCTAAAGTAGATGTAAAAGATACTGGAGAAGTTACAGTAGCGGCACCAGATGAGGAATCCAGAAAAATAGCAATCGATATTATAAAAAGTTTAGTTGCAAAAGCTGAAGTAGGAAAAATTTATAAAGGTAAGGTTGTCAAAGTAATGGAATTTGGAGCTTTTGTTAACTTCTTGGGAAAACAAGATGGTCTAGTTCATATATCTGAACTTGCAGCAAAAAGAGTTGAAAAAGTTGGTGATGTTGTAAAAGAAGGTGACGAAGTTTCAGTAAAAGTATTAGGATTTGATAGAGGTAAAGTCAAACTATCTATTAAACAAGCAACTGCTGAATAGTTTTAATTAAATTTATTTTTAAGTAATATTTTTAGGATCTGGCATTCCAACTTTATTATATCCAGCATCTACGTAGTGTATTTCACCTGTAACACCTGCAGCAAGGTCACTCATTAAATACAGAGCAGAATTTCCCACATCATGAATATCTACATTTCTTTTTAAAAAAGAATGATCTGCATTCCATTTATAAAGAAATTTTGCATCACCAATCGCAGAAGCAGCAAGCGTTTTAATGGGCCCAGCACTAATTGCGTTTACTCTAATACCTTTTGTACCAAGATCCCTAGCTAGGTACTTCACACTTGCCTCAAGAGCTGATTTACAAACGCCCATAACATTATAGTTAGGAATAGCTTTTGTAGATTCATACGTTAAGGTTAGCATACTTCCATACTCATTCATTATTTTTGAAGCTTCCTTAGCCACCTCTGTAAAAGAAAAACATGAGATTAGCATACTCTTTAGAAAATTATCTCTCGTTGTATTTAAATATTCTCCTGATAATTCAGATTTATCTGAAAAAGCGACTGCATGAACTACAAAATCTATTTTTCCCCATTTAACTTTAATATCTTCGAAGAGTTTTATTATCTCATCTTTATTCTCAACATTACAACTAAGTGTAAAGTCCGAGTGTAAAGATTTAGCAAGAGGTATAACCCTTTTTTTCAACGCATCACCTAAATATGTAAAAGCTAACTCTGCTCCGGCTTCAGCTAATTTTTGAGAAATACCCCAGGCAATAGATCTTTCATTCGCTACACCCATAATCAATCCTCTTTTACCTTTCATTAAACTCATAAATTAAATTTTTTCAAAAATTAAAGTTGCGTTAGTTCCCCCAAAACCAAAGCTATTAGACATAACAGAATTTAGTGTTACATTTTTTTCTACTTTAGTAACAATGGGAAATTTTTTTGCTTCATCATCCATCTCGGTAATATTAGCAGATGCTGCTATGAAGTTATTTTTCATCATAATTAAGCAATAAATTGCTTCATGGACAGAAGCTGCTCCAAGAGGGTGACCAGTTAAAGATTTTGTTGAACTAATTTTTGGAATCTGGTCTCCAAATGTTTCTTTTACAGCTCTTAATTCCGTAATATCTCCAACAGGCGTCGAAGTACCGTGAGTGTTTATGTAATCAATTTTATTTCTTGCAGTTTTGAGAGACATTTTCATACATCTAATTGCACCTTCACCTGATGGAGCTACCATATCATAGCCATCAGAAGTGACACCATAACCTGTTAATTCAGCATAAATTTTAGCCCCCCTTGCTTTAGCGTGGTCTAATTCTTCTAAAACTAAAACACCTGCTCCACCTGCAATTACAAATCCATCTCTAGTTTTGTCATAAGGTCTTGAAGCGGTTTCAGGAGTTTCATTGTATTTTGAGGATAGAGCTGTCATAGCATCAAACATAGCAGACATGGCCCAATGAATTTCTTCTCCTCCACCAGCAAAAACAATTTTTTGTTTTCCTGTTTGAATTAATTCCATTCCATTGCCAATACAGTGTCCACTAGTTGCACAAGCAGAACTGATTGAATAGTTTACCCCTTTAATTTTAAACGGCACAGCTAATGTAGCAGAAACTGTACTTGCCATAGTACGAGGAACTACAAAGGGGCCCATTTTTTTTGGACCTACTTCTCTTGTAGAGTCAACTGCGTGAACTACATTTTTAACAGAAGGACCTCCAGAACCCATAATTATTCCCGTCGTTTCATTGCTAACATCTTTTTCTTCTAAACCCGAGTCAGTTACAGCTTCTTTCATTGCTATATAGTTATATGCTGAACCTTCGCCCATAAATCTAATTATTTTTCTGTCAATATGATCTTCTACTTTAATTTTGGGAATTCCACAGATCTGACTTTTAAAATTATATTTTTTATATTCTTCCGAAAAATGTATGCCGGACTTAGTGTTCAACAATGAATCATAAACTTCACTTTGATTATTTCCAAGGCAAGAAACGATTCCAATTCCTGTGACAACTACACGTTTCATTCTTTAAATACTCCTACTTTTAAATTTGAAGCCTTATAAATTATTTTACCATCTGCACTTAAAGTCCCATCTGCTAGACCTACTGCAGTTCCTTCTTTTCTTAAAATTCGTTTCATATTAATTTCATAAGTAGCAAGTTTTACAGTGCTTAAAACTTCTCCTGTAAACTTTACCTCATTTACCCCTAAAGCTCTCCCTTTACCAGGGTCACCTAACCACCCTAAATAAAAACCAACTAATTGCCACATAGCATCGAGTCCTAAACATCCAGGCATAACTGGGTCATCTTTAAAATGACAATTAAAAAACCACATATCTTTTTTAATATCCAGCTCTGCTTTTATACAACCCTTTTTATAAAGACCACCGTCACTTGTAATTTCAGAAATACGATCAAACATCAGCATCGGAGGCAGGGGCAACCTAGCGTTGCCCAATCCGAAGAGTTTTCCGTTTCCACAGTCTATTAATTCATTATAATTATAACTATTTTTTTGCATATTCTGATAATATTTACTTGATATACATATTAATTATATAATAATAAAGCAATCGAGGGACAAAAAATCACAGTTATTTAGATAATAATTAGTGTAAATAGTTGTAAATATATGGGTAATATTAGCTTTGCAGATTTTTATAAAGTACCTGAACTTAATTTTGATATATTAAGACTAAGGAAAGATCTTGAAATTGTATTAACAAAAAAGAAGTTTGATACACCTGGTGTTTCAAATTTTGGAGCTATATCTTTAAATCAAATTCCAAACGATGAAGAATCAATTAAAGGTAATAATATCAGAGGAGTATATTGGACTAAGCCTGATGAAACTGGCAAAGAAGTAGCGAGAGATGTTGGTATTAATGAATCAAAATATACCCAGCTTGTACCAGAATTTGAAAACACTTATTTTGCAGAAGTTTACGAAACTTTAAAAAAAAATTTTAAAATTGGTAGAATTAGAATCTTACTAAAAGAACCAAGATCTACATTAAGCTGGCATAGAGATCCTGAACCAAGACTACACATTCCTATAATTACAAATCCTGGATGCATGATGGTTATAGAAAATGTTGCAAAGCACTTACCTGCAGATGGATCAGTTACAATAACTAACAATACGAAGTATCATAATTTTTTCAATGGAGGTGAGCAAAGACGTATTCACCTAGTTGCTTGCATGCTAGAGGATAGATTTAATTAAAGATTACCCCACAACATTTGTTTCTTTACCCAACCCGAATACTCTTCAACTTTAATCTTACACCAGTCACCTTTACATTTAGAAATTAAACAAAGGCGACCTTTCTCAAGAACAACTAGAGGTTTGGAAAATATAGTTGAATTTTTAAACATTACGACTTTGTCATCTAAAGTTAGGGCTACCTTTTTTTTTGACAATTGTGACCGATGAATCCAGCCTGTATTATTTTCATGGTCTTTAATTTTTCTAAAATTATCGTAAGTATCTTGAACTAAAACAGGAAGATATTTTTTTTTATAAAAAATCTTTACTGGATAATCAAAAGAAGGACCCTGTCTTAAATTTACATTATTGAAACGTAAGGTTAGAAAATACTCATCAGCAGATAAAAAATTAACTGAAGTAAATACTAATATAAAAGTTAAAATTATTCCCTTGTTCACTTTTTTCCACAGCCCATAACACAGTAAGTATTTTTGGTAAGTTTAATTTTTCTAAAATTTAAGTTAAATGTATTAAAAACTATCATTTTTCCAACTAGTTCATTTTTATTACTTATAATGGATTTCACTACTTCATTGGCTTGAAGTGTTCCCGCTATACCAGCAACTGTTGGTAAGATTCCTCCGGTGTCACACTTATTTTCTTCCTCAGGTATTTCAGGCATAAAACACCTATAGCAAGGAATTTTTTTAGAAAAATTAAAGTTAAATATATGGGCCTCAAATTTACTGATTGCCGCAGAGATTAATATTTTTTTATTCTTTAAACAAAAGTCATTAAGCAAGTATCTTGTAGTAAAATTATCTGTACAGTCACAAACAATATCATACTTGCACAGAATGTTTTGAATATTTTTTTTAATAATCTCTTCTTTGTAAATATTGATTTTTATTTTTTTATTTATTTTTTGTAAAAATTTTTTGGCTTGAACAACTTTAAATTTACCTACATCACTTTCATTAAATAAAATCTGTCTATTTAAGTTAGAAAAATCTACTTTATCATGATCAGCAATGCCAATATTATTTATTCCTAGACTGCTTAAATACAAGATCAAGGGACATCCTAATCCTCCCATTCCTACAATTAGGACCTTTGCAGAAGAAATTTTTTTTTGACCTAAGATCCCAACTTGTTTCAATATTATCTGTTTTGAATACTGTAAAAGATCTTTATTACTTATTTTCATAATCAGTACTATTTAGTACCAGTAGAACCAAAACCACCCGAACCTCGATGTGTATCAGATAGTTCTTTAACCTCTTCTAAATTAGCTTGTACGACCGGACAAACAACCATCTGAGCTATCCTATCTTTATTTTCAATAATAAATTTTTCCTTACCAAGATTAATTAAAATAATTTTTATTTCACCTCTGTAATCAGCATCAATAGTCCCAGGTGTGTTTAAAACAGTAATATTTTTTTTAGCAGCTAAACCCGATCTGGGTCTTATCTGAACCTCATGCCCTCTTGGAATAGCTATTGAAAAGCCTGTTGAAACCAAAGCTTTTTGTCCTGGATTAATTATTATATTATTTGTTATATGAGCAGCTATATCCATACCTGAAGAGCCTGGAGTTTCATATTTTGGAATTGATACAGAGCTTGATAATCTTTTAATTTGTATTTTTATCATTAATTAAAAATTTATCTATTATTTTTTTAGCAATTTTAGATGCAATATAACTTTTTTTATTCTTAGGAAGAATCTCTATATTTCCATTTTTTTCTATAATCGACACTTTGTTATAATCAACATTAAAGCCCGTCTCTATTTTTGAAACATCGTTAGCAATAATTATATCACAATACTTATTGTTTAATTTTTCTACAGAATTTTTAATTAAATTTTCTGTCTCAGCGGAAAAACCCACAAGCACTTTAGGTCTCAATTTATTATTTTTTCCAAGAAATTCTAAAATATCTTTATTTTTTTCTAAATCTAAACTACTAAAATTTTTTTTATTTTTTTTTATCTTTTGTTTACTTTTATTTTTGGGCTTAAAATCAGATACTGCTGCAGCACAAATAGCTATATCTACTGGTAACAGTTTTTGCACAGCAGCCATCATTTCTTCACCACTATTTATTTTTTTGACTTT